>ERZ779852.2659-NODE-2659-length-14143-cov-3.979699_pt1 | contig 14143 bp, 15 predicted proteins | sample MGYA00511559_ERZ779852 | MGnify/ENA primary metagenome ERZ779852 (study PRJEB29588, sample SAMEA2157977) | human gut metagenome | biome: human gut; feature: human-associated habitat; material: faeces | place: Denmark | collected 2008/2010 ...
CGACCACAACCCGCGCATCACGCGCGTCGGCGCCTTCATCCGCGCCACCCGCCTCGACGAACTGCCGCAGATCTGGAACGTCCTCAACGGCGACATGAGCCTCGTCGGCCCGCGCCCCGAGCGCCCGTACTTCGTCGAGCAGTTCACCGCGAAGAACCCCGAGTACGCCTACCGCCACAACGTCAAGCCCGGCATCACCGGCCTCGCCCAGGTCTTCGCCAAGTACAACACCACCCCGTACGACAAACTCGTCTACGGTCTCATGTACATCGAGAACTACAGCCTGCTCCAGGACTTCGTCATCATGGTCCAGACCATCAAGATCCTCGTCACCAAGAGCGCGACAGAGGGAGCCGTCGACATCGACGCACTCGACATGAACCTTGATGACTACCGTCCGCACAAGAACACGAGCAGCGTGAATGGGGCAGGGAAAGAATCATGAAGCAGTATTCCGTATTGATGTCCGTCTATCAGGTCACAATGTAGGCTTTTTGAATATATGGCTCGGATGGGGGTTATAAACAAATACCAATACCAAATACAAAGCTTTATTCGTTTAGTTGGAGCAATTATTCCTACATGGATTAGAGCTGTTCTATTGAAAAAAATTTTCGTAATTAATGCTTTAATAGTTAGTTTCATTAGATAATAAGAGGTAGTATGAGTACGATTAAATCATGTGAGATTACTAGTGTCAAAGAGTATATTGATTATGTTGAAAGGTTATCGTCAGAGTTTTCTTTAGCACGAGGCCAATTCCGAGACTACCCTTTATATCCAGGTATTTATAGAAAAGATTCTCAAAAACTAAATTTATATTCTAAAGCGGATAAAAAACGATTCATTGAGAGTTTTAAGATATATGCTGCTCAATATCTACATGATTTTAATATTGCTAACGAAAATGAATGGTTAGTTTGTGCGCAGCATTTTGGTGTTAATACATGTTTGCTTGATTTTACATATTCTCCACTTTTAGCACTTTTGTTTGCTGTTGAGAACGCCTTTGATGATAATCGAAGGTCCGATGACATTAATTCAGATGAGATGGAAGATGCAAAGAATTATGCTGTAGTTTGGTTTTTGAATCCATCAGAATTGAATACCCATGCGCTAGGGGATTCTCAGGTCATAAACCTTTCATCGGCGGAGCCTATTGATGATATAAGAACAGGAATGCCTTTTGTATGTACTGCAAATAGAAATAATAAGCGTATTGCTGCGCAAAATGGTTTGTTCGTTTGCTTCAAGACGGGAGATAAACCTCTAGAAGAAATTGTTATTTCAGAAGATATTTTAAAGAAAATAGTGATACCGCACAAGTATGTAAGAAATGTTTTATCCTCGTTATACCGGCTAGGATTACGATTCAATGGCATTTATCCAGAGCTGACATCGATATCGAAAGACATTAAGCTGGAGTATGATGTTAGGCAATATATACAAAATAATGAGGAATGATTATGGCCAAAGATATTCAAGATATAAAGCAATTAAAAATAGTAGATCCTAAAAAAAATGATATGTCAATAAAAGATATAATGAAGGCAATAGGAAATGGTGATAAGCTCCAGAATGATGAGGACATAGAGATTACAGATGATATCAAGTTGAATTATATCGATAGTATAATCTTGAAGCCTGACTATCAGCGTGAATATCGTTTTTCTACTGCTGAGGAAAGCTCTCTTATAGAGTCAATACTAGTGGGAATCCCAATACCACCGGTATTTCTTTGTACAACGCGATATAAGGGCGTGCGTGTAATTGATGTAGTAGATGGGCAGCATCGTTTGAAAGCTTTTTATAGATTTTGTACTGGAGCTTTTAAATTGCTTGATTTACCAATTTTAGCTGATCTCAATGGGAAAAACTATTCTGAATTACCTATGGAATATAAAGAAAAAATTTTAAGTTACACGTTGTCGACTTATGTTTTTGAAAACTTCCCGGGAAAGCCGTTTGAATTAGAAGTGTTTAATCGGTATAATCGCGGGTCAAAGCCATTGACTCAGCAAGAGATAAGGAATGCAGTGTATTCCTCTCCATACAACGATTGGGTAAGTGATTTTGTTGAAAAATTGTATAAAAGTAATGATAATCCATTGCGAGAAGTTTACAATGTAACTAAAACAAGATTTTTAAGAAAGAAAATCCATGAAGGAATATTTACTGTTTTGTATGTATTAGAACACGGTATATGTACAAAATTTAAAAATTCTACTGACTATGCGAATGAATACATGCGGGAAAAGTCTATTTTTGCTAAGACTAACATTGATAAGAACAACGAAAGTTTCATTAAAAAAGACTTGACTAATACAAAGGTTCGTTTTAATGATTTCAACTCGTGGCTTATTAAATGGAATAATATTACTAAATATCCCTTGTCAAAAGAGATTTATGGAGTGTCTAGTAAGAGCTATAAGTTTCAGACATCTATGGCATTAATTGTTCCTGCAATATATAAAAAAATATATATTGATAGCCATAAAAAAGAAGACCTGTGTAGCTTTGTAGAGATACAAAAATGTATACAAACTGCTCTAAGTGAATCTTTCTTGGAGAGTAGTGAATATACTGCATCATCGACTAATTCAAGAGAAATCAAAAAATTAGTAGATTCGTTTAATATTTGAGTAATAAAAAAAGATGTATAGAATTGTTTATGTTATCAATTATATAGTGAAAGGTGGACCGAGCTCAGTAGTTCTCAATATGATTCATAACCTAGATCAATCTAAGTATGAACCAATATTGATAACTCTCTTTGAAGGAAATTCCCCAGCTATACTATCAAAGGAAAGAGAAAAGGGATTGTAGATTATTGAATGTAATCATAAGAGTCGCCTGCAATTCATCCTTTATGGCCTATCACAGTACCGGCATATTTTGAACGATAATCATATCGATATCGTTCATGGTCATGGCTTTATCCCCGATATTATGAACGCTAGACTGGGACATTCCTTTAAGACAATATCTACAGTTCATAACTCAAACTTCGCAGTTGCTAAGCCTCTGATTTATTCTTAGCGGTAATCTGCAAAATAAAAATAGCATAAGCCATTTCCGTTTTGTATAATGAAAGTAACCAAAATCCATAACACAAACGGAGGGCTTATGCTATGAATATTGTACCACATCATCATCACTCCTGTGAAGCTGCTTCTTCCAAGATTCAGCAATTCTTTACTGAGTTCCATGTCGGCCAGATCCTGCGGAGCTGCAATGCCTACAAGCTGCGCGGCTTTGCGGTCATGGCCATCTTCCTCGTCGCGTTCGAGGCGGTGTTCCAGTGGCGTTCCTTCTACCAACGGAAGAAGGATGCGCCAGAGTCCATCCCGTTTGAGCGGGATACGTTCTACCGCTTCCTGAAATCCTGCGCCATCCATTGGCGCAAGTTCACGCTGCTCCTGGGCATAGCCATCATTCAGAAGGCCATCGCGCCGCTGACGAGCGGAGCGCGCAGGAATGTCCTCATCATCGACGACTCGCTGTTCAGCCGCAACCGCTCCAAGAAAGTAGAGTTGCTGGCCCGCGTCTACGACCATGTCAGCGGCACGTACATGAAGGGCTTTCGCATGCTCACGCTCGGCTGGAGCGACGGGAACACGTTCCTGTCGCTCAGCCACTGCCTGTTGTCCTCGTCATCGAAGCAGCAGCAACTGCAGGGCGTATCGGAAGACGTTGGCCCGCGCAGCAACGGCGGCAAGCAGTGCAAGCTGGCACAGTGCAAGGCTTCCAGAAGTAGTCCTAACGTTACTGCAGGAAGCGCGTGAGGCAGGTGCCCCTGCCCAGCACGTCCTGTTCGACTCGTGGTTCTGCTCACCGGCATCGCTGCACCAAATCCATGAACTCGGTTACGACGTCATCGCGCGTGTCAAGAAAAGCGAGAAGATGCACTTCTGCTTCCAGGGCCGCATGCAGGACGTCATGGCCATCTACCGGAGCCAGAAGAAGCGCTGCGGGCGCTCCGTAGAAGCCGAGGCCGTCAAGGATGGCGAGCGCCTTCCCGTACGGCTGGTCTATATCCGCAACAAGAACAAGCGCAGCGACTACCTCGTCCTGGTCTCGACGGACCTGACACTGTCAGAAGAAGAGATCATCCAGACTTATGGCAAGCGCTGGAACATCGAGGCCTTCTTCAAGATGTGCAAGTCCTACCTGAAGCTGGGCAAAGAGACGAGATCCATCTCCTACGACGCCCTGACCGCTCACACGGCCATTGTCTTTGCGCGCTACATGATGCTCGCTTTAGAGTAGCGGCGCAACATGGATGATCGGAGCCTTGGCGAGCTCTTTTACCTGACGATAGATGAGCTGGAAGATCTGCACTATCTGGACGCTTTGGCCTCATTGCTGAGCCTGCTGATGGACTACGCTAGGGAAGCAGAGATTCTTGACGAAGAGCAGATTAACCAGCTACTCAATCTGTTCGTGGCAAAGTTGCCCAATTTATGTGGGAAGTGCCTGAAACAGTGTGCATGATGTGACGATGGTGCATGCCTGAAATCCTGATAAATCCTTATCTCACAAGGGTTTTAGGTGTGCGAAGTTTGAGTTATTGAGATAATCTGGATGAGGATGAGACTGTATGTCAGCAGACGTTTTACTCGTGTGATTGAATAACTCTTAAACCGGGAGGGAAACAATATGGCTGAAAATAGATCTGCCCATGCTACCATGTTTGGATTTGACTTTCAAGTAAATGCAGCAATTGTCCTTACGATTGAAAATATACGAGAGTTGCATTCATTACGATTAGAAGGAAATGCCGAAGATATTGAATTGGAATTAAATAATCATCAATATGTATTAGCCCAGGCAAAGGCGGTAGAAAAGAGCAGTTCAGATTTTCGAAATGTAAGAAATAATTTAAAAAAAGCGCTAATATCTTTATCAGAAGGCAGTCAAAGGAAAGACGCGAAGCAGTTAATCCTCATTACAAATTCACCGAATCCCTTAAACGAGAAAAATTCAATGAGCATTTTCTTTGGTCATGCACATCGCGAATATTCTTCTTTGCCAGAATATTTAAAGGATATTATCAAAGATTATGTTAAAGGAATACGATCTCCGCTGGATTTAAATAAGTTTATGATTCAAGTATTAGCATTTGAAACTGACAATGATGCTGAACGATATAAGATTGTTAAAGAGGTTGTGAATGAGTTTATTGAAGAAATCGAATCACAAGATGTAATAACTGGAAAACGACTCTTGACTATCTGGCATGAGAAGGTTTTTAAAAATGGAACAAGGAAAAATACTTCGATTACATTGAGTAAAAAAGATTTAGTATGGCCGATTATGGTTATTGCCACTGATATTGAACGCCATAATGATGAATTTACTGACAGATTCGATGCAGGCCTTTATGATGAAATCGTTCATCAGTATAGGAATATCATAGAATCTTCTTGCGAACGTTATGAGTTCTTTATAAAGGTTCTTTCCGATTATCATGCATATCGATCATCTCAAACTTCAAGAAAACCTTCTAAAAAAGCTGCTGATTTTGCAATGGATAAATGGAGTGGGTATGTTGATGAACTTGGATTAGATAATATAGATAAAGATTTACAGGAGGGATTAACACAAATTATACTATATAAGATAGTTTGCAATAGATATGTAATACAAAGAATAAAAAAGGGGGTGAAGATGTGATTTTTAAATCTATATATCTAAAAGAAGGACTTCTTGAGCGTAAAATTTATTTTTCTGAAGGAGTCAATCTGATTCATAGTGAAAAAAATAGTTGTGGTAAAACTACACTCCTTCGTTTTATGCTTTATGCACTTGGTTACAATATCCCAAATACGAAAAAAATCAAGTTCAATCGTTGTGAAGTGGAATTAGAAATAGAATGCGAAAGCGTTGGGACTGTCTTACTCAATCGTTATAGTGATATCGTACTGGAAGCAACATTTATGAATCGGAAAAGAACTTTTGTCCTTCCGGAGCAAAGAGATAATTTACATGAGATAATTTTCAAAACAAATAATAATGATCTATTAGAAAATTTATTAGGGACCTTTTATGTTGATCAGGAAAAAGGATGGACATTATTGAATCGTGGCATCGTTATTGGAAGTATTCATTTCAGTATTGAGCAATTGATACGTGGACTAGCGGGATGTGACTGTTCTGACTTGATTCGCAAGGAATCGCAGTTGACGCGAGAACTGAAAAAATATAAGCAAATGTTTAGTGTTGCAAAATATAAAGAACAGCTTACTATCGAATCTGGAGATTTAACAGCAAATTCCTATATGGATGAGTCTGATATTACAATTGATCAACTAAAAATAAGGAGGAGACAATTAAAATCAGATCTTCGTAGAATAGATAACATATTATCTGAGAATAAACGATTTAAAAAGTTTATTGCCGATATGAAATTATTGGTTAGATCTCCAGACAACTCTGTTTTCGTTGTGACAGAAAACAATATTGTAGAAATGAGTGATATAATTGATTTATTAGTTACCAAAAGGAAGTTCACTTCTGCAGAATTTGCTAAGATATCAAAGCAACTTGATGAGTTAGAAAATGAAAAAAAAGACGAATGCGAGCAACTTGATTTTTATAAATCAGCTAGTCAGTTGGAAATGTTTGATCAAAAGCTTGCACAAATTTATATCAATCCAGTTGCAGTTAAGCAGGAAATAGATCGACTAAAGAAGGAAATAAAATTTATTCAAGGTAAAATAAGTAATATAACAAAAAATAATAATGAGGTCGTATCATCTTTATCTAAAGATATAATAAAATATGCTGAAGAACTCGGACTTGGAAATAAAGAGACAATCCCAACATCATATCTATTTACATCAAATCTCAAAGAATTATCGGGAGCAGTTTTACATAAAACAGCATTTGCATTCCGACTTGCATATATAAATGCAATTGAAAAAGTCCTTAATATTAAATTGCCAATTATTTTAGATTCACCTAGTGGAAAGGAAGTTGATCAATCTAATATAAGTCTTATGATGAATATTTTAAAAAGAGATTTCTCCAATCACCAAATTATTATTGCATCGATTTTTAAATATGATTTTGAAAAAATCAATTATATCAACATACATGATCGATTAATAGAAAACTTTTCAAATTCCACATTATGAATGTGAATGTCAATGAAAAAGTGAGTCATCTTGGATGTCACCTGGTGACTGCCTAATCGTAAGGAGACACCGTTCATATTCAGGACATGAGAATGGTATGTCAATCAGTCAACCAATATTGGCACAAACATCTTATTGGCAAGCATATTTGGTAAGCGCTAAATCACCCAGGTAGCAATCGACTGCTTTGATAGCTCACCTTTTCATCGTCGCTAAGATGCACATCAAAAAAGCTCCGCTGCGTAAGCAGTGGAGCTTGGATGGTTCATTTGCAGTTTTGCTGGATGGTCTCGTTCCATGGCAGGACGTCGTCGAGGTGCTCTGAATGACGCTGGATGTCGGCGTTCGGCAGGTGCTCGAAGAGGTACTTGAGGTACTGGAACGGGTTCAGCCGTTGGACTGGGCAGTCTCGATGATGCTGTAGACGGCGGCGCTGGCCTTGGCTCCTTTCGGGGAGTCGCTGAACAACCAATTCTTGCGGCCGATGGTGAAATTGCGGATGGCGCGCTCGCAGATGTTATTCGAGAGCGCAGCGTTGCCGCTTTTCAGGAAGGCCTGGAGCGCTTCTTTATGGCTCAGGGAGTACTGGACGGCTTTTGCCGAGTTTGGATTTCGGCAGAACTTTCGGCTCGATGTCCTGAAGCCATGCGAAATAAGCCTCGAGCTTCTCTTTTTCAAGCTGGAGACGCTGTTCTTCACGCTCTTCTTTCGTGAGCCCTGCAAGCCCCCTTTGTCGATGGACTTCCGCATGCCTGTATAGCCGCAAGCCAGATAGATATGTTCCGCCGTGAGTTCTCGGATTAGCATGATGAGAACACGTCCCTTAGGATACAGAGAGTCTGTCGCAAAAGTTTTGGCGGCGTATCTTCTGTTACCGTGATACGTGTTGTCTCACAGGAAATCTCCAAAGCTGGCTGTGGTGATTGCGCTGGTTGAGAGGACGGCCTTGTGCACTTCAATGAAACGAAGTGAACCTTTTCCTGCGATGCGGATTCGGGTGGCTCGGGCAGTGCCGGAGTTGATTCCTGCACGGCGACAATATGCCAGGCCGGAAAGCCCGTTGGTCCGTTGCTCCATGATGATCTGCGTCCACTTCTGAACATTATGCTGATGTTTTGCCTGACGAACTGACGTCATACGGATACCCCCTGCGTCCACCGAGGCACATACCGCCGCTTCTGAGGATTACCGAATTTACCGATTTTCCCGGACTTCCCGAGATTCCTGAATTTCCTATATTTCCTCATATTACCAAATTTCTCGGCGCGTGCCTTAATGCATTCATGTGAGACCATTATCCCACAAGGCGGAGAGGGAGTACATACACTGTATTATTTAGCGCTTACGCCTTATCTTATAAGGGGTGTGCGAAGTTTGAGCTATTGACTTATTGACCTTTTAGCGTGTTCGTTATATAATCAAGTCATAAGGAGCGTGATGCCATGTGGGGAAGAAAATCTTCGTTTCATACAAATATGCAGATGACCAGGTTGAGCATCTTGGATGTGATGATAGTACCACTACGGTGCGAGATTATGTAACAGATTTTGAAAATCGTATTGATTCTTCGAATCATATTTACAAGGGTGAGCATGATGAGGAGGATTTAAGTCAACTCGAGGACGATACAATTTGGGAAAAGCTGAAGGAAAAAATATACGATAGTACGGTGACAGTGGTATTTATCTCACCTGGAATGAAAGAGAATTCCAAGGATCGTGATCAGTGGATACCATGGGAAATTTCATATTCGCTAAAAGAAACTTCTAGAAAAAATAAGAATGGAGATGCCGTAACAAGTAAAAGCAATGCTATGTTAGCCGTCGTTCTGCCAGATAAGGAGGGGGGATATTCATATTATTTGGAAGAACTTGACTGTTGCAACGCTAAGTGTATAATGCATCATACGGGAAAGTTGTTTTCTATATTGAAAAATAATAAATTCAACTACAAAAAGAAGAGGAAGTATAACTGTGAGCAGGATAAAGAAATATGGCAGGGAACTTGTTCATATATTGAAGCAGTTAAATGGTATGACTTTATAGAAAATATAGATTATTATATTGATAAAGCGATTGATCGTCAGAAGGATATAGATGATTATGATATTCAAAAAGAAGTGGAAAAAAAGAGGGGTGAGGAAGATGGATATTAATCAGAAAAATGATATCCCGGAAACGTTTATTTTAAAAGAAATCGACTTAGTGCAATCGTGTATCAATAGAATGGCAGCAAACTCCTTTGATATAAAGAAATGGAGTGTTGGTATCATAGCCATATTGGCAGGATTATTGAAACAAAATATGCTATCACACAATTGTAAGATAGGTGCTTTGTTTTTGATGGTGATTATTGTATTTTGGGGATTAGATGCATTCTTCTTAAAAACGGAGAAATTATATCGAAAAAAATATTCTTGGATTATAAAAAACAGGGCGAAAGGTATTGCTTCTAATTTATTTGATTTGAATCCATATAACAAAGATATGATGCTTGATAAAGGTTCTGAGATGCCGCATCTTGTATGTGTGATGTTAAGTAAAACTCTGTTCCCATTTTATGCTGGATTAGCTATTTTTTGTATTGTGGTCTTTATGTGGTAACCTAGAATATCATCCCCTAGACAATTGAAAGGATGAATGGAGATGAAGATACACTACTTTCAGAGGTACCATCAGGGCGAAGATGTGGCTACGGCAAATACGATGCTGCTGTTGTCGCGTCTCTACCAATATTCGCCGGATAAGTTCTATTTGTTCTTACAGTCAATCTGTGCGCCAAATGCGATGTGGGACTTCAATCCGGGGCTGTCGTTCAATCTGCAGGAGAATGCGCCTAAGAGCAGGCTGGATGCGGTGATCGTGCAACGGAGCTTCAAGGTCGCGGTTGAGACGAAGTTATCGGATTGGTTCCACGCGGATCAGATCCAGAATCATTTAGAGGTTTTTGGAGAAGAGCGGTACAAGGTGCTGATGACTTTGGCACCGGTCCATATGGCAACGGGCAAGATGAAGGCTGTCGCCAGGGCAATCGCGGCGCATCAGGAAGAAAATGGGTATGAACTGCCCATCATCCATGTGAATATCACCTTTGAGGAGCTTGCCACGACATATCGCAATGTACTAGATTATCGGGATTATGAGATGCTGGACATCTTGGAGGATTATCTCGATTACTGTTATCATGATGGGTTGATCGTGGGAGCAAATTCTTGGAAATTCATGCGCATGCAGCTAGCTGGTGCGACGTTTGATTTCAACATGAAGGAGGGTGTATATTATGATGGAGCCAAGAGAGGGTTCCGGCCGCATGATTACCTTGGCCTGTACAAGAACAAGAGTGTCCGGGCTGTCGGCAAGATTGTGGCGATGATTGTCGCGGATGCATCGAATCCCAATGACGTCAAGTATACGGTGGAGAAGGGTGATCTGACCAATGAGCGACAGACGAAGATTGCACTGGCCATCAAGGATGCGAAGCAATATGGATACGACCTGCGGAAAGAACCGCAGCGGTATTTCTTTGTCGATACGTTCTATGAGACGGACTTCCAGAAAGAGACGAGATATCCGCCTAGAGGCTCGAGAATCTTTGATCTGACCGAAGTACTCGGCACGCAGAACATCCCCGCTGTTTCATCGCTCGCCACTCTGCTCAGGAAGGAAACGTGGAAATGAGATAGGTTATCATATCCACCACTCCGCGCCACATCCTCCAGGGGAGAAGGCTTTGGTTTGTGGGATTTTGTTGCTTTAAAAGAATCGCCCTGTAGCTGCTGTGCTGCAGGGCGGTTCTTGGTATGAGGGACGATGTTTTGTGCTATGCGGTGAAGGGTATCCGTGTTATAATGGAGGAGAATATCTGTGATTCAGGGGGGAGGAGCGTATGAATCAGGAATGGACTTTGCATGTCGAGCGGATCGGGAAGATTGCGAAGGCGGATATCCGGATTGCGCCGTTGATTTTCTTCATTGGTGATAACAACAGCGGTAAATCCTATATGATGACAATCTTATGGGGGCTCTTGTTCTTGGGGAAGAACCTTTTCCCTGCTCGCCCTTCGGACAGCCGGGCGTATAAGCGCTGTGAGGACTGGCTGCGTGAGCATGTCGACAAGGAGAGTATGCTCGACGATGCTGTTGTCGCGCTTTATCTCGATTGGTTCAATGAGCTGCTGATCCAGCGGAAGAAGGACTTCTTGCGCCATCTGTTCAACTACGTGATGGAATCTGGCAAGATGGAGGTCCGGGACTATCGGCAGAAGAAGCCGTTGAAGCTGCACTTCCGCGAGGGCAAGCGATATGCGTTCCATGCGGGGAGTGACATCAGTTTCCCGCAGAGTGAGACGTATACGCGCGAGGAACTGCTGCGGATGAATACGTACATCTGCTGGAATCTGCTGATGGGGGACATCGCGGCGCCTCTTTACACGCCGGTGATGCGGGGGCGCCGGAATGGCGAGCCTGTGTATCTGCCGGCATCCAGGACGGGCTTCATGCTCACCTACAAGCAGCTCTTGGAACAGTCCATCCAGGCGAACTTCAGCCAGACGGCAGTGGGGGACAGAGGAGCACTGACTTTGCCGTATGTTGACTTCCTGCAGCTCATTACGAAGTTTGAGTCCCCTCGGGCGAATGCGTTGGCAGATCATTTGATGCCGTTCTTGGAGACGTACATGACGGATGGCTCTTTCAAGATTAAGCGGACGATCCTGCCGGATTTCCAGTATACGCCAAAGAATGTGGCGACGGACATGCCGCTCTACATCACGTCGTCGGTCATCACGGAGCTGGCGCTGCTGCTTCAGTCCGGCATCAATTTCAAGACGATCATCATCGAGGAGCCTGAGGCGCATCTCCATCCTGCACTGCAGAAGCGGATGGCGCAGTTCATCGTCCGCTTGGTGAACAACAAGAAGTCGGTATGGGTCACGACGCACAGCGATACGGTACTTCAGCATGTCAACAATATGCTGAAGCTGGCAAAGCGTCCTGCTGCGGAGCGCAGGCAGCTCATGGAACGGTTTGATTATGAAGCAGTAGACCTGCTCCAGGACCGCCAGGTCAGGATGTATCAGTTCTCGAAGGAATCGGAAGAACTGCGTGATCCTGCAGAGCAGGGGAAGACGGTTGTCCAAGAACTGAAGCCGCAGAAGTACGGCTTCGAGGTTCCGAGCTTCAACGACGCCTTAGAGCGCATTCTCGATGAAGTCTACGCGTTTCAGGGGGAGGATGACTGATGCAAATCCACGCACGATGGCGGCTCCCTTGGGAAAGCGCTGTATCGACCCTGTCAAAGAATGGACCCAGGGAAAGATGCATGTGACCGTTGGACTGAACGAGGAACTCATCATCCCGCACCGGGCTATCCAGATGGAGCGTCAGAACGGCGTGCTGAAGGGTGAGCTCGTCATTGCGGGGGGAATATCATGAAAACCCGGAGACTTTTACCTTGGACGAAGTGGAGAAGGAGCTGGGCCTCGCGTGACGAACCTCTCTGTAGTTGCTGTGTTGCAGGGCGGTTTTTGCATGAGAGCGATGAAGTCTTTTCTTTCAGAGCACATTGTGTTATAATGAGTTGTCAATTTATTAAAAGTAGGCTTTGAGACGCGCGATATGTCGGGAAAAGAGGTATTTGGGATGAAGGTTTTGGTCACTGGCGGTGCTGGTTTTATTGGTTCGCATCTTGTTCGTCGGTTGATGGCGCTTGGGTATGAGGTCACGGTGCTGGACAATCTGTCGACGGGGGTGCGGGCGCATCTGCCGGAGGAGGGCTTCACTTTCTGGGAGCTCGATGACAGGGCGCCGGAGGCGCGGGAACGCATTGTGGCGGGGCATTTTGATGCGATCGTGCATCTGGCTGGTCAGACGATGGTCGATGCGTCGATCCGCGACCCGCATTTCGATGCGAGCGAGAATGTGCTCGGCACGGTCAATGTGCTGGAGGCGGCGCGCGCGAGCGGGGTGAAGCGCGTAATCTTTGCCTCGACGGCGGCGGCTTACGGCGATGTGGAAGAGGATGTGCTGCCGCTGCAGGAGCAGCTGCCGCTGGCACCGATGTCGTTCTACGGGCTGACGAAGGTCGTGGTCGAGCGCTACCTCGCGCTCTACCAGGCGCTCTACGGCCTCGACTACGTCGTGCTGCGCTTTGCCAATGTCTACGGCGAGCGCCAGGGCGACAAGGGCGAGGGTGGCGTCATCAGCATCTTCGCGAAGCGCGTGGCGAAGGGCGAGCCACTGACCATCTTCGGCGACGGCGGTCAGACGCGCGACTTCATCTATGCGGGCGACATCGCGAACGGCATCGTGCACGCGCTGACGACGGAGCACGCGAACACGGCCTACAACCTCAGCACGCAGACGGAGACGAGCCTCAACGACCTCGTCGCGATCTTCGGCAAGGCCGTCGGCCGTGAGCTGCATCCCGCGCACGAGGCCGCACGCGAGGGTGACATCTACCGCTCGATGCTCGCCAACGAGAAGGCAAAAGCATCGCTCCACTGGCAGCCGGAGGTCTCCCTCGAAGAAGGCCTGCGCCGTACTGTTGCATACTTTGCCAGTGCGGAGCTGTGATGTGTGCAGATCTGCAGAGGTAATTCTCCAGGGAAGAAGGCCTTTGGGGATTGACAGGGGGCGGGGAGTCTGGTATACTATTCTCTGTTAACGATGCATGATGTGTCGTTTTGCCGGAGTGGCGGAATTGGCAGACGCAGCAGACTCAAAATCTGCCGTTGGCAACAACGTACCGGTTCAAGTCCGGTCTTCGGCACCACTTGCTATGTGAGGCTTCGCGGGGTTCTGCGGGGCCTTTTTTGGTGCCTGCGTGCTGTGCGGCAGAGGAGGAATCGGGATGGAGAAGCAAGGTTGCTGGAATGGTATGGGACGGCGCGGCTGCATGGAGGCGGTGGCGGATCTCTTGCATGTGGAGCTGCGGGAGGTGTTTGCTGTCGAGGGCGTGGCGGAGTCGCTGTTCTTCCTGGCGGAGGACGGGCTCTACGCGATGGCG
>ERZ779852.2660-NODE-2660-length-14143-cov-3.319350_pt1 | contig 14143 bp, 10 predicted proteins | sample MGYA00511559_ERZ779852 | MGnify/ENA primary metagenome ERZ779852 (study PRJEB29588, sample SAMEA2157977) | human gut metagenome | biome: human gut; feature: human-associated habitat; material: faeces | place: Denmark | collected 2008/2010 ...
GGAACCATCATTGACAGTATCAAGCATGTATCTGCCAGCATGAGTTCTGTGCGTGAAGTGCTTCCGGGACGGGAATATTTTATTCCGCAGACCATTGCAAAGGAAAATCCTCTGACCGTTACAGAAACTGTGTTCCGCAGCTGTATTTTATCCTCTCCTACTTCTGTGCAGAAAGCATTATACGGTCACCTTACCGGCATCAGCCCTATTGTTGCGGAGGAACTTTGCCATCTGGCTTCCATCGACTCCGACCGAAGCGCCGGCGAACTGACAGACCCGGAACTGACTCATCTGTATCATACATTCCAGCTGATGATGGAGGATGTCAAAGAAGGACGTTTCAGCCCTGCCGTTGTATATGACGGGGATACACCTGTAGAATATGCTTCTGTTCCCCTGACCTGCTATGAAGGAAAGGGATACCGCAGGGAAACGTTTGAGTCTATAAGTACTCTCCTGGAAAATTATTACGCCTCCAGAGATACCATTACCCGTATCCGTCAGAAATCTTCTGACCTGCGCCGTATTGTTCAGACTGCCTTAGAGCGCAGCTGCAAAAAATACGACCTGCAGTTAAAGCAGTTAAAAGATACCGAAAAGCGTGAAAAATACAGGATCTACGGAGAACTGTTAAACACCTATGGTTACGAGTTAAAGGGTGGGGAAAAATCTTTTAAATGTATTAATTATTATGATAATGAAGAGATCACGATCCCATTAGACCCGCAGCTGACAGCCCGTGAGAATGCCCAGAAGCATTTTGACAAGTATAATAAATTAAAACGTACTTATGAAGCCTTAAGCCAGCTGACCATGGAAACCAAAGCCGAAGTTGACCATCTGGAGTCTGTAAGTTCTGCCCTTGATATTGCCTTAGAGGAAAATGATCTGGTGCAGATCAAGGAAGAATTAATGGAATTTGGTTATGTGAAGAAACGCCGTGCCAACGAAAAGCGGCCAAAGATCACAAGCAAGCCTTTCCATTATATTTCTTCTGACGGATATGATATTTTCGTAGGAAAGAACAACTATCAGAACGAAGAGCTTACTTTCAAAGTGGCAAGCGGCAACGACTGGTGGTTCCACGCAAAAGGTATTCCAGGCTCCCATGCGATCGTAAAGAGCAACGGGCAGGCAGATCTGCCAGACCGGGTCTTTGAAGAAGCTGGTGCTTTAGCAGCTTATTATTCCAAAGGCCGTGAAAATGATAAGGTTGAGATCGACTACATCCAGAAGAAGAACATTAAGAAAGTGGCAGGGGCTGCACCGGGATTTGTAATCTATCATACTAACTACTCCCTGGTAGCTTCACCGAGATGTGACTTAAAAGAAGTAAAATAGCTAAGCATGCCCCGTCAGATGGCGGGGCATAAATCAAAACTTTATACAAAAATAAAACAGCCGATCCATCAGGCAAACCTGACGACCGGCCGATTTATTTTACTTCAAGTGAACCAATTCCGTGCGAGAATTAGTTGTACTTACGCTTACGAGCAGCTTCAGACTTTTTCTTACGTCTTACGCTTGGCTTCTCGTAATGCTCTCTTTTACGAATTTCCTGCTGAATGCCAGCCTTTGCGCAGTTTCTTTTAAATCTGCGTAAAGCACTGTCTAAGCTCTCGTTATCTTTAACAATTACGTTTGACATCGCTCACACCTAACCTCCCTCCAGTTGTGTAATTGTGCATAATACAACTGTTTGGGTATTTTTAGCACTGCTATGATTATAGCATAAAATTCCCATACGTCAAGAAAAATTTTATATTTTTCTGCGTTTTTTGCACTTTTTATTCAAACAGGCTTATTTGGTCTGTTCTTCTACTACTTCTACGGCTTTCTTTAAGGCTTCTTCAATACCAGCCGGGTTCTTTCCGCCTGCCTGAGCCATGTTTGGACGGCCGCCGCCGCCACCACCTACAAGACCAGCAATAGCCTTGATCAGGTTGCCTGCATGAGCGCCCTTCTTCTGAGCCTCATCTGTTGCAGTTGCCATCAGACTTACTTTTCCGTCCATAACGGAAGCAATCACAACCACACCTTCACCGATCTTATCCTTTAACTGATCACCCAGATTTCTAAGACCGTTCATATCTACATCAGCTACTTTGGAAGCAAGTACCTTAACGCCATTTACTTCTTTTACCTGGCTTAATACATCGCCTAAGGAGTCATTTGCCATTTTGCTCTTTAACTTCTCATTTTCAGAGTTTAATGCCTTGATCTCGTCTAACAGGGACTGGATCTTAGCTGTAAGAGCTGCAGGAGTTGTCTTAGCTGCCTTAGCTGCTTCGTGAAGCTCTGCTTCAACTTCTGCATAATGCTTCATCAGACCGTCAGAGGTAAGAGCCTCAATACGTCTTACGCCGGCTGCGATACCTGCCTCAGAAAGGATCTTGAAGTATCCGATGGTGCTTGTATTTGCTACATGGGTACCACCGCAAAGCTCTGTGGAGAAATCTCCCATCTTTACAACGCGTACCTTTTCGCCGTACTTCTCACCAAACAGTGCCATAGCACCGGTCTTCTTTGCTTCATCTATAGTCATAACTTCTGTTACAACCGGAAGCGCAGCCTGGATCTCTTCATTTACAATATCCTCTACCTTTTTGATCTCCTCTGGAGTCATAGCAGAGAAATGGGTAAAGTCAAAACGGAGACGTCCTGCATCTACATAGGAACCAGCCTGTTCTACATGGCTTCCTAATACAGTACGCAGTGCCTTCTGCAGTAAGTGGGTAGCACTGTGGTTCTTGCTTGTTAATGCACGGTTCTTCGGGCATACAGATAAGGTAACTGTCTCGCCAACGCTTAACATTCCCTTAGTCATAACACCTACATGGCCGATCTTTCCGCCCTGTAAATGAATGGTCTCTTCTACCTTAAATTCACCGTTTGCACTGTGGATGGTACCCTTATCGCCCTGCTGGCCGCCCATGGTTCCGTAGAATGTGGTCTGGTCTGCGATAATGGTTCCTCTCTGGCCATCTGTTAAAGCTTCTACGATCTCATCTTCTGTAGTCAGAACAGAGATCTTGGAGTCTACATCTAATTTATCATATCCTACAAACTCAGAGGTGATCGCAGCGTCAATAGACTGATATACAGTTACATCTGCGCCCATGTAGTTGGTAGTCTTACGAGCCTTACGAGCCTTATCCTTCTGCTCCTTCATAGCTGCTGCGAAGCCTTCTTCATCAACGGTGCAGCCCTTTTCTTCCAGGATCTCCTTGGTCAGGTCTACAGGGAAACCATAAGTATCATACAGCTTAAATGCATTCTCACCGGAAAGAGTCTTCTCACCGGCAGCTGCCATAGCATCTTCCATTTCAGCTAAGATAGCAAGACCCTGGTCAATAGTCTTATTGAACTTATCTTCTTCTTCCGTCAGTACCTTAAAGATCATGGACTGCTTTTCTTCCAGTTCCGGATATCCGTCCTTGGAAAGTTCGATTACAGTCTTGGAAAGCTCTGCAAGGAACTTGCCTTCGATGCCAAGCTTTCTTCCGTGGCGTGCCGCACGACGCAGCAGACGGCGCAGGACATAGCCTCTTCCTTCATTAGAAGGCATGATACCGTCAGAGATCATGAAGGTACAGGACTTGATATGGTCTGTAACAATACGAAGGGAAACATCGGTCTCATGGTCTTTCTGGTATTCCTTGTTAGAAAGAGCACATACTCTGTCTAACAGAGCCTTGTTGGTATCTACAGTAAACAGGGAGTCTACATCCTGGACAACAACTGCCAGACGCTCCAGACCCATACCTGTATCAATGTTCTTCTGCTTCAGTTCGGAATAATGGCCATGACCGTCATTATCAAACTGGCTGAATACGTTGTTCCATACTTCGATGTAACGGTCGCACTCGCAGCCTACGGTACATCCTGGCTTGCCGCAGCCGTACTTTTCGCCTCTGTCGTAGTAGATCTCAGAACATGGGCCGCAAGGACCTGAACCATGCTCCCAGAAGTTATCTTCCTTACCAAAACGGAAAATTCTCTCTGGTGCAATACCAATCTCCTTGTTCCAGATATCAAATGCTTCATCATCATCCTGGTAAACAGATGGATACAGACGGTCTGGATCCAGTCCGACTACTTCTGTTAAGAATTCCCAGGACCAGTGGATCGCTTCTGTCTTGAAGTAATCACCGAAAGAGAAGTTTCCTAACATCTCAAAGAAAGTACCGTGACGTGCGGTCTTTCCAATATTTTCAATATCACCTGTACGGATACATTTCTGGCAGGTGGTCACTCTTCTTCTTGGCGGGATCTCCTGTCCGGTAAAGTAAGGCTTTAAAGGTGCCATACCGGAGTTGATCAGCAGAAGGCTGTTATCATTATGCGGTACAAGTGAAAAGCTCTTCATAGCCAGATGACCCTTGCTCTCAAAGAACTCAAGGAACATACGGCGCAGCTCGTTCACTCCGCGGTACTGTGGTTGTTTCACTTTTTTCTTCCTCCATTATATAAATTTGATTTAGGGTTTTTCAGTAAATATTTCAGGACAGCAAAAATCCGGGCAGAACAGACTTCGCCTGTGAATGCCCTCCTAAAACAAACCATGTATATAAACTCATAATCGGAATTTTACCATATAAGCGCTGAATTAGCAAGAGAAAATGACTCCGGAACTATGTCCAAAGTCATTTTTTCATTGTAACAGATCTCTATTTAATTTTCTTCTGCCAGTGCATCACACCGTTTTGCCAGCTCATAGGCCCTCTCTCTGGTCTGATTGACCATGCTTGAGGCATAACTTAAACTGTTTCCGCTTTTTCCGGAGCTGTCAGCTGCGTCTGACTCTCTTTTTTTCAGCCAGTCTCTTTCCTCATTTGCAAGGCTTTGGGCCTCTTCCTGGGGAAGGGCTTCTAATAATGCATTGTATACAGTGCTTAATTCCCCATCCCACATTTTCAACTGGGTTTCTGCAGAAGTTTTAGCGGAATAAACATTGGAGTCTGTTTCCTGTTCCTGCATTTTCTGGATCTGGCTGTCTAAGTTTCTCAGGCGGTCTGTATAGCTTTCCTGTTCCGGTTCTGCATCATGTAAAACCGGCTCCAAACCTTCATCCGGAGGATCTGCCGCCTGGACCTGCACCTGATCTTCTGAGGAATTGCTTTCTTCTGTTTCCTCTGCCGTCCTGGCTTCTGTTTCTTTCTCAGAACGTATCCCGGCACCCGCTGCCTCTGTCTGTTCCGGATCACCTGCTTTCATTTTTGCCTGTGCTTCCCGGGGGACTGCCTGCAAAGGCGCAGAGTCACTATCCACTGCTGTTTCAGCCGTGGTCTCAGAAAGAACCTGTATTTTCTGTTCCTGCGGGACTTTTTTTACAACGGAACTTGTATAGCTAGTAATGGCGATCCCTACTACCAGGATACAACCGATGATGACCCATATCCTTCTGTCTTTCATTCTTTCACATCCCTGATAAAGAGTAATGTTTTCCAGTCATACAGTACCATAAAATCGGACGCTTGTGAATACTATTCTAAAAGGAGTAATATATTGTAAGATTTGCGTAAAAATTGGGGCTGTGTTGAAACAGCCCCATGGATCATAAGGATAAGCCCTCATCTTCTATTAAATTATTTCCGTCTGCCGCTGTAGTAGCCAGCTGGTCACACCGCTCATTCTGTGGATGTCCGGCATGGCCTTTTACCCAGATGAATGTGACCTGATGCTGCTCTTTTGCCTTTAAAAGGCGCTTCCACAGGTCAATGTTTTTCACCGGTCCGCTTTTGCCCCGGTTCCAGCCTTTGGCGATCCAGCCGCTGATCCAGTTTTTGTTAAAGGCATCTGTAAGATATTTCGAGTCTGAATACAGCTCGATCTTACAGGCTTCCAAGCCTGCTATGGCTGCCATTAACTCCATACGGTTATTGGTGGTCTTTTTGTAACCTGCAGATAAGGTCTTTTCATGTAACTGGCCATTTTTATCCACATAATGCATGACCACTCCATAACCTCCCGGTCCGTCTGGATTTCCTCTTGCTGATCCATCTGTGTAGATCTTTACTTCTGTCATTTTTCTCTGTACTCCTGTTGTTTATCGGTTCCATTTTTCGCAAAGAGCTAATATCTGCTCTGTAAAACGGGTCAGATCCTGATTTGCCCCGCCCTGGTTGCGTGCGATCACATCCATAAGCATCTGTCCTGCATCCACCAGTCTGGTGTAAACGCCTGTTGCCTTTCTGGTTGCCTGAGTTTCTGCCTCTACCGGAACAGGCTCGGTCTCCTTGATCCATACACCCTTTATCAGGTCAAATTCCGAACCGGAATAAGGTGCTTTTGCTGTAAGGCCAAGCTGGGTATTTAAAGCATCCGTAAGAGACTCACAGGACTCGTCATTTCCATGTACTACAAATACATATTTGGGCTTTTGTTCAAAGGCTGCAGCCCAGGTAAGAAGGCCGTCTCTGTCTGCATGGCCGCTGATACCATCCAAAGTCTCAATATGCGCCTTCACATCGATCTCTTCACCAAAGATCTTTACAGCAGGGGCACCATCCTGAAGCAGACGGCCTAAGGTTCCTTCTGCCTGGTATCCGGCAAATACCACACTGCATTCTTCCCTCCACAGATTATGTTTTAAGTGGTGGCGGATACGGCCGGCATCACACATACCTGCTGCGGAAATGATCACCTTCGGGGTCATATCAAAGTTGATATTTTTTGACTCTTCACTGGTAACGGAAAGCTTTAATCCCGGGAAATCAATTGGGTTGATACCCCGTTCTACCAACGCCTTTGTCTCCTCGTCATAGCATTCCACCATATTCTGCTTAAATACATGGGTAGCTTCTACTGCCAACGGGCTATCCACATATACCTGGAAGCCATCGTGACCGGTAACCAGCTTTTCTTCCTTAATATGGCGGATCATATAAAGAAGTTCCTGGGTCCTGCCTACTGCAAAGGCCGGGATCACTACATTGCCCTGGCGGTCTAAGGTCTGCTGGATGATACGGGCCAGACCTACTACATGGTCTTCGCCCTTTTTGTGATAGCGGTTTCCATAGGTGGACTCCATCACTACATAATCGCCGTCAGAAATATACTGGGGATCCCGGATCAGCGGTTTATTCTTGTTTCCGATATCACCGGAAAAGACGATCTTTCGCTGTTCATCCCCTTCTGTCGCCCAGATCTCAATAGAGGCTGAACCAAGAAGATGGCCTACATCCGTAAAACGCAGGGTGATGTTTTCGTTTAATTTAAACTTCTGTCCATAAGCCACACCTTCAAAATGGCCCAGAACTCCTTCTGCATCCTGCATGGTATAAAGGGCTTCTACCTCTGTTTTGCCGGCTCTGCGTGCTTTACGATTGCGCCACTCTGCCTCCATCTCCTGAATGTGGGCACTGTCCCGAAGCATAATGCCACACAGGTCTGCAGTCGCATAGGTGGTTATGATCTGCCCCTTAAATCCTCTGGCATAGATCCAGGGAAGCATGCCTGCATGGTCAATGTGGGCGTGGGTCAGAAATACGTAGTCAATGTCGCTGTAACTGACCGGAAGTTCCGCATTCTGGTAAGGATTGTTCCCCTGCTCCATACCACAGTCAATAAGGACTTTTGTATCTCCTACTTCCAGAAAATGACAGCTGCCTGTAACTTCATGGTCTGCTCCGATAAAGGTCAGTTTCATAAGCATTCTCCCCTCTGTTGCCCCTTTTTATTGTTATTATAAGGGTCTCGTTTTTGCTGACTCTAGTATAGCACATTTGCATGTTTATTTGCAAACTTTTTCAGTTATTTTGCATAAATTAGACAAGTTTTCTGATAATGTCGCTTACTACGCATATGCCACCGGGTCCCAAGCTCGAAAATCCTCTTGCAAGCAAGCTTGCATCGGATTTTTGAGTTTTGTCCCCTGGTGTGTCATATGATAATACAGATCATCCCCCCATTACTGTCATTAATGATCTTCTGCAGTGTATCCTGCAATTTCTGCTGGCACTCATCGGTCATCTGGGAGATCTTGGCCTGGATGCCGTCTTCTACGATCTGTTCAATGGATTTGCCGAAGATATTGGCATTCCAGATGCCTTCTTCACTGTCTTTGGAACTGGATTTTATGTATGCGATCAGGTCCTTTGCCTGCTGCTCGCTTCCCACAATAGGAGCGATCTCGGTCTCGATCTGGGCCCGGATCAGGTTTACAGAGGGCGCCTGGGCCTTCATTTTCACGCCGTACTTATTTCCATGACGTATCACTTCCGGTTCATCTAATAATATCTCATCTTTCTGAGGCATCATGACCCCATATCCCTTTAATCTGGCCTGGGCCAGGGCCTCTTTTACTTTATCATACTCTTTCTGCATACCTGCTAAAGTGCTTAAAGTCTGCATCAGCTGGTACTCACCTTCTATAGGCAGTCCTACATAGTCGCTTAATATCTGATAATAATAGCTGTCATCCATCTGTACCTGTAAGGATACGGTACCGTCTGCCATTTCCATTTTTTCGATCGTGATCTTTTCCACAGGTCCTGATGAGCCGCCAAATGTCTTTATCTGAGAAGCTGCATCTTTCATGTGGCTGACTTTCTTTAAAAGTTCCCTTGCCATATCGATCACCTGGGTTTTAAGCCAGTGGGTAGCCGGAAGGACTTCCAGCCATTTGGGAATATGAAAATCCAGTTGCGTAACAGGAAATTCTTTTAAAACACTTTCCAGAATATGGAAAATATCTTCTTTTTTCAGCTGCTCGCAGCTGACGGGAAGAACTGTCACCCCATAATCAGCTGCCAGCTGTTCTGCCAGCTTTAAGGTTTCATCTGAATAGGGTTTCGTAGAATTTAAAAGAAGGATAAATGGCTTCCCCAGCTTTTTCAATTCATCTACAGTCTGTTTTTCCGCATCTATATAGGCAGAGCGCTTTAATTCCCCAACAGAGCCGTCCGTAGTCACTACAATGCCAATGGTAGAATGATCCCCTATGACTTTCCTGGTGCCGATCTGGGCCGCCTGGGTAAAGGGGATTTCTTTTTCAGACCAGGGCGTTTTCACCATCCGCTCTTCCCCATTTTCCACATGGCCTGCAGCCCCGTCTACCATATAGCCTACACAGTCGATGAGGCGCACTTTCGCCTGGATCCCGTCTCCCAAAGTGATCTGCACCGCCTCTTTGGGGATAAATTTCGGTTCCGTTGTCATCACCGTTTTTCCCCCTGCGCTCTGGGGAAGTTCATCGGTACTTACTGCCTTTAGACTTTCATCTTCCATAGCCGGAAGCACAGCCAGCTCCATAAAACGCTTGATAAAGGTAGACTTTCCTGTACGCACCGGTCCCACCACACCGATGTAGATCTCTCCCTTTGTTCTGGCCTGAATATCCTTGTATACATTAAAATTGTCCATAAAAATACCCCCTTGCACGTTTATATAACATATGCAAGAGGGTATGATCTTTATTCGCTTAAATAAGCCTTCTTTACACGGTCGTTATTCATCAGTTCTTTTGCATCGCCGGAAAGGGCAATGGTTCCTGTTTCCAGAACATATGCCTTGTTAGCAATAGAAAGTGCTTTCTTTGCGTTCTGCTCTACTAAAAGGACCGTAGTGCCGTCTTTGTTGATCTGCTGGATAATATCAAAGATCTCATTTACATAAATAGGTGAAAGTCCCATGGATGGCTCGTCTAATACCATTACCTTCGGATGGCTCATAAGAGCACGGCCCATAGCAAGCATCTGCTGCTCGCCGCCGGATAAAGTTCCTGCTAACTGGTTCTTTCTTTCTTCCAGACGCGGGAAGCGCTTGTAGATCATCTTTAATGTTTCTTCGATCTCATTTTTATCCCTGCGGGTGTAAGCGCCCATCATCAGGTTCTGTAATACAGAAAGGGTCGCAAATACACGGCGTCCTTCCGGAACATGGGCAATTCCCATACTTACCAGCTTATAGCCCGGAATGTGGGTAATATCTTTTCCCTCGTAAATGATCTTTCCTGCTTTTGCGTTTAACAGGCCGGTAATGGTATGCAGAGTGGTGGTCTTTCCTGCACCATTGGCACCGATCAGTGCCACAATGTCTCCCTGCTCTACATCAAAGGAGATTCCTTTTAAAGCCTGGATCACACCATAGTATACTTCCAGGTCTTTTACTTCAAGCATTGCCATACTATCTCTCCTCCTTATTCACCCAGATATGCCTTGATAACTTCCGGATCATGCAGTACATCACTGGTAGCGCCTTCTCTTAAGACCTGTCCGAAGTTTAAAACGGTCAGCTTCTCGCAGATACCGCTTACCAGCTTCATATCATGCTCAATAAGAAGTACAGTCATGTTAAAATTGTCACGTACAAAACGGATGGTATCCATCAGTTCTGCTGTCTCGTTAGGGTTCATGCCCGCTGCCGGCTCATCTAACAGAAGGAGCTTTGGCTCTGTTGCCAGGGCTCTTGCGATCTCTAACTTTCTCTGCTTACCATAAGGTAAGTTGGAAGCCTTAAAATCACATTCCTTATCCAGGTCAAATACCTTTAACAGGTTCATGGCCTCTTCGTCCATCTCTTTTTCAATCTTAAAATATCTCGGAAGACGGAAAATACCTTCTACTGTAGAATATTTATGATGATTGTGAAGTCCTGCCTTTACATTATCAAGAACGGACATATCCTTGAAAAGACGGATATTCTGGAAGGTTCTTGCAATACCGGCCTGATTGATCTCAATGGTACTTTTTCCGGTAATATTTACATCGTCTAAAACGATACTTCCTGCATTTGGCTTATATACACCTGTAAGAAGGTTGAAAATGGTGGTCTTTCCGGCACCGTTTGGTCCGATCAGTCCATACAGCTGTCCCTTTTCAATGTTGATATGGAAATTATCAACTGCCTTTAAGCCGCCAAAGGATATACTTAAATTCTTTACTTCCAGTAATGCCATATTATTTTGCCTCCTTTGCCGGTTTCTTATTTCCCTTTAATGCTGCAAACATTCTCTCACGAATAACTACAAACTGAGGTGCAGAGTTAAACAGCATCGCTAAGATCAGCACGATGGCGTACATCAGCATACGGTAATTGCTCAGTCCTCGGAGCATCTCTGGAAGGAGATACAGGATAACGGTAGCGATCACAGAACCGCGGATGCTTCCGATACCGCCAAGAACTACATAAACCAGGATCATAATGGACATGTTATAACCAAAGTTCTTTGGCAGAGCGGTCAGTGTTGTCAGGTTGTGTGCATAGAGAACACCTGCCACGCCAGCAAGACCTGCGGAAATACTGAATGCCATCAGTTTATATTTTGTGATGTTGATACCAATAGACTCTGCTGCAATACGGTTATCGCGGATAGCCATGATAGCGCGGCCTGTACGGGAATTGACCAGGTTCATTACAATAAATAAAGTGATCAGTACCAGGATCACACCAATGGTAAAAGTTGCTGCCTGAGGTGTACCGGTAATACCCTGGGCACCCTTGATCAGCACTTCGCCGTCTGCATCCATATTTAAGGACATGGAGTCTTTTAAAGAAATATGGAAGCCGGAACCATCTCTTCCCAGATATACAGCATTGATGATATTTTTAATGATCTCACCAAACGCCAGAGTTACGATAGCCAGGTAGTCACCTTTTAATCGGAGTACCGGGATACCGATGAGAATACCGAAAACAGCTGCTACTACCGCTCCGATGATTACTGCAATGATCAGAGAAACCGTCGGATTCATAGAGCCCTTCATGCACTTGGAGAACAACGCTCCGGCGAAAGCGCCTACGCACATAAAACCTGCGTGTCCAAGGCTTAACTCACCCAGGATACCTACTGTCAGGTTTAAGGAAACTGCCATAATAACATAGATACAGAAAGGAACTAAAAGTCCTTTCATCAGGCTGGACATATGTCCGGTGCCCATTAAGATCTGAACAACGATATATGCCACAACCACAATGGCATATGTGATCATATTGTTGATAAATGTCTTCTGCTTTGCTTTACTTTTCATACCCGCACCTACACTTTCTCACTGATCTTCTTACCAAGAATACCGGTGGGTTTTACTAACAGTACAATGATCAGTACTGAGAACACGATGGCATCTGAAAGCTGGGAAGAAATATACGCCTTGGAAAGGATCTCGATCACACCTAAGAGAACGCCTCCGATAAAAGCGCCTGGGATGGATCCGATACCGCCAAATACTGCTGCCACGAATGCCTTGATACCTGGCATGGAACCTGTATATGGGGTTAAGGACGGATAAGCGGAGCATAACAGCACACCTGCAATGGCTGCCAGTGCAGAACCGATAGCGAAAGTTAAAGCAATGGTTCCGTTTACATTGATACCCATTAAGGTTGCCGCACCCTTATCTTCTGAAACAGCTAACATAGCCTGTCCTGCTCTTGTACGGTTAATAAATGCCATCAGGCATACCATGATCACGATACAGGAAAGAATGGTTGCAATGGTCTCGCCGGTAATATTTAACTGGCCGTCTGCCAGCTTTAATGCCGGGATCTTTACAACAGAAGTAAATGATTTTGTATCCGCGCCAAAGATCAGCAGTGCTACGTTCTGGAGCAGGTAGCTGACACCGATGGCTGTGATCAGTACAGCAAGAGGTGACGCACTACGTAATGGCTTATATGCCACCCGCTCAATGACAACACCTAACAATGTGCATGCTGCTACTGCCAGCAGGACGCCTAACATAGGCGGAAGCCCCATGGAGCTGACTGTGACGAACACAACATAGCTTCCTATCATAATAATATCACCGTGAGCGAAATTCAGCATCTTCGCAATACCATAAACCATGGTATATCCCAGTGCGATGATCGCATATACACTGCCCAGGCTGACGCCATTGATCAAATAGTTGATAAAGCTCATACATACACCTCTTCATTAAATATTGAAAGTTTAAATTCCCCTATAAAACCAAGAGGGTTGTCTTAACGACAACCCTCCTTTGGGTTATTGATCAGATTTTAAACCTTCTGAAATTGATTATTCCATTGCCTTGTAAGCGCCGTCTACAACCTGAACAGCCTTAGGATCCTTCTCAGGCTCGCCGTCTTCAGTCCAGCTCATGTTGGAACCGGTCAGACCGTCTACCTTGATCTGGGTCATAACGCCTTCCATAGCGTCGCAGATATCACTTGCGGACATATCAGGAGTTACATTTGCTTCTTCCATAGCAGCCTTGATGATGTAAACTGCATCATAAGCATCTGCAGCGAACTGGATTGGAGTCTCGCCATATGCTTCTTCGTAGCTCTTTACAAAGTTTACTGTCAGATCATCGGTAGCATCTGCAGCAAATGGAGTTAACAGCATCAGTCCTTCTGCCAGCTTTACATCAAAGTTCTCAACCTGTAAGATACCATCCATACCATCGCATCCGAAGAACTGTGGAGCATAGCCCATGGTATTAGCCTGCTGTAAGATCAGAGAAGCCTCTGTATAGTAGATTGGTAAGAATACCAGCTCTGCGCCGGACTCTTTTGCTTTCTGTAACTGAGTAGAGAAATCCTTGTTGCTGTCTGCGGTAAATGCTTCTGCGTCAACAACTTCAAGGCCCTGGTTTGGAGCTTCCTGAGCAAACTTCTCATAGATACCGCTAGAGTATACATCAGAGCTGTCATAGATTACAGCAACCTTGCTTGCCAGTTTGTGCTCACCAATGTACTTAGCAGATGCAGTACCCTGAGCCGGGTCAGAATAGCATACACGGAATACGTTTGGATTTGCGGCACACTCTACTGCGGAACCGGATGGAGTGATCTGGAACATATTATCAGCTGCGGTCTTATCAGCAACTGCGATACATGGAGCGGAGGTAGTAGTTCCTACCAGAGCCTGCATGCCCCAGTCTTTTAAAGTATTGTAAGCATTAACAGACTTCTCTGCGTCATGCTCATCATCCTGGAACTGGAATTCGATCTGTGCGCCATTGATACCGCCAGCCTCGTTGATCTCCTTAACAGCAACTTCTGCACCATGCTGTACAGCCAGACCATAAACTGCTGCACCACCGGTTACAGGGCCGATGCCACCGATTTTAAATACAGCGCCATCTGCTGCTGCACTGCTTTCGCCTGCTGCTGCGCTTTCTCCCTCTGCCTTGCTTTCACCAGCAGCTGCTGCTGTGGTAGATGCGGAGTCAGAGCC
>ERZ779852.2661-NODE-2661-length-14132-cov-5.337856_pt1 | contig 14132 bp, 13 predicted proteins | sample MGYA00511559_ERZ779852 | MGnify/ENA primary metagenome ERZ779852 (study PRJEB29588, sample SAMEA2157977) | human gut metagenome | biome: human gut; feature: human-associated habitat; material: faeces | place: Denmark | collected 2008/2010 ...
ATGGCGGCGCTCCCGGGGGTGGCGGTGATTGCCGAACCGCTCTCCAATGTCCGCGTCCGCGGGGTGATGGGGGAGTGCGACGCGCTCTTCTCGGCGCCTCTCAGCGACGAGGAGGTGGAGAGGCTTAATCCCGATATTCTGATTGCTTTCGGAGGCGCTCCGGGGAGCGCCGCGCTCAAGCAATTTGTGCGCCGTTTGCATCCCGCCGAGGGATGGTATGTGGGGCGCACCGATGCCGCCATCGACACTTATCGTTCGCTCACGATGCGGGTGGAGATCGAGCCGCCGCTCTTTTTCCCGCGCTTCATCGCCTCGATGCGCTATCTTGGCTCAAAGGCTGCGAAAGTGGAAGGCGGGGAGAGCTATGCCGACCTGTGGCGCCGGTTCGCTGCGATGCGGCTACAGCCGCTTGGCAAGCTTGCCGACCGCCTGACGGCCGAGAGGTGCTGGTGTGCCCCCTTGGCCGTCAGAGAGATAATAGACGGGATGCGCGGACGCGCCGCCGGTATCAATCTGCAACTCGGCAACGGCATGAGCGTGCGCTATGCGCAGGCTTTCGGGGCGGAGGCGTTCCACCGCGTCGACGGCAACCGCGGGGTGAGCGGCATCGATGGCTCGGTGTCCACGGCTGTGGGCGCTTCGGCGGTCTCCTCGCTGCCCACGTTCCTGATAGTGGGGGATATGTCGATGCAGTACGACCTCGGAGCGCTCGCCTCGACTCTGATTGGCGGCCGGCTCTCCATGGTGGTGCTCAACAATGGCGGCGGCGGGATATTCCACTTCGTGAAGACTACCCGCTCGCTCCCCGAGCGCGATGACTATTTCACCGGCAATGTGCGGCTACCGATGCGCGAGATTGCCGGGGCCTACGGCTTCCGGTATATGCGTGCCGACAGTTTTGATAGTCTTGCCGAGGGTGTGCGTGAGCTGTGCCGCCCGGAGCAGGCCGAGGGAGCTCCGCTGATACTGGAGGTGGTGACCGACGGAAGCGCCGATGCCGCGGTGTTTTTGCAACTCATCGGCTCTGAATCGTTTGCTGATACAAAATCTTAATAAAAATAGTTTACGATATATGCAAAGAGAATGGAAAAAGATAAAAGAATATGAAGATATTCTTTTTGAGCAGTATAAGGGGATAGCGAAAATCACCATCAATCGTCCGAAGGTGTACAACGCTTTCCGTCCGCGCACCAATTTCGAGATGCTCGATGCCATGAACTATTGCCGCAATACTCCCGAGATAGGTGTCATCATCCTCACGGGCGCCGGCGACAAGGCTTTCTGCTCGGGTGGCGACCAGCACTACAAGGGGCTGGGCGGTTACGTGGATGCCGACGGCACACCGCGCCTCAATGTGCTCGAACTGCACAAGGCTATCCGCTCTATCCCCAAACCGGTCATCGCCATGGTCAACGGTTATGCCATCGGTGGCGGCAATGTGCTCAATGTGGTGTGCGACCTCTCGATAGCGTCGGAAAATGCACGTTTCGGCCAAACCGGTCCGAAGGTTGGCAGTTTTGATGCCGGTTTCGGCTCGTCGTACCTCGCCCGCTGCGTGGGACAGAAGAAGGCCCGCGAGATTTGGTATCTCTGCCGCCAGTACACCGCCAAGGAGGCGCTGGAGATGGGGATGATCAACGCTGTGGTGCCCTTCGATAGGCTCGAAGATGAGACGGTAGAATGGTGCGAGACCATCCTTAAACGCTCGCCGATGGCTATCCGCATGATCAAGCGAGCCCTCAATGCCGAGCTCGACGGTCAGGCCGGACTGATGGAGTTTGCCGGCGATGCCACTCTGCTCTACTACCTCATGCCCGAGGCTCAGGAGGGTAAAAATGCTTTCCTCGAGAAGCGCGACCCCGATTTCGACCAGTTCCCGAAGTTCCCCGGTTGATCCTGAGAGATGCTGAAAGCCGAATTTACACCTGTCGTGCTCCGGTTTAAGGAGACGGCGATCACCTCGCGCGACAGGATGCGCGAAAAACTCACCTATCTTGTGAAATTGACCGACACCGACCGCCCCGGGAGCATCGGGGTGGGTGAGTGTCCGCTGTTTCGCGGCCTGAGCGCCGAGGATACGCCCGATTTTGAGCGGCTGCTGCGCGAGGCGTGCGAGCACCCGGAGGAGCTCCCCGAGGTGTCGTCGATCCGCTTCGCTTTCGAGAGCGCACGGGCCGACCTGCTCTCCGGCGGCGCCCAAAAATGGGGCGACACTCCCTTTACACGCGGCGAGGAGCCGATAGTGATCAACGGACTGGTGTGGATGGGCGACAAAGCCACCATGGCGCGGCGCATCGGCGAGAAACTCGATGCCGGATTCCGCTGTGTGAAGTTGAAAATCGGCGGAATCGACTTTGACGACGAGGTGAGGCTGCTCGCTTCGATCCGCGAGCGGTTCGGAGCTGATCAGATTGAGCTGCGGCTCGATGCCAACGGCGCATTTTCGCCCGAAAACGCCATGGAGTGCCTGGAGCGGCTCGCGCGCTACGATATCCACTCCATAGAGCAGCCGATCAAGGCCGGGCAGTGGGAGGCGATGGCCTCGGTTTGCGCCAGGTCGCCCATCCCGGTGGCTCTCGATGAGGAGCTGATCGGATTTTCGTCGGATGAGCGCAAGCGCACGCTGCTCGACGCCATCCGTCCGCAATACATCATCCTCAAACCGGCCCTGTGCGGCGGATTTCGGGAGGCCGACCGCTGGATTGACCTCGCCTGCGAGCGCGGCATCGGCTGGTGGGCCACATCGGCCCTGGAGTCGAATGTGGGGCTCGGCGCCATCGCCCGTTGGGTGTCGCAGCGCCGGCTGACAATGCCGCAGGGGCTCGGCACCGGCGCGTTGTATGTGCGCAATTTCCCCTCGGCGCTCCGCCTCGAGGCTGATCGGTTGTGGTGCGATCCCGACGCCCATATTTCGTCAGCCGAGATCTGGAAGAAGGCTCGGGAGATCTGACCGCCGCACCGGATTTCAACGATGGTCCCGGCTTTGCGCCGGTGTTTCCGTCTGTTTTTGATTTTTTGCATGATTCCAAATGGAGATTCTTACTGAAGAGTTTGCCGACTTTGCCCGGGAATGGGAAAATCCGCTCCCGTATATTTGCGCCCACACCTCTGGATCTACCGGCGCGCCGAAAGAGGTGCGGCTGCTAAAATCCGACATGCTCCGGTCGGCCGAGGCCACCTGCCGGTTCTTCCGCCTCGACTCCGGATCGACACTTTTTTGCCCCCTCGCCGCCCGCTATATCGCCGGCAAAATGATGCTGGTTCGCTCGCGTGTCGCGGGATGCTCGCTCATCACTGTTGCCCCCTCAGCTCACCCTTTCGGGGGGTCTCGGAGACCCCTTCCGGGGGTGTTGGACCTGGTGTGCGTGGTGCCCGCGCAGGTGGAAAGCCTCCTGTCGGAGGGCACCGGAGGAGCCCGGCTGCGCAGCATCATTGTGGGTGGTGCGCCGCTGTCGGCCGAACTGGAGCGGCGTCTTGCCCAAGCGCCCTGGCAGAGCTATGTAACGTATGGAATGACAGAGACTTGCAGCCATGTGGCGCTCCGCCGCGTGGGGGAGGATCTTTATCATGCACTGCCCGGCATCAGCTTTAGCACCGACGACCGGGGATGCCTGATAATAGATGCTCCGGCGTTCAGCTACAAGCGATTGACGACCAACGATGTCGTTGAGCTTCAGGATGATAGCTCGTTTCGCTGGCTGGGTCGCGCCGATTACACCATCAATTCGGGAGGAGTAAAACTGCATCCCGAGCAACTTGAGCGCCTGATAGACAAGGAGTTGGCTGTGCCCTTCTTCTTCCGCGCCATGCCGCATCCCCGCTGGGGCGAGGCGGTGGAGGTGGTAGTGGAGAGAGGCGAGGCAACGCCCTCGGAAACAGAGCTTTACGACCTTTGCCGACGCCTACTCCCCAAATATGCCGTCCCCTCGGCCATCACCTTCGTTGATTCACTCCCATATAACGCCAATGGCAAACTATGCCGCAAGCAGCCGCTGCGCTGAGCGCCGGAAATGTCTGTAAGAGAGTAGTTTGCCGTAAATTTGTAGATTGATTGCTTAAATGAACCGCAGTTTTCAAGGTTATCTCATCGGTATCGTGGCAGCCGCCACCTATGGACTTAACCCCCTCTTTGCCTTGCACTTATATGCCGACGGGCTGAGCACCGGAGTGGTGCTTCTCTTCCGCTACCTGCTTGCTGTGCCCATCGTGGCGATAATGATCAAAGCTCGTGGCCGCAATTTTAGGGTGAATATCAAGCAGTTAGGCGCTCTGACCGGGCTGGGACTGCTGATGGGGTTTTCTTCGCTGGCCCTCTTCGAGAGCTACCACTGCATGGAGGCCTCCATTGCGTCTACTATGCTATTCGTGTATCCGCTGATGACCGCCGTGCTCATGGCAGTGATCTATCGCGAGCGAATGGGCTGGCTCACATGGGTTTGCATGTTCACAGCCCTTGCCGGTCTGGTGCTCCTCACCAAAGGCGATGCCTCTACAGTGTCGCTCAAAGGGGTAGCATGGGTCATGGCGTCGTCGCTCAGTTATGCGCTCTATCTGATTTGGGTGGGCCGTCCGAGCGTGGCAAAGCTTGGTACACTGAAGATTACGTTTTATGCGCTCCTTTCGGGAATGATGATATTTGTAGTGCAAGTGGCAGTCGCCGACCCACTGCCGATGTTCCCCTCCTCAGTAGCCCAATGGGGTAATCTGCTTGGACTTGCCGTGCTCCCCACTGCCATCTCGCTGGCATGTACCAATGTGGCTATCAGACTGATAGGGTCAACGCCAACGGCCATCCTCGGCGTGTTCGAGCCGGTCACTGCCGTGGTAATCGGTGTATGTGTGTTCCATGAAGTGATCAGCCCGCGCCAGTTTGTGGGTCTAATGCTGGTGCTTCTGTCTGTAAGTCTGGTGATTGCGGGCAAGGATGTGGCTATGCGCCTCGTCGGCGCACGCCGCATGCTCCCTCCCCGCGGCATGCTCTCGCGCCGCCGTCGCTCTAATCGAAAATGAGCTTACCCTTTGTGTATCCGTAGCTTGAGTCGACGATCAGCACTACCTCTTCCCAATAGGATACATATTCATTGCAATAACGGGTCTCCACGCAGATATCGCTGTTTCTGACCCGGTAGAGATTGTCGGCAATCTTCTTAACCTCAACTACATACTTACCCTTATCGAGCCGTGTCGGCGAAAGCAGATACTCCACTTTGCTCGCTTTGCGGCTATTGTCGGTGATGGCCAGGAGCTTTCCCGAGGGTTGCTCCATCGCATAATACTCTGATACCGAGTAGCTGCTCTCCGCTTTTGCCGCTCCGGCCGTCCCCAGCACCGCCACCATCATCAATATCTTGCTGATGTTTTTCATATTCCAATCATTACTTTTTGCAAATATAACTAACAATCGCGGTTTATCATCAAAAAATTTGCGTCAAAAGTTGAATTTTTAAGGGTGAAAGGTCGCCCGTGCAGCACGGCTTGAAGCATTTGTAGTCATATCTTCTATCTTACCCGGTTCGGCACGAATCGGGTAATTTATTATGTCTGTATTTCAGTATCTTAGCTTTTCCTGATTTTGTATATTAGTTTTCAAAAGCTTTTTTTGCACAGAATCAGGAATTTAGCGCGTTTTGAGGCTTTTTGCTCATTTCTGGTGACTTTTTTACGAAATCACTAACTCGACTATCCGTTATCGGAATTATGAGGGCCTGAGAACAGCAGAGGTATTCAGAATCCGGGATATTGTGATATCCGGTCGAGCAGGGTGCGGATGGGAGTGACGATATCTACCTGTGCCGAGGGGATGCCGTCGAGATAGATACTGCACGACGGGTATTCAAGCAAGCGGCCGAGCATCTCTTGTTTGGCGGCCAACATCGCAACTCTGACAGTGGCGGCATCCTCTGCGAGTTCGCCCTTCAGCCTGTGCATGCTCATCGCTTTTCCGAATCCGCGGCCCGTCGAAGTGATGATGTTGCGGCTCACAAAGGCGCGCCGGCGCGTGAGCGCCCTGATTTGCCGGGCATCTCTGACGGGATATCCGTTGATTGTATGCCGCACCTGCCTCAGCGAATCGCAGGCCGTGCGGCGGCAGGTAAGGGATACCATGCTTTCCGACACTTCTTCTTCGGAATCCCCTACCCGATACGTGACCCACTCCCTTGCCGTCAAACCGCAGCCCTCGTTTCTGACACCTGTAAACGTAAGAATGACCGCCTGAGTGAGAGACGACGCGCCTCTCCACCTCATCTTCTCAAGACCGGACATCAGCCTCTCGTCAGATATGGAATAGGGATTGAACAGCAGAAGGCTATCGCCGAGAATTAGCCCGAGCCTTTGCCGATAGCTCTCAACATCACGTATCTTCCTGATATACATATCAAATCAATTGAATGTGAGTATTCAACAGCAAATTTAGCGTGCCTCTACAATATCTCCCAATAATAAATAATAATTGTATAAAATCAACCGGGTAGGGTCTGAGACAGACAGAGAGGTGGCAGGGAGGGGTTAGTGGAGGGCGATTTTGAGGCGGGAGGGGCCGAGGGTGGCGATGTAGACGCCGGGGGCAAAGCGGTCGAGGGGGAGGGGAGCGCCGGTGAAGCGGGCGTGGTAGACGGTGCGGCCGCTAAGGTCGGTGATGATCAGATAAAGGGGTGAGGAGGCGTTGGAGTCGGCGGAAGTGTCGGCGACGAGGAGGTTGCCCTCAAGGCGCAGCCGGGGCGACGCGTTGGGGTTGGCTTCCATGGTGCTGATGCCGGTGGCGTGGTCGTGGGGTGCCAGGCGCATTGCGGCGATGCCGCTGCCGGGTGCGCAGACAAAGAGGTCGGTCACCGGGGTGGTGTCGCCGTCGGGGCGTGTCCATCCCGAGATGTTGTCGGTGTCGACGCTGCGCGATACGGCTACCTGACGGTAGGTGGAGTAGGGGTGCTGAGGATATTTGAATGCGACGTCGGGGAAGGTGTGGTTTTGAGCACCAAGGGTGGCAAACGATTTAGGATCTTCCCACGATGAGAGATAAAACTGTGTGCCTTTCTCGGGGCTGCAATGGGCGGCGTAGGTGGCGAGGAGCTGATTGCCGTGGCGGAATGTGTAAAATCCGCGGCACGTGCCGTTGGAGTTGTCGGGGACGGCCTGATGGGTGCCTGCGGTGAGCGTCTCCTGGCGTTGGAGGGAGTGGCTGCGGGATGTGAAAAGTGTTGGTGTGGTGGCACCGTTGACATCCATCTTGTCGGAAGCTACAAACATCTCTGTGCCGGCCACTTTGTGTAGCTCGGGACGATAGAATTTGTATTCTTTTTTATATTTACCTGTCGTATAATCATATTCATAAAAATCACTGTTCGGCGAGATCCAGTAATATGGTATATATTCAGGTGCCGTCGTGACCTTCCATTTATCGATATCGAAGATGGCATATTTGGTGAAATGGGGATGATTGGTCCAGATGACGGTGGCCTCTACGGTGTATTTGCCCGATGTGATTTTGCCGGAGATGCGGTTGAGGTCAATGCGGCAGTTGTATGAGTTAGTTTCTGTCGAAAGGCGACCTTCATTGTTGTCTAAGTCAAATTCTACTTTTTTGGCCAATATCATCCCATCCTCATTGAAGGGAATGAGGGTGATGTGCGCTTCATACGTGGCGTCGTTTATCCTGTAGCATGAAGCCATCAGAAGATTTCCGAAATCGTCGTTGGCGATGACAAAATTGTGCGGGGGATTGCCGCCCTGCGGCTTGCGAAGCTCAGCCGTAGTAGGGAAAATCAGGGGCTGTAGCTCCTCGCCGGTGTCGGCTTTGAAACGGCGGATGAAGATATTGTCGCGGCTTTCACCGGTCTCAAACGGCTCGCAGTAACCGATACACAGATACACCACATTGCCGCTGAGGGCTATCGAAGCATTGTCCTGATAGTCATCGACATTGGCCAGATCCGTTTCCCACAGCATATTGATAGCCACCTCATTACCGTCGGGCAGCTTCATAGATGACTCTTTCGAGAGCGGGAGCACCTCCGAGCCTTTCTGGCGAGGCACCCCAACGGTAGCCTCGGCTCCGGCCGACATCGCGCCACCCATAGCAAGCATCAATAAAGCCACCGCTTTATATCTTAAATTTTTACAACATGCAGAATGTTTTAATCTTTTACAGAAAGCGGAGCAAAAAATCATGCTTTTCATGACAAAAAGTGTAATAATTGATGGATGTTTTAAAAATCTCCCTCCTTGCCAACAAAGTTAACGCCTTACTTTGATTATAACAAATAAATCTCGCACTATTTTCTATTTTTGACCAAAAATAATTTGAACGTTTACTGTTATACAGTGTAAACTCCGGTTTTTTTCTCCAACTATTTCCGATTTGATCCGATTGTCGAAGTAGGCACACCGCAGCGATGAGTCGGATGATTACTTGCGCCGGGTGTTCTGCCGAGATAATGAAGAAAGACCGGCAGCTTGTCGGAGCCGCCGGCCTGGATATTGCGCATGAAAGCGGGATTGTATAGATAAACAATACGTTCGGAAATCTTGACAATCGGTTAGTTCCACTGATACGGATGAGGTTTAGATTTTGCGGAGGGGGCGGGCGGGGTTGCCGGCAACGATGGTGTCGGGGTCTACTGAGCGGGGCACTACGCTGGCTGCTCCCACCACCGAGTTCTCACCGATGGTGACGCCGGGGAGGATGGTGGCTCCGGCGCCGATCCAGGCGCGTCGGCCGATGTGCACGGGTTTGCAGGTGATCACCATGCGGTTCGCGAGGTCGTGGTTGTTGGAGATGAGCTGCACGTTGGCTGCTATCTGGGCGTTATCTTCGATGTAGATTTTTCCGGCCGACATCATCCGGCATCCGGGCATTACTATCACATTGCGTCCGATGTGCACTTGGTGGAAGCGCACGCCGCTCAGGGGCGCACGCACCACCGATCCTTCGCCCATATGCGGGAAAAGTTTGTGCATCAGCTCGTTGTGCTCTATGGTGCCGGGCATGATGTGGTTGAATCGGAAGAGCAGCTGCTCCTGTTCGGCGGCCAGCGCCAGCTCCTCGGCGGTCTGCCGGGTGACGTCTATTCTGATTTCTTCCATACTTTAGCTGATTTGAATGAGCTCGATGTCAAATATGAGGGTAGAGCCGCCGGGGATGCCGGGCTGACTGAGTTTGCTGTAGCCTTGCTCGGCGGGGATGTAGATTTCCCAGCGGTCGCCGGGATGCATTTGCTGCAGGGCGATGATCCAGCCGGCTATAAGGTCGCGCAGACGGAAAGCGGGCGCTACGCCGCCACGGCTGCTGTCGAAGGTCTTTCCGTTGATGGTTTTGCCGGTGTAATGTGCCGTAACGACGCTTCCGCGATTGGGTGTCGGCCCTTGGGCGTTGCCCGATTTGATGATTTTATAGTAGATACCTTTGTCGAGGAGCTTCACTCCGGGCTCTTTGGCTTTTTCGGCCAACCATGCGCGATTTTTCTCGATATATTCCTGTTTAGCCATAATTATTTTAATGGATTTACCGATTATTCAACATTTTTTTTGACTACTCGGGCGGGATTGCCTACCACTACGGTGCCTGCGGGCACATCGCGGCTCACCACGCTTCCGGCGCCGATCACTGCGTTGTCGCCGATGGTCACTCCGGGGAGTATCACGGCGCTTCCGCCGATCCACACGTTGTTGCCGATGGTCACTCCTTCGGCCCATTCTACAAATTTTTTACGTTCGTCGGGCTCCAGGGGATGGCAGGCGGTGTAGATGCTCACATTCGGACCGATAAGCACATAGTCGCCGATGTGCACTTCCCCTTCGTCGAGCACTGTAAGATTGAAATTGAACACTACGTTGCTCCCCACGTGCATGTTGCAACCGTAGTCGCAGCGGAAGGGTTGATTGACCTGCACATTCTCGCCCATGCTGCCAAAAAGGTCGTGAAGTATCTCCTGCATGCGCGCTGTCTCCGAGGGTCTGAGGTGGTTGAACTCCCAGAGCTTCTCTCTCGTCTCCATCAGAAGGTCTAAAAATCGCGGATTGGCGGCGTCGTAGCGCTCGCCCTTCATCATCTTATCCCATTCTTTTTCGAAATCGCTTATTGTGTTGCTTCTGTGTTGTGATAATTGACGGAAGCCGCCGCACATCTCCCTCAGCGATGGGGGAGCGGTGCGGCGGCGTAAAAGTTGGTCTTTCAGGCGGTTGGTGTCATCCCCGGGAGGGATGGCGACGTCCAACTGCTGTCTGCGGTCTATTACTGCAGTGTGCCGGCGTTAGCCTCTTTGATCATATTCTGATCAGCTGTGATGTAGATCTCCACGCGGCGATTCTGAGCGCGGCCGGCGGCGGTGTCGTTAGATGCTACATAGTTGGCCATGGGGATACCCTGAGCCGAAAGGCGGGTAGCAGCGATGCCGCTGTTGGCGAGGAAGCTCTCCACAGCTGCTGCGCGGCCGTTGGCTACGCGGGTGTTCACCTCGAGCGAACCGGTATTGTCGGTGTAGCCGTAGATCTGCACGTTGGTCTGGGGATTCTGCTTCAGGGAGTTGGCAAACTGAGCGAGCTCGGTCTGTGCGCTCGAACTGAGAGTGATGCCGTTGGTGGGGAAGAGGATACCGCCGGGGAATGTCACCTTGATGGCCTGCAGACCGCGGTCGTCCTGTACAGTCTCCACGTCGGCGTTGGCGAGCTGCTCCTTGAGCTGAGCGGCCTGCTTGTCCATCTTCTTGCCGATCAGTGCACCGGCACCGGCACCTACTGCAGCACCGATAGCCGAACCGATGGCAGCACCTTTGCCGCCGCCGATAAGGGCGCCTACACCGGCGCCGAGGGCGCCGCCGCCACCACCGCCGATAAGGGCACCCTTACCGGTGTTTGTCATCGAACTACAGCCGGTAAGAAGCATTCCGGCAGCAACCATCGCACAGCATAAAGCTTTTAATGACTTCATAATGTTTTGTTTCTATATCGTTAGTTAAATATGTTGATTCAATGTCTCTAAATATGACCCGGAAATTCATTATAAGTTAAATAATTCAGGCTTCATATTTTCGTTTAACAATGCAAAGTTAAAAATTAATTTTGTGCCAAGCAAATCTGCGCCGGCCCGTTTTATAGAAATAACAACAATTCCCTCCGCAGATAGTTTGCTCCCCCGGGCGCTTTTGCGCGGTTTTAGGCCTCGTGGCGGGAGATGGCGCTGTCGATGCCGAAGCGCATCTTGAGGTATTCGTCGGCATGCTCAGAGAGATAATCATCGACGCTGCAGCAGGCTGGATCAGCTATGCCTATGGCTCGGAGCAGATCAGCATCGACTATTTGCGGCGCTGCCGCGAGGGTCAGCGCAAAGTGGAGGCGGTCGTCTACGGCGATGATCTCATCGCGGTCGAGGCCGAGCTTCTCGCAGTTGTCGTCCTTCATCAGCACATGCATCAGAAAGATCCGGTAGCTGCCGCTCTCCTCTTGGTGTATCATCACAATCTTGTCTCCTTCCTCGGGCAGACTGTGCTCATCCAAGGGGAATCCGCCCCAGCGGAAAGTAGCAAACCCTTGCTCTTTCAATTGCTTTACCATCTTCGCAAAGGCATCGTCGTCGAGCCAATGCATGCGCAGCAGGTCGGGGCGAATCACCACAGGCTCGCGGCTTTCGAGGTAGATGGTGATGCGTATGCGGTTGTCATACGAGCCGTGGCGGTTGTAGGTGGTGATTTCGGCTGAGAATTTGTCGGCATAGCCGGCATCCATCATCGCGGCAATCTCGGCGTTGTCGGTGCGCGGCAGGTATCCGAGGATAAAGTCGAAATCGAAGTCGTCCGGGTCGCCATCGTAGTCGTCGGCAAGCGCCACGGCCACAGCATTGCGGTCGTAACGGTTGTCGCGTTGGCGCACCAGCGCTATATGCGTTCCCTCCTCGAGCTCGTCCCACACTTCATCGTTCCCTTTGATGTGGAATGACAGCCCGGCCACGGCACACTCTTTGAAAAACACCTTTTTATACACCTCCCTCGGCGGCTCCTGCATTTCGCCGTAGATCGGGAAATTTTCTATTTCACCATTTTCCGGCATTATTTCGGCGTCATTGCTTTGCGATGCGTCCTCTATCGTATTCTGCCACATTTCCTCGATGCGGCGGGCCAATTCGTCGGAGATCTTCAGCTCCGTTTTCCCGTTTTCCCGCATAAAGCGGGAGAGAAGATTGAGCTCATACTCGCAGCGCGGGCAGGTGCCGGGGCAGTTACCCTCGAGGGTGCAGTCGTCAGGCGGAAGCTCTCCGCACCCCATTTGTGCGGCAATCTCCCGACGTATCTCGCGCAGTATCTTGCAGATAGCCTTGCCGGGCAGAGTGTTGCTGTCAGCTATTTCCTCTTTTTCATCATCATGCGTCTCCTTTTCCCCGGTGCGGTAGGTGAAGAGATCAAAACGTGTAAATCCTTCGTTTTCCAGCCGTTGGCGCGTGCTTTCGGCGTCCTCGCGGCTCGTAAATCCCGTTATAACGGGGATGCGAATCAATATCCGCTCGGGGTTCACCCCCGCCTCTTCGCGCAGAAAGCGCATATTGTCAAATGCTTGTCGCATTTCTTGCCCTGTATAGCGCAGATACGCCTCCGGAAGGTCGGTTTTCACGTCCACAATCCATTCGTCCACTACTTCCACCAACTGCTTTACAAGGCTCGTGGGCACATTGAGAGACGTCTCCACATTTATCTTCCATTTCGCTCCGCAAATCTGCCGAAACCGCGCGATAAAGTCGGCCCTCAGCAGCGGTTCACCGCCCCCGAAGGTCACACCGCCCCCTGTGGCACGAAAATAGAGGTCGTCTTTCATTAGCTCGGCATACAGTTCCTCAGGCGTATACCTTCTCAACCCCTTTTCGGGCCCGAAGCACCGGTGATTGATGCAATATTTGCACCGCAACATGCATCCGTGCATCGCCACCAGCGTAGTCACCCCCTTTCCGTCCATACCCATCCTGTGCCGGCTGATCCCTATCACCGGCACACCCTGCTCTTCCCTCTTTTCTCCCTCATTCCTTTTCTTTTTGCCCATATTTTCCTTGTTTTGAAAGTTTAAAGTCAATCACCGAAATATCGGTCAAGATTATTATTCCTTATACTTGCAATTAACGTAAGGCAGCAGTAACTCCGGTATGACACTGATTTTTATAGCTTAATAGATCAGATGATTATATCCTGGAACTTGATTATATCCAGGAATTCTGTCGTTTTTTTACTGCGAGCGATTCGCTCAAAAGTCTTATAAATTCTTTCATTGATTGTTTGTGATATGTGTCCTTGAGGATATGTACGCAACCGACCATTTCGTTGTCGGGCACATCAAGAGGTACCGCCTTCACGTCGTGCTCGTTGTATATTGAATCCTCGGCAAGGATCGTCACAAGGTTGGTCTGACGGACCAGTTTAAGCAGCAAGTTCACTTCATTTAGCTCAATGTGAATCTTACATCTGCTGTACTCAGTGATTATATTATCGAAAGCGTTTCGCGCCTGCAGCCCTTTAGACGGAAGTGCAAGAGTGTATTCTTCAAGTTCTGCAAGCGTGACTCTCTCTTTTGAAGCAAGCGGATGAGCAGAGTTGACCACCGCAGAGAGGCTGTTTTGGAACAGGATATGCGATTCAACATCAGGGATGGATTGGGTGGGTTTGAATGCAAGCACAAAATCCAGATTGTGTTTGGATAGCAATTGCATAAGTTCGCTCATTGTTTTATATACGATATTCAGCCTTATCCGGGGATACATTTTCATAAACGAGATCACTGTCTCCGTAAGTATCGGGCTGAAAGAATGTGTCACCCCAATATTCAGCGTACCGGTCAGCAATTTCTGCAAGTCATGAATGCGGTCGGAGCAGTTTTGTGCGTCGTGGATAGTCCGTAAGGCGTAAGGCAACATAAGTTCTCCGGCTTCAGTAAGTTGAATGCTGTGGCTGTTGCGCAGGAAAAGCTGCACATTCAGCTCGTCTTCCAGTTGCCTAATCTGTTGCGAAAGAGAGCTTTGTGCAATATTCAAAGCTCGGGCAGCGTCCGAAAAATTCAGCGTTTCTGCAGCCTTGGCGAAGTATCTTAATTGTCTTAATTCCATATGAATACCTGTTGGTTGAATTAATTTCTTAAAATATTTATAATGAAAAAGTTGCGCA
>ERZ779852.2707-NODE-2707-length-13943-cov-4.593390_pt1 | contig 13943 bp, 20 predicted proteins | sample MGYA00511559_ERZ779852 | MGnify/ENA primary metagenome ERZ779852 (study PRJEB29588, sample SAMEA2157977) | human gut metagenome | biome: human gut; feature: human-associated habitat; material: faeces | place: Denmark | collected 2008/2010 ...
GTGGACGGCACCCCCGTCTTTTATGGCTTTGTCTTTGAGAAATCCCGCAAGGGCAGCACGGATGACATCATCCAAATCACCGTATATGACCAGCTCTACTACCTCAAGAACAAGGACACCTATGTCTACACCAACAAGACCGCCGCCGATGTGATATGCATGATTGCGGAGGACTTCCAGCTCAATGTGGGGGACCTGGAGGACACCGGCTACACCATCGGGAGCCGGGTGGAGGACAACCAGACCCTCTTTGACATCATCCAGACGGCTTTGGACGAAACCCTCAAGGCCACCTCCCAGATGTATGTGCTCTATGACGATGTGGGCAAGCTGACCCTCAAGAACATCGGCAGCATGAAATTGGGGCTTTTGATTGATGAGGACACGGCTGGGGACTTTGACTATAAAAGCTCCATCGCCTCCCAGACCTATGACAAAATCAAGCTCTCCTACGAGAACAAGGACACCGGCAAGCGGGAGATTTTCGTGGCCCAGGACAGCTCCAACATCAACCAATGGGGCGTCCTGCAATACTACGAAAAGCTGGACAGCACCACCAATGCCAAGGCCATGGCGGATGCCCTCCTCAGCCTCTATAACACCAAAACCCGGACCCTCAAGCTCCAAGACGTGCTGGGGGACATCCGGGTGAGGGCCGGGACCCTGCTGGTGGTCATGCTGGGGCTGGGTGACATCAATGTGTCAAACTACCTCATGGTGGAGCAGGTCAAGCACACTTTCAACAATGAGCAGCACCTCATGGAGCTCAAAATGCGAGGTGGTACATTTGTCACTTGACATCAATGAACTGGTGCGGCTGGTCAAGCGGGCCGCCGTGGAGGCCGTCCAGGCAGGCGCTCCCATGAGCGGGGGCTATGGCTATGTGACCTCCACCTCTCCGCTTGAAATCACCGTTGACCAAAAGAAGATATTGACCGAGGCCCAGCTCATCCTCACGGACGCCGTGAGGGACTACACCGTGGAGATGACCACCATGCCGGAATACCACGAAACCGAGGAAACCAGCGGCGGGGCCGGGGATGCCTCTTTTGCACCCCACAAGCACCGCTACCAGGGCCGGAAAAAGTGGAAAGTCCACAACGCCCTCCAGATGGGGGAAAAGGTCATCCTCCTGCGGTGTGACGGCGGGCAGCAGTACATTGTCCTGGGCAGATGGGAGGCGAGGACCTAATGGCAACTTTACCGACCACGGGGGATGACCTGGACCTCATCACCTTTGCGGTGGAAACCCAGCCCAGCTACACCCACAAGCTGGACATTGACCGCAACCGGGTGAGAGGCATGACGGATGAGCGGGATGCCGTCCTCCAGGCCGTTTACCTCATTCTGAATGTGGAGCGCTACGCTTTCCCCATTTACTCCCGCAACTACGGCTCCGAGCTGTCCGATCTGATAGGCAAGCCCAAAGACTACGCCATGAGCGAGATAAAGCGGCGCATCACGGAGGCCCTGCTCCAGGATGACCGCATCACCTCCCTGGACGGCTGGGAATTTGAAACGGGCAGAAATTGGGTCACGGCCCGGTTTACCGTCCACACCATCTATGGCGATGTGAGCGCCCAAAAGGAGGTTGACATCTGAATGTTTGAAAGCAGGACCTATGAGGCGCTGCTGGCCAGCGCCCTGTCCAGGGTGGCCTCCCCGGTGGACAAGCGGGAGGGCTCCATGGTGATGAACGGCGTGGCCCCGTCCATGGCAGAGCTGGCCCAGCTCTACATTGCGGCGGACTTTGTGCTCCAGGCCACCTACATCATCACGGCCCCCCGTGAGTACCTCATCAAGCGGGCCCATGACCGCAACATGGACCCCTACCCGGCCAGCCCCGCCGTCTATCGGGCGGAGTTTAACATTGAGGTCCCGGTGGGGACCCGTTTCTCCTGCGAGGACCTCAACTTTGTGGTCACCGCCCGCATGGACCCGGAGGAGGACACGGAAACCGGCCTCAGCCACCAGGTCACCTGTGAAACCCCCGGAGCGGCGGCCAACAACTACGGCGGCACCCTCATCCCGGTGGAATATGTGCAGGGGCTCACCCATGCGGAACTGGTGGAGCTGCTCATCCCCGGCGATGATGAGGAGGAAACGGAGGCTTTCCGCCAGCGGGTGCTGGACAGTTTCCAATCCCAAGCCTTTGGCGGCAACCAGGCCGACTACCGGGAGAAAGTGCTGGCCATGCCCGGCGTGGGGGACCTCAAAATCCACCCCGTCTGGAATGGCGACATTTCCCCGGCCAGCCTCATCCCGGATGAGGCCGTGGAAAGCTGGTACACCAGCACCATCTCCACGGTGAGCGGCTCCGTGGCCACCTGGCTCACGGCAGTCTACACGGCGGCCAAAGAGAAAAAGCTCACGGTGGGCGGCACGGTCAAGCTGGTCATCATGGCCTCTGACTACAAAGCTCCCACGCCCACCCTGCTGGAGGAAATCCAGACGGCCATTGACCCGGAGCAGAACGCCGGGGAGGGCCTGGGCCTGGCCCCCATCGGCCATGTGGTCCATGTGACCGGCGTGACGCCGGAGGAGGTGGACATTGCCCTCCATCTCACCTATGCCTCCGGGTGGAATTGGGATGCCGTCAAGAGCTATGTGGAGGCCGTCATTGACGCCTATTTTGTGGAGCTGTCCCAGGATTGGGCCAGCTCTGATTTTTTGACCGTCCGCATTTCCCAGATTGAAAGCCGCATCCTCTCCGAGTGCTCCAACATGATAACGGACATTGGCGGCACCAAAATCAACGGGCAGGAGAACAACCTGGCCCTGGGCCCGGACAGCATCCCCGCCAGAGGGGAGGTCACCGATGGATAGACACCTTTTGAACTACCTGCCCCCGGTGCTCCGGGAGGTGCTGGAGTTTCAAATCATCAACGGGGCCAATGAGCCGGAAATCTCCCTTGCGTGGGACGCCATCACCAGGGTGCTGGCCAACCAATTCCTTGAGGACGCCGATGAGGACGGCGTGGCCGTGTGGGAGCAAGAGCTGCGGCTCTTTCCCAAGGACACGGACACCCTGGAGGCCCGCAAGGCCCGCATCAAGGCCAAGTGGAATTTGGAATTGCCCTACACCCTGCGCTGGCTGAAAAACTGGCTGGCGGGCCTGTGCGGCCCGGACGGTCACTCTGTTTCTCTCCAGGACTACACCCTGGACATCCAGCTTGACTACACGGTCCTGCCGGAGGCGGACCGGCTGGCGGGGGAAATCCTTGACATGCTGCTGACGGTCCGCCCGGAGAACATCCACATTTTGATGACCGCCCTTTTGCAGTCTACCGGCGGCGTCCGGCTGGGGGCCTACACGGAGCGCTCCCTGCACATGGACCTGTGGCCCCTGCTGACCAATGAGCTGGAGAGCACCGGCGGCGTCATCGGAGCCGGGCCTCTGGAGTATCGTGCAACCCTTGAAATTTATCCATACGAACAGGAGGAAAGCGGAAATGCCTGACCAGGAAAGAAAGTACGGCACCAGGATAACCACGGCGGGGTCCACCCTCATCACCAACTGCATTTTGGCGGGGACCAAGCTGAAAATCACCCAGGCCGCCGCCGGTGACGGCGGGGGCAGTTACTACCTGCCCAGCACGGAACAGACGGAGCTTGTGAGGGAGCTGTGGCGGGGGCCCATCGTGTCCGCCGAGCAAAACGCCTCTGTCCCCAACATGCTGGATGTGAAAATCATCATTGATGACAGTGTGGGCAACTTCATTGTCCGTGAAATGGGCCTCTTTGATGAGGACGGCACCCTCATTGCCATCTGCAACACCCCGGACACGGAAAAGGTGGCCATCTCCACCGGCGTGGACGGGCGGCTCACCATGCTCATGCACATTGTTGTGGTGGACAGCTCCGTGCTGGAGTTTACCATCACCCCGTCCCTGGACACGGTGAGCCCGGAGGACCTGGAGGAGGCCATTGCCGAACACAACACGGACCCGGCCAGCCACCCGGACATCCGGCAGGACATCACAGACGCCGTGGATGACCACAACACCGATGAAACCTCCCACCCAGACATCCGTGTGGACCTCAGCGGCCTGGACAGCCGCCTCTCCGTGCTGGAGCTGAAATATGGCACCAATGTCACCGGCAACAGCTTTGAGGTGACCTTTGGAACCCTCACCGGTGTGGTGGTCACCGGCGTCTGGAATGAAACCTATGCGAGGATTGAGTTTTAATGCCAAGCTATGACATCATCCCTCTTGCCTCCGATCTGCTGGACTACACCATCCAGCGGGTCAAGCAGAAAGAGGCAGAATACAAGCCGGTCAAGGCCTACATCATGGTGGGTGACCAGCTTGTGGAAAAGCTCCTCTATGACAAGGTGAAAGATGACGGAAAGCCTCACTTTCCCAAAAGCCAGACTTTCCACCTGTGCGCCGAGCTCCAGTACTGCGCCGTCCGCATCCTCAAGGGCTGTGAGGCCGCCAATGGCCGCTACTTTGAAACCGAGTATGAGGAGCGGCTCAAGGACCTGGACGGTGTGCTCATCGAGTGCCAGACCATGGAGCAGCTCATCAACCTCAGCTATGGCCGCAAGTACATCACCGGCGACCAATGCCACTATTGGGCGGAGCTGGTGCGCCCGGTCCGTCAAAAGGCTTTTAACTGGAGGAAATCAGACGGCAACCGTGCCGCCGCCCTCCGGGAGGCCAAGGCGGCCCAGGAGCTTGCCAAGATGGGGCAAATGGCCCTGCAAATTGCGGAGGCCCTGCGGCCTCAGTAAACGGATACAACGGCCACCAAGGCCGTGTATTTGGGTGTGACCTGTTTATTTACCTCTACCTCCCCGAACACGAACAACACCAACAACGCCTGGAGGCTGAACTCCAATGGCAATATCAACAACAACAACTGCAACAACTCCAACGGGTCCCGCCCCGCTCTGATGGTAAGGTCCGACCGAGTAGGCCCAAAGCCGAAAGCAGCGCCATCCATCACATCAAAGGAGGTCACATCCAGCCTTGACACCAAGGCAAATACATTGCGCCGATGCACCCCACCGCACACCGAGGCGGCGGGGTGCTGCTGGTCCTGTCCCTGCGGCACCTATACGGCGCACAAGGAGAGGGCGGCCCGCCGCCGGGATGATAGGGGGCCGCCTGCATGTTTACAGGGGTGCAAAGACCCGTGCTGAAATTCTCTGAGATATGCACCTTTTCGGTGCTTTACAAAGCCTATCTGTCGGCCAGACGGGGCAAGCGCTCCAGGGCTGCCACCGCCAACTATGAGGTCCACCTGCTGGCCAACATCGTCAACCTTGTCTACATCCTGCAAACCAAAATCTACCGGCCCGGACTGTTCCGGGTGTTCTATGTCTACGAGCCCAAAAAGAGATTGGTGCAGGCCCCGGCCTTTGTTGATAAAGTGGTCCAGCACGCATTGGTGGACAACCTCATCTATGAGCGCATCACCAACAGTTTCATTCTGGATAACTACGCATCCCAGAAAGGCAAAGGGCTCCACTTCGGCCTGGACCGGCTGCGTGGATTTTTCACGGAATACTGGAACAAATACCGCACGGCGGAGGGCTGGGTCCTCAAGGCAGATGTGCGGCATTTCTTTGCGTCCATTGACCACGACAAGCTCAAGGAAAAACTCAAAAAGCTGGACCTTGAGCCCATCGTTTTTGACCTGCTGTGTACCTACATAGACAGCACGGACGGCCTGCCGCTGGGCTACCAGACCAGCCAGCTTTTTGCCCTGCTGTTCCTGGATGAGTTTGACCACTTCGTCAAGGAGCGGCTCCACATCCGCTGGTATGGCAGGTACATGGATGACTTTTTCCTCATCCACCCGGACAAGGACTATTTGCAATTCTGCCTCAAGGAAATCCGGGTCTTTATGGCCAGCCTGGGGCTGGAGCTCAATGAGAAAACCCAGATTTTCCCCATCCGCAACGGGATTGATTTTCTGGGCTTTCACACCTATCTGACCGAGGAGGGCAAGGTCATCCGCAAGCTGCGGCACAGCAGCATCAAGCGTATGCGCTCCAAGCTCCGCCGGTGGGAGCAGGACTATCCGGCGGGCCTTGTGACCCGTGAGAAAATCCTGCAAAGCTGGCAGGCCTGGGACGCCCACGCCGCTCACGGCAACACCTGGTCCCTGCGCCAGCAAGTGCGGGACCGTGTGCAAAACATTCTAAAGGAGGAAATCTAATGGCCACAACTACCCTGGGCAACAAGTCCACCGGCAGCATTATCAAGCTGAAAGAAAACGGCACGCTGGTGGACTTCTATGTTGCCAAGCACGACTATGAAAGCGGCCTCAACGGGGCCGGGAGGACGCTGGTGGTCCGCAAGGACACCTATGATGACCGAGTGTGGGACAGCGGCAATGTGAACGCCTACGCCAGCAGCGACCTGGATAGCTGGTTTAACAGCACCTACAAAAACATGCTGGACGCCGACATCCGCTCCCTCATCGGCACCACCAAAATCCGCTACACCCCCGGCAACGGCAACAACACGGTGGGCACCCTGGAGCGGGCCATCTTTGCCCTGTCTCTCACCGAGCTGGGGCAGTCCCACACCTATGCCAACACGGAGGGCTCCGCCCTGCCCATTGCGTCCACCCTGCGGATTGCCTACCGCAACGGTAGCCCCACCACCCAATGGACACGCTCCCCGTACACGGACGGCACCAGCAACGCCTGGTGGCTGGGCTCCGATGGCGGTATCGGCTACGGCAACTGCTACAACTCCTACGGGTCCCGCCCCGCTTTCACTCTCCCCTCCTCCCTCTATGTGAGCGATGACGGCTCTGTGTTTCAGAACACCGCCCCTTCTACGCCCGCCAGCATCTCCGTCCCCAGCAGTATTGACGGCGGCAGCACCATCACCGTGAGCTGGGGCTCCTCCACGGATGCAGAGGGCAACCTTGAGGGCTACATTGTCGAGCGCCAGACGGACGGCGGCTCCTGGTCCCAAATCTACCAGGGCACCGCCACCAGCACCACCAACACCGTGGCCTTTGGCACCAACACCGTGGCCTACCGGGTCAAGGCCTATGACGCCGCCGGACTTGAGAGCGGCTGGAAAACCAGCAGCACGGTGACGGTGACCAACAACCGGGCCCCCGGTGCTCCCGGCAGTCTGACCGTCCCCGCCGTGGTCCGTGGCGGCGGCAACCTGGCCATTTCCTGGACCGCCGCCTCTGACAGTGACGGCAACCTCAGCGGCTATGAGCTGGAGCGGCAGGTGGACGGCGGCTCCTGGACCCAAATCTATAAGGGCTCCGCCTTGGCCTACACCGACACCATCACCGCCGGGTGGAACACCGTGGCCTACCGTGTGCGCTCCTATGACAGCTACAACGCCACCAGCACCTATGTGACCAGCGAAACCCGGACGGTGGACAACAACGCCATCCCGGTCATCACCAGCTCCACGACCTCCGGCACCGATCTGGGGACCAAGGAGGACGGCTTTGACCTGACCTACACGGTGACGGACGCTGACAGCGACACCGTGACGGTGAAAGAGTACCTGGACAATGTGCTCAAGCGGACCTACACCGCCACCCTGGGGCAGAGCAACACGGTCCAGTGTGTCACCGCCGCCAACTGGCAGAAAGTCCTCAACGGGGCCCACACCATCAAGGTGGTGGCCAATGACACCAAGGCGGACAGCGCCCCCTACACCGTGACCTTTACCAAGGCCGTCTATGAGGCCTCCATCACCCTGGCGGAGCCCATGGACGCCGATGACGCCATCACGGTCATGGTGCTCAATGTGCTGGGCTCCATCCCGGCGGATGCTGACCTGGAGGTCCTGGTGACCAACAACGCCAACGACACGGAGCCCGTCTGGGAGGACGCCACCCAGGATGTGAAGAACGGCAACAACCATGTTTTCACCAACCAGACCGCCGCCAACGGCTTTGCCTTTAACTTCAAGGTCAATGTGGGCCGGGGGACCAGCAACACCGGCGGCTACATCACCAGCATTGGAGGTGCTTTTCAGTAATGGCAGTTAAGAAAAAGACCACCAGCCTCAAAGCGCTGCATGAGGCCCAGCTCTACGCACAGCAGCAGCGGGACGCCGCCGCCATCGCCTTTGTGGTGCTGGCGGAGGCCGGGACCATTGACGCCGTGACTGCCTCTGAGCAATCCCTGCTCTTTGCGGAATGGGCGGCCAATGTCAACTACACGGTGGGCCAGCTCCGGCAGTACGGCGGCAAGCTCTACCGCTGTGTGCAGGCCCACACCTCCCAGACCGGCTGGGAGCCGCCCAACGCCGCCTCCCTCTGGTCCATCACCAGCGACCCGGCAGAGGAATGGCCGGAATGGTCCCAGCCTTTGGGAGCCCATGACGCCTATGCCGCCGGGGCCAAGGTGAGCCACAACGGCAAGCATTGGACCTCCGATCTGGACGGCAATGTCTGGGAGCCTGGCGTCTACGGCTGGACCGAGGCCAGCGAGTAAGGGAGGGCGGAGCCAATGGTTATTGAGCTTTCCGTGGGGGGCCTGCTCACCCTGCTGGGCATCCCCACGGCCATCACAACGCTGGGGCTCTGGCTGCTCCAGCGGCGTATCAGCAAGCGGGAGGCCGTCCAGGATGCACGGGAGGCCGCCCGTGAGAAAAATGAGGTCCTGCTGATACAGAACACCAGGGCGGCCCTGGCGCTGGCTGAGGCCACCGCCGTGGCCGTCCAGCGCATCCCGGATGCACATTGCAACGGGGACATGCACGCCGCCCTTGAATACGCCCGCAAAGTCAAACATGCCCAAAAGGATTTTTTGACCGAGCAGGGCGTCAAGGCCATTTATTGAGGCCCGCCATGCAGCTGTTTTTCCTTGCCCTGCTGGGCATGGTGGAAATCCTCTGGCGGGACTGGAGAGGAGGGCATGAAAAATAGACACCTCAAAAAAGCTGCTCTGGGCCCATGTGACCATTTCCGTCCTGCTGTGCGTGGCCACCATCGTCACCAATTACCTGGGCTTTGATGTCACGGCCCTGGCGGGCCTGGCTGGGGCCTCCCTTTTGACCAACGGGGCCTGGGGCGGTTTCTATTTCTGGAAAGCCAAAAACGAAAACCGGGCCAAATATGCCCAGCGATTTCTCAAGCAGTTTGCGGACAAGTACGGGGCGGATGTCGCTGTCCGTGTGGCGGAAATCGTGCTGAAAGACTGAGTAAAGGAGCGTTTTCAATGAGTAAAATGACCGCCAAGGTCTTTGTGGACAAGGCCGTGGACATCGCCAAGAACTACAAGACCTTGTATGTGATGGGGTGCTTTGGGGCCCCCCTCACCGGCTCCAATGTGAGCCGCTACTGCAACAACCACTCCTACAACAAGAACGCCACCCGCACCGCCATGATTAAGGCGGCGGCCAACCAGAGCCCGCCTGTTTTCGGCTTTGACTGCGTGTGCCTCATCAAGGGCATCCTCTGGGGCTGGGACGGGGACGCCTCCCGGACCTACGGCGGGGCGGGCTACGCCATCAACGGGGTGCCGGACATCGGCGCTGATACCATGATTACCAAATGCACCGGGGTGAGCACCACCGGCTGGGATGATATGGTCATCGGTGAGGCCGTCTGGATGTCCGGGCACATCGGCATCTACATCGGGGACGGCCTGGCGGTGGAGTGCAGCCCCAAGTGGGAGAACAAGGTGCAAATCACCGCCGTGGGCAACATCGGCTCCAAGGCGGGCTACAACACCCGCCGGTGGACCAAGCACGGCAAGCTGCCCTATGTGGACTACACCGGGGCCTCTACCGGCGGCGGGTCCCAGGGCACGACCCAGCCCAGCAAGCCCTCTGAGGGCACCGTGGGGGCCTGTGTGGGCGAAACCGTGACCTTTACCGGCAACAAGCATTATGTGAGCTCCAACGCCCTCAACGGCTCCGCCTGCAAGCCTGGCAAGGCCAAGGTCACCGCCATGGCCGGGAACGCCAAGCACCCCTACCACCTCATCAAGGTGCCCGGCGGCGGCTCCACCGTCTATGGCTGGGTGGACGCCGCTGACATCCAGGTGGAGGGCGGCATCACCGTGGGCTCCATGGTCAAGGTCAACAAGGGGGCCAAGACCTACACCGGCGGCGGCCTGGCCTCTTTCGTCTACACCAACACCTACACCGTCATCCAGGTGGACGGTGACCGGGTGGTCATCGGCCAGAATGGCGTGGTGACCGCCGCCGTCAACAGCAAGGACCTCACCCTGGTGGGGTAACATAGAAAAGGGAGGATAAAATCATGGAAAGCATTTTTGACTGGTCCGTCATTCTCAGCATCGTGGGCGTCCTGGTGATTGTCACCAACATTGTGGTGCAGGTGCTCAAAAAGCTCACCTGGGACAAGCTGCCCACCAACATCCTGGCGGTGCTCATCGCCATGGCCCTCACCCTGGCGGCCTTTTTCGCCTACTGTGAAATCAAGGGCGTGGCCATCGTCTGGTACACGGTGGTGGGCGCTGTGGTCCTGGGCTTTTTCGTGGCCTATGCCGCAATGTTTGGCTTTGATAAACTGAAAGAGGCCATTGCCCAGCTTGACCAGAAAAAGACCGAATGACGCAAGAGAGCCGGAGAGGGTCACACCTCTCCGGCTCTTTTTTTTATGCTCTTTTACAGGGTGTAGTCCTGGGTGGCCGCTCCGATCTGGGCGGCCAGCTCCCGGAGGACGCTGCCGGTTTTGGGCTCTGTGTACCAGAGCGCCAGCATCCGCTCCTCCTCCTCCTCCTGGGTGGTGTAGTGGAACACGGCAAACCACTTGACCGCCTTGCCATAGGCCGTGGTGGCCGCCGTGCCGTGATACCGGGCCATGAAATTGCGCTCCGGCATCATCTCCAGGCCTGTCACCTTTTCCAGCGGGAGGGTGGCCGCCGGGCCGTTTGTCTGCCGGAACACCAGCCCCGCCTCCGTCCGCTCCATGAAACAGGGGCCGTCCTGGGAAAAGCCCCGCAAGCCCTCATAGTGCATCATGCGGGCCCCCGCCGGGAGGTCCTTTTTCTTTCTGCCAAACATCTCAATGCCCTCCTGTTCAAGCGGCCCGCACCCAATACTTGAGGAGCCGGATGTATTCCTCAAGCGGGCGGTTTTCCGCCACCTCTGTGTTGTAAAGGCTGGTCATGTACTGCATCCATGTTTTCCGGCCCTGCAACTTGATTTTACCTAAATAGCCGTGTCGAGAACGCACGGAAAGCGCCTTGTCTGCCATGCGGGTGATATTCACCGCCGGGCTCTTTCTGACCGCCACCAGGGCGGCCTCAAGCGCATCAAGGAAACGCTTTTCATCCTCCGTGAACAATGGCACCGCCTCCTTTGCACTTCCATTGTACGGTTTCACCGCCACTGTGTCAAGTATTGGAGCCTAAAGTGACAATGACAAGTCAAATAGGCACACTATAATTTACATTGTGGAGGTGATGCTGGTGATAGCAGAACGAATAAAAGAACTCCGGCAGGCACGGGGCTGGACCCAAGCAGACCTTGCCCGGCGGCTGAGTATAACCAGGAACGGCGTCAACTCCTGGGAGCAGGGACTTTCTACACCGTCCCCGGCATCCCTGGTGGACCTGGCCCGGCTGTTCTCTGTGTCCACGGACTACCTGCTGGGCGTGGAGCCCTTGAACACCGTGAATGTGACCGGCCTGGATGAGCGGGATGTGGCCATCCTTGCGGAGCTGGCAGACCGACTGAGGCAGCACAAGGCCGATGAATAAACAGGGGCCCGGAACAATCCGGGGCTCAATTTTTTTCTTGACACTATACAACTAAAGTAGTATAATGAGGGCACAACGGAGGTGAGCGTGATGGACACCAAGAAAAACAGCAAACTGCAAAATGCCCGCCTGGATGCCGGGCTCTCTCAATCCCAACTGGCCAGCGCTACCGGCCTAAATGTGCGGACGCTCCAATGCTATGAGCAGGGGGCCAAGGACCTCAACGGAGCCAAGCTGGCCACGCTCTTGAAACTCTGTCTTGCCCTTGACTGCAAGCTGGGGGACATCTTGACGGATGAGGAAACGGTCAAGCTGCTGGAGCAGTACACGGTGGCATAAATGGCAGATCAGAGCGGGGCGGAAACGCTCCGCTTTTCTTATTTCTGGAGGTGCAGCATGAACCACAAGGACGCCAAGCATTTCACCTGGGACCAACGCTTGACCCTGGAGCGGATGCTCAAAAAAGGATTTACCAAGGCCGCCATTGCCAGCGCTCTGGGCAAGTGCGAGCGGTCCATCTACTATGAAATCAACCGGGGCCTCTGTGTCCAGCAGACCTCCGAATATGAGTTTATTGAGGTTTACTGCCCGGAGGTGGCGGAGCGGAAATACAGGGACTTTCTCAAGGACAAGGGCAGGGACCTCAAGATTGGCAAAGACCACGCCCTGGCCCGGCGGCTGGAGGAGCTGGTCATGGTCCAGGGCTTTGCCCCCGGAGCCGCCCTTGCGGAAATCCGAAACAACGGGGAAGTCTATGACACCGTGATATGTGAGAACACGCTCTATAATTACATCTACCGTGGAGATGTGTTCCTCCATCTCACCCCGGAGCACCTGCACAACAAGGGCCGCCGCCACTACGCCGCCAAGAGCAAGCGGCAGGCCGCCCGGAGCTCCTACGGCAAGAGCATTGAAAACCGTCCCCAGGAGGTCAAGGGCCGGGGCAGTTTTGGGCATTGGGAAATGGACAGTATCATGGGGTGCAAGGGCTCCATAAAGGCCCTCCTGGTCCTCACCGAGCGCCGGACCCGTATGGGCATTGTGATGCTGCTGGAGGACCACACGGCGGCCAGCGTAGTCAAGGCCATCAACAGCCTGGAGCGCCGTTTTGGCAAGCTGTTCTATAAGCTGTTCAAGAGTATCACGGTGGACAATGGCTGTGAGTTTCAAGACTTCGAGGGCATCGAGGCCGCCCACCGGCGCAAGGGCAAGCGGACCATTGTGTTTTTCTGCCACCCATACAGCGCCTTTGAGCGGGGGTCCAATGAGAACATGAACAGACTGATTAGACGGTTTTTCCCCAAGGGCACCAGCTTTGACACCGTAAAGCCGGAGGAGGTGAGGGCGGCAGAGAGGTGGGTGAACAACTACCCCCGCAAGTTGCTGGGGTGGAAATCGGCGGCCATGCTCTTTGAGAAAGAGCTCCTGTCCGCTTGACGGCACATAAAGCAAGCCAGCCGAATGGGCTTGACCCCATCCGGCTGGCTTGCCATGTTGTTTTGTTGTGAAATCGCCCAATAAGGGCGCTTTTTATTTGTGCTGATTGCCGTTTTTTCTTGACTTATGCAAATTTCTCTTGACTTTTAGCGCCTTTTCCGAAAGAAAGGAAGAAAAATTGACAAAAGTAAGATTCTTTAAATTTTTATGAAATTTAAAGCAGGGTCTAGGAATTTTCTGATAGACGTAGTATACTAAATAAGAGCTTTCCGCCATGGGAAAGCAAAGAGAGGAAAAAGGGGGAAAAAGATTGCGCAGCAGAAACAGTATCTATTCTCATCGCAGAAAAAACAGGAAAAAAAGTCTGCTGATCTTTCTTGCCGTTTTGATTCTGGCAGCCGCCCTGGCACTGGGCGTTTCCGCTTATTGGGGAAAGATGCAGGAGAAAAACGAGCAGCAGACTGCTCAGGCGCAGGCACAGGGAGAAATTCCAAAGGAGGTGCTTAGTCAGGAGCAACTGGAAGAGTCGAATCCAACTGAAGATTCAACACAGTCCAGTCAGGCACCATCTCAGGAACAACAGGAGAAGCAGGAAAATCCGCACAGCCAGAAAAACAACCGGAGCCATCGCAACCGGATGTAACCGAGCTGACCAGCGAGCGCATCCTGTCCTCGGCGGCACTGGTGCCCAACAGCGGCTCGAGCGTCGGCGACGAATACTTTGACGATGCCGCTTTTGTGGGAGATTCCATCACCGAGGGCATCAAGCTGTATGAGGTGATGACCAACGCTACCGTGGTGGCAGCCAGAGGCATCAATCTGGACAATG
>ERZ779852.2718-NODE-2718-length-13910-cov-3.726741_pt1 | contig 13910 bp, 12 predicted proteins | sample MGYA00511559_ERZ779852 | MGnify/ENA primary metagenome ERZ779852 (study PRJEB29588, sample SAMEA2157977) | human gut metagenome | biome: human gut; feature: human-associated habitat; material: faeces | place: Denmark | collected 2008/2010 ...
CCATACCACGGGCAACAACGGCAGCGTGTGATGTCATACCACCACGAACTGTAAGAATACCCTGTGCTGACTTCATACCTGTGATATCCTCTGGTGATGTCTCAAGACGTACAAGAACTACCTTCTCGCCTCTAGCTGCCCATGCCTCAGCATCGTCAGCTGTGAATACGATCTTACCACAAGCAGCACCTGGTGAAGCGCCAAGTCCCTTGCCCATTGGTGTAGCTGCCTTAAGAGCTGCTGCATCAAACTGTGGGTGAAGAAGTGTATCAAGGTTACGAGGATCGATCATTGCAACTGCCTCTTCCTCTGTCTTATGTCCCTCATCAACAAGGTCACAAGCGATCTGAAGAGCTGCCTGAGCTGTTCTCTTACCATTTCTACACTGAAGCATGTAAAGCTTCTTGTTCTCAACTGTGAACTCCATATCCTGCATATCATGGTAGTGATTCTCAAGAGTCTCACAAACCTTGATGAACTCTGCATAAGCATCTGGGAACTCCTGCTCCATCTGAGCGATTGGCATTGGTGTACGAACACCGGCAACAACGTCCTCGCCCTGTGCATTGATAAGGAACTCACCCATAAGCTTCTTCTCACCTGTTGCAGGGTCACGAGTAAATGCAACACCTGTACCAGACTCATTGTTCAGGTTACCGAATACCATAGGCATTACGTTAACTGCTGTACCCCATGAATAAGGGATATCGTTGTCTCTTCTGTATACGTTCGCACGTGGGTTATCCCATGAACGGAATACAGCCTCGATAGCTAACTTTAACTGCTCAACTGGGTCTGAAGGGAAATCTGTTCCTAACTGGTTCTTGTACTCTGCCTTGAACTGCTCAGCAAGTGTCTTGAGATCCTGTGCTGTAAGCTCTACATCGAACTTAACACCCTTCTCTTCCTTCATCTTGTCGATGAGCTGCTCGAAGTACTTCTTACCAACTTCCATAACAACGTCTGAGAACATCTGGATGAAACGTCTGTATGAATCATATACGAAACGCTCGAATGCTGGATCTGGGTTACCAGCGATCATAGCTGCTACTACATCATCATTCAAACCAAGGTTTAAGATTGTATCCATCATACCAGGCATAGAAGCTCTAGCTCCTGAACGAACGGATACAAGAAGAGGATTCTTAAGGTCTCCGAATTTCTTTCCGTTAACCTCTTCCATCCACTTAACACCTTCCATAGTCTGTGCCATAATCTCATCATTGATCTTACGGCCATCCTCATAGTACTGTGTACAAGCCTCTGTAGTGATTGTGAATCCCTGTGGTACTGGAAGACCGATTTCAGTCATCTCTGCAAGGTTTGCACCTTTTCCACCGAGAAGATTACGCATGGTCATGTTACCCTCTTTGAAGGTATATACCCACTTGTTTGCCATTTGACAATTCCTCCTATATATCTTTTATTGTTTAGAACGAAAAACACCTGAATGCCTTTCGTATTCTATCTGTTTACGCTATTTTATTGCGCACATATTTATTGTAACACAGAATTTGCATTTCGCAAGTATTTTGTCGGTTTAGAACTCAAACTTTTTCGCAAAATATGCATCCAGCTCGTCAATTTTAATTCTCTCCTGCTGCATAGTGTCACGATCACGTACAGTAACTGCACCATCCTCTTCAGAATCGAAATCGTATGTAACACAGAATGGGGTACCGATTTCATCCTGACGACGATAACGCTTTCCGATGGTTCCTCTGTCATCAAACTCACAATTGTATTTCTTTGCAAGCTGTGTGTATACCTTTTCAGCACCCTCATTTAACTTCTTGGATAATGGAAGCACACCGATCTTGACTGGTGCAAGTGCCGGATGGAAATGGAATACGGTTCTTACATCCGGTTTTTCCTCTGTTCCGATATTTTCCTCATCGTATGCAGCACATAAAAATGCAAGTACAACACGATCCGCACCAAGTGATGGCTCAATAACATATGGTACATATTTCTCGCCCTTGGCATCATCAAAATATGTCATATCCTGTCCAGATACATTCTGATGCTGTGTCAGGTCATAATCAGTACGGTCTGCAATACCCCAGAGTTCTCCCCATCCGAACGGGAATAAGAACTCAATATCGGTTGTTCCCTTTGAGTAGAAGCAAAGTTCTTCCGGTGAATGATCACGAAGTCTCATCTCATCTTCCTTGATTCCAAGAGAAAGTAACCAGTCACGACAGAATGCTCTCCAATACTGGAACCACTCCATATCTGTACCCGGTTCACAGAAGAACTCTAACTCCATCTGCTCAAACTCTCTTGTACGGAATGTAAAGTTACCAGGAGTGATCTCGTTACGAAACGATTTACCAATCTGTCCGATTCCGAATGGAATCTTCTTTCTGGATGTTCTCTGTACATTCTTGAAGTTTACGAAAATACCCTGTGCGGTCTCTGGACGAAGATATACAGTATTCTTTGCATCTTCCGTAACACCCTGAAAGGTCTTAAACATCAGGTTGAACTGACGAATGTCGGTAAAATTATGTTTTCCACATGTAGGACATGGAACATTATTGCTCTCAATAAAGTCAACCATCTGCTCATTTGTCCATCCATCTACGGAACCATCCAGTTCCATATTGTTTTCCTGTGCAAAATCCTCAATTAATTTATCTGCACGGAAACGCTCATGACACTCTTTACAATCCATCAGCGGATCGGAAAATCCGCCCAGATGTCCGGATGCTACCCATGTCTGTGGATTCATCAGGATTGCGCAATCCACACCAACATTGTATGGATTCTCCTGAATAAATTTCTGCCACCATGCACGTTTTACATTGTTCTTCAGTTCCACACCAAGATTTCCATAATCCCATGTGTTTGCCAGACCACCGTAGATCTCAGATCCCGGATAAACAAATCCTCTTGCTTTAGCGACCTGTACGATTTTGTCCATTGTCTTTTCCATTATGTAGCCCTCACATTTCTATAATTTTATATTTTGTATTTGTTATATTAGCTTATTTATAAATAATATAAGTGTATACCTGACTGAACTCACTGTCCGTCTTATTTTCAGCTGTATCTTCACTGAAATCGAAAACTTTTTCTGTCTCTTCCGTTGTTGCATTCAGCAGATCGTCTTCTGATACCGCTTGTTCGGTATTCTCCGTCTCTGCTACAGTCTCCGTGCCCTCCTGTGTTTCAGTTGCTTCTGTGTTATTCTCTTTCTCGTTATTAAAAATCGAAGTACCTTCACGAATTGCAATTGTTTTGCTGTCAATATAATTGGTATTCTGCACTGACACGTATGCAATCGTGCCTTTTACGCTTACATTTGTGTTTGCCTGAATCACGACAACTTTATAGCTCGCATCATTTAAAAACTCGTTTTTATCGCATGCCTTAATTTCTTTATCTGATACTGATGCAAAATCTGTATCAAAAGAATATCCTGCTGCCAGCGCCTCTGCCACACTTCCTGTAAAAAGAGTAATATCGTTAAACTTCTGATAATCCGTAGCCGAATCATACTCTAAAGTAAGCGTTGCTTTATTGTCTTTTGTCGACAACTTTTTAAAAGAGACGGTATCCTTTCCATTCTTCTTATTATAAGTATCTACAGCATCCTTGACATAAGTCTTCAATCCATCCACATCATATGTATCTTCGCTAAAGTCTTCAACATCTGTAGAAACGATTTGTCCATTCTTAAGTACAAAAACAGTGCTTTCATCTGCCGCATAAGAACTGCCGCACCCGGCAAGCAATCCCACGCACATGATAAGCATCATTGCAATCGCTGCAAATTTCTTCATTTCACACTTATCCTCCTCAAATTTACAATCCATGATATTATACACTTTCCGATTTTTTATTTCAACCAAAAATATGTAAGGACTTAAACTCATGGTGGACATAATGTGCCATATATGCCTGCATAATCGTCTTTAGTTCCTCAAGTACTTCCTGTGAGACAGTAAAGGAATACAGTTTTTCCACCGGTGTCGAAATCACATATTGCATTGTATAACGTGTAGAGTCAAGCACATGCATCGCCGGAACTCCGTCAACACATTTATTGCAGAACATTCCTCCCCTTTGCACCGAAAAGAACTGCAGGTTTTCCTTATCATGGCATTTCATACAAGAAAACACTTCTGGTCCCTCTCCGTTGATCGTGATTGCTTTCAACTCAAAAACAACTTTAACAAGTTCTTTTGGAATATGTGGGCTTTCCAACGCCCTAAGAGATTGATACAAAAGTTTAAGCATCATTCGCTCATCATTATTTTCCTGACAGAAATATTCTGCAAATTCCATAAAATAAAAGCCAAGCGATGCTGCATCCAGATCCGTTACCAGATCCCGGAAATAATTCTGGATGTTTGCTCTGGTCAGATTATAGGAGCTACGCCCCTCAAATACTTCAAATTCACCGAATGCAAAAGGGCTCGTGGCCGCGAGCAGCTGACTCCCCGGTCTACGTGCACCTCTTGCAAAAGCTGTGATTTTTCCACGTTCTTTGGTCAATATCGTTATTCTTTTGTCATATTCACTGATAGGCATGGCTGTCAAAACCATGCCCATCACCGTCACAGACTGTCCCATTGTTGTCCTGTACCCTTTGCCTTGTCTGATCATCTGCTTCCACCGCATTGCGGTATCCCAGATAATCGGTAACTTTTCCTGATGTCCAAAATGTTTCCCAGGTTTTCTCCATTGCAGCTTCCTCCTTCATTCCGATGGTACTATCCACAATCTACAAAATTAGAATCTGCAATGTCCACAAAACTATCCCCGAAAAATATTGGTAAATTTATTCTCTATTCTTCCTCGCGATAACCGAAATTCTTAATCAGGAAATCACTGTCACGCCAATCCTTCTTTACTTTTACCCAAAGTTTCAGATTGACTTTTGTATCAAGAAGACGTTCCATCTCATAGCGGGCATTGATACCAATTTTTTTGAGCATGGAGCCCTGCTTGCCAATGATGATGCCTTTGTGTGAATCACGTTCACACACAATAGTAGCATCAATATCGACGATCCCGCCTTTTCGTGTTTTCATCTGATCGATTGCAACCGCAATTCCATGCGGCACTTCGTCATTCAACGCATGAAGCGCTTTTTCACGAATAATTTCTGCGCAGATTGCACGTTCGGGCTGATCGGTGATCGTATCCTCATCATAAAACTGTGGTCCATACGGAAGATACTTGAAAATAGAGTCAATCACATCATCAATGTTCTGTCCGCGCAGTGCGGATGTCGGAATGATTTCTGCGAAATCATAAATCTTGCGATAAGTGTCAATAAATTCGAGCACTTTATCTTTTTCAACCATATCCATTTTGTTAATGATCAAAATAACCGGTGTTTTCACTTTTTTCAACTGTTCAGCAATATGCTGTTCGCCTGCACCGATAAAATTGCTCGGCTCCACCAGCCATAAAACGACATCTACTTCATTGAGAGTCTTTTCTGCCACATTGACCATATACTCCCCTAATTTGTTCTTTGCTTTATGGATACCCGGTGTATCAAGAAAAATAATCTGTCCTCTGTCCATATCTGTATAAACCGTCTGGATACGATTTCTTGTCGTCTGCGGTTTGTTTGATGTAATGGCGATTTTCTGTCCGATCATGCGGTTCATCAATGTCGACTTTCCAACATTCGGTCTTCCAATTATAGTAACAAATCCTGATTTAAAATTTTCTGTCATTTGTTCTCCTCTTTACTGAACTATAAATTCTGAATGCTCATAAAAAGCCCGCTTTCTGCACGGATGGCATTTTCATTTCCAACAACACAGAAGCAGTCATCCTCTAGGATTGCTGCGATCACATCTGCAAGCTTTCGAATATCTTCCGGTGTAGCATTTAAAATGTCATCTCTTTCTTTTTGAATATCCTCGTATGCTATATGTTGAAGATATGCAGACATTGAACGGCTTCCCTTTGCTTCCGGATTCATTGGTGTATCAAGACTTCCAAATGTGCCAATGATGTATTTTGTCATATCGCGCTCATCCGGATCAAAATTCTTGACAAACTCAGGAATCTTTTCATAGATTTCATTTGTCTTACCAAGGTTCGGATCACGGTATGATACAAAATAGCTCTCTCCGGTACGCAGGAAGGAACTCATACATCCATAAGCGCCACCCTTTACTCGAATATTAATCCACAAATATTCATAACTGAGGATCATCTTTAAAATCTTTAATGTACCATTGTACGTATATCCATGATTTTTGAAATTGCCACCGCGGGCTACATACTGAATCTGAGATGCATCCATAAATCCTTCGTTTTTCTTTGAAAGCTGAATGGTTGCCATATCTCCTGCATTCGTTCCCTCTGGCAATTTTTCAAAATATTGTACCAAAAGCGGCTGTGCTTTTTCGTATGCAGCTTTCTTTCCGGTAAAACTGACCAGAAGTCTGTTTTGTACAAACACTTTTGCAACCAGTGCTCTCAGTTTATCCACAATTTGTTCTGGATCTGTCTTCATCTGCTCATCCAGTTTCTGGATCAGCTTATAATATGCAATGCCAAGTGTGGCATCCTGATAAAAAGCATAGCGCGACTGATAAGACAGGGCACGCATTGCCGCAACCACATTTCCACTGCTGCTAAGATTTACCTGCAGTCTTGACTTCACCTGTGCGATGATTTCTCCAAGCCGCTTGGTATCTTCCAGATCCGACGTTGTAAGAATCTCATCCACTAATGCCATAGCATCCTTTAAGTTATTCTCCAGTACTTTGATCCGCACTTCATATTTCACACAAACACTGCCCGTCTTCTGCAAATCCGGATATACACTGATTCCACTGGAAATTCCACCTGTGTAAATATTGATAGCATTTGCCAGATGCGCATACTCATAATTTGAAGTATTGACATATCCCAATACGGACCTCAAAAGGCCAAGATACGGAATGTCTTCCTGTGGAATATCTCCACACTCAAACATCATTGTGATGTAATCGATACCATTGGTTGCAATCTCATGCATAACAACAGGGATATTTCCTGCCTGCATTTCTTCATTGTGAAACGGCATCGCTTCCTTTCGCATATCTTTGCGCCCAAGCATAGGTATCTTGCGAAGATCCTCATCCGCAGACGGCTCCTCCTGGTACTTGTGAAGATGATGCGTCTGCTCAACGAGTTTTTTGATTTCTTGCGGCGATAAGGTTGCTTTATATGCCGCAAGCTTTTCTGCCAATGCCTCTTCACGTACCTTATTTAAGCCCTTTTTCGGCACAACGGCAACCACTGCACCATGTGTATTATCAAGCAGATATTTCTGGATCAGATTTTCAAAATATCCGGTATTCATCTGCTCCCGCAAAAACTGTAATGTATCTAAACATTCCAGATGAATGAATGGTTTTGTGTCGTCAAAAAGCCAGCTTTCCATGCACTGCAGACCATACAAAAGTCCCTTCGGAAACTGCCCGTAATCTGCTTCGCGGAAACGAAATTCTGTACTGTTGATTCCTGCTAACAAAGCATCCTGATTCAGACCTTCTTTTACCAGTTTCTGAAGTGTTTCCTCAATGATGGATACAAAACGCTCCTGATCCTCTTTGTTTGCATTCTTTGCAACAATGGAAAAAAATGGCTGCAACATGCCATCCTCAAAGGAACCATACACATCCTGTCCGATTCCCGCGTCGATCAGAGCCTGTCTTACCGGTGCCCCCGGTGCACTGACAAGCACATAATCCAACACCGAAAATGCCTGATACAATTCACGATCCAACACATCTGCCATCACTTTGTTATAAGACAGATAGGTGTTGTCTTCTTCCGGATCATCATCGGTGATCGGATATTCGGTTTCTACATATCGAATTTCATCAAATGGCTTTTGCTTTTCAATTGAAGAATCAATCTCTGCCGGACCAAACTGGCTTAAATAGTTGCGGTCCATCCAGTCTAATCGTTCCTCCACATCCATGTCTCCATAAAGATAAATATAAGAGTTACATGGATGATAATATTTATGATAAACTCCAGATAAGCCTCGTATGTCAGTTCCGGAATATGATCTGGATTTCCCCCGGAATTCTTACTGTACGTATTGTCCGGAAAGAGCGCAGCTTCGATTGCAGTCTCTAACACCTCATCCGGCGAAGAATATGCGCCCTTCATCTCATTGTACACGACTCCGTTGATGATCAGCGGTGCATCCTCTGACTCCAGCTCATAATGCCAGCCTTCCTGCATAAAAATTTCCTGATACTTTGTAATATTCGGATGAAAAACCGCATCCAAATATACATCCATCAGATTCTTGAAATCCTGATCATTGTAACTTGCAATCGGATATAATGTCTTTTCCGGATATGTCATTGCGTTCAGGAATGTGTTCAATGATCCCTTTGCCAGTTCCATAAATGGATCTTTTACCGGGAATTTATCAGAACCGCATAACGTCGTGTGTTCAATAATATGTGGAACACCCGTCTCGTCCTCCGGCGGTGTGCGAAATCCAATCGAGAACACCTTATTGTCATCATCGTTTGCGATCACACATACCCGGGCTCCACTTTTCTTATGACGAAGAATATATCCATAGGATGCAATATCTTCAATCGGACGTTCCTCCACAATTTCATAAGCAGCCAGATTTAATTTTGCCATAGAATTTGTACCTCTAACCTTTTTATATTTTCTGTTATCCCTAAAAAACGGACATATATTTATGACATTTTTCTATGAGATAAAAAGACTATCACGATATTGTGATAGTCTTTGAGTTATTATATGGAATCTATAAAATTCTAAGCAAGACGTGTTACATTTGCAGCCTGTGGTCCCTTAGCACCATCTGTCACTTCAAATTCAACCTTCTCGCCGTCTTTTAACTCTTTGAATCCGTCCATATTCAATGCTGAAAAATGAACAAATACATCATTTCCCGCCTCATCTGAGATAAAACCATAACCCTTTTTCGCATTAAACCACTTAACTGTTCCCTGCTGCATAACTAACTTCCTCCTGTACCTCTTAACTTTCTTTGTGTATGCGAACATACACGCTCACAGTTACAAGATTAGCACATCGAAAGTATTGTGTCAACCAGCTACACGGGCATTATCCTACTGGTTTTTGATCGTAACATCCATCTGCGGAAACGGAATCGAAATTTTGCTTTCATCCAGTGCATTTTTGATTTCTTCCGTCATCTTCCAACGGGTCGGCCAGTAATCTTCATTTTTCACCCATACACGAACGCCCATCTGTACCGAAGAATCAGCCAATTCCGATACATATATATCAACCTGCTCATCCGGCAACACTTTTTCCTGTTTTTTTACAACTTCTGCCAGCACCTGTTTTACCTCTGCAAGATTTGCCTCATAGGAAACCCCGATCAGTAGATCAATTCTACGTTTTTCCATATGGCTGGCATTCGTAATACTTGAATTTGACAATGTTCCGTTTGGAATCATGATTATACGGTTGTCTATTGTCAACAATTTCGTATAAAAAATCGTAATCGCCGATACTGTTCCTTCCTGTCCGGTCGCTCCATCGACAATATAATCGCCTACAACAAACGGCTTTAGCAAAAGAATCAGCACGCCGCCTGCGAAATTTGACAGACTTCCCTGCAAAGCAAGTCCAAGTGTCAGTCCTGCCGATCCAAGCACCGCTACCACCGAGCTTGTTGTCACGCCAAACTGTGCCAGAATAATCATGGCCAGCATAAAATAAAGTGAGTATTTCACAAGTGAACATAAAAAGGTAACAACTCCTGTCTCCACTCTGCTTCGATCCAGTGACTTCCGTAGCAATTTAAGCAAAAATTTAATGATTCTGCTTCCAATCAAAAGTACAAGGATTGCAACAATCAGTTGTACAAGAAAACTGAGAAGCGAAGGCACCATTCCTTCTAAATATGTCCGGATCACGCCCGGATTGTTCGATACCTCCTGAATCAATTGTGCTTCTGTATCAAATTGTGTCTGCATAGTTCCTCCGTTATATTATTAAAGTAAGAAAAAGGGCATAGGATTTCCCTACACCCTAATCGCTATTTTATTTTTCAATTTCGTGAATAAACAAACCACTACGAAGCTTCGGCTCAAACCAGGTTGACTTCGGTGGCATCAGTCTGTCTGCATCAGCCACAGCAAAAAGCTCCTGAATGGAAGTCGGATACATTGCAAATGCAACCTTGCAATCGGTATGGCAACGTTTCTCAAGCTCTGTAAGACCGCGGATTCCTCCAACGAAATCAATACGTTTATCTGTCTTTGGATCGCCGATTCCAAGCACCGGTGCTAAAAGCAGGTTCTGCAATACAGACACATCAAGTCCTTCCACAGGATCATTCGGAATATCGGAAGGTTTCATGCTGCAACGATACCACTTATCACCGATGAACATTGCAAAGTCACCCTTCTTATCCGGACGAACCGCACTCTCCGAAAGATCATCGCCAATCGTTCCACCAATCTGTGAAACAACGAAAAGGTCATTCATCTTTGCAAGGAACTGCTCCTCACTCATTTCGTTTAAGTCTTTGACCACACGGTTATAATCCATGATCATCAGTTCCTCATCCGGGAATAATACGGAAAGAAAATAGTTAAACTCTTCCGTTCCATCATAATCCGGATGCTCCTCGCGACGCTTGAATCCAACTTTTACAGCGGAAGCCGCACGATGATGACCATCAGCAATATAAATCTCCTGAATACCATCAAATGCTTTCTCAATTGCTGCAACATCTGCTGGATCACTTATTTTAAACACGCGGTGACGAATACCGTCCTCTGCCGTAAAATCATATAATGCCAAACCTTCTTTTGTCTTCTTTACAATTTCCCGAATGACATCATTGGAACGATATGCAAGAAAGATTGGACCAGTCTGTGCGCTGCAGGTATCTACATGATTGATGCGATCCTGCTCTTTGTCCGCACGGGTATTTTCATGTTTCTTGATGACATTGTTGGCATAATCATCGATGGAAGCACAGGCTGTAATTCCAGTCTGTACTCTTCCATCCATGGTAAGCTCATAAACATAGTATGCTCTCTGCTCATCACGAATAAACGCGCCTTTCGCAATCCAGTCACATAACATATCATGTGCTTTCTGATAAACTCTTGCATCATAAGTATCTACATCATCCGGAAACTGTGTCTCTGCACGGTCAATTGCCAGAAATGATTGTGGATTTTTCTCTACAACCGCTTTTGCCTCCGCACGATTGTATACATCGTATGGAAGCGCAGCGATTTCTGCCACTTTGTCCACTGCAGGTCTTACACATATAAATGGTTTTATCTTAGCCATATATTTTCTCCATTATTACTTGATTACACGTACACGTAATACATCATCGATTACTTTTAATTTTTCAACTACTTCATCAGTAACTGGAGAATCAACGTCGATCAGTGCGTATGCATAATCACCTTTTGCTTTGTTTGTCATATCTGCCACGTTGATATCTGCCTCACCGAGAATGGTTGTATACTGTGCAATCATTCCCTTTACATTCTTGTGAAGGATACCGATACGTCCGGCAGTTGTGCATGCAGCCATATTACAATCCGGGAAGTTCACAGAATGTGTAATATTACCATTCTCCATGTAATCACGAATTTCACGAACAGCCATGATTGCACAATTGTCCTCAGACTCTGCTGTAGAAGCTCCAAGGTGTGGTGTAACGATACATCCCTTTGCACCAACCGTTGTTGTATTTGGGAAATCAGAAACATATTTCTTAATCTTTCCTGCTGCAAGTGCATCTACCATAGCCTCTTCGTCTACCAGAAGGTCTCTTGCGAAATTCAATACGATAGCGGTTGGCTTCATCATTGCAATCGCCTTTGCATCGATCATCTTCTTTGTAGAATCAAGAAGTGGTACATGAATTGTGATAAAATCACACTCTTTGTAAATATCTTCTACGTTGCTGATATGCTTAACGCTTCTTGATAAGTTCCATGCTGCATTTACAGAGATATATGGATCATATCCATATACTTCCATTCCAAGATGTGTTGCTGCATTTGCAACGAGTACACCGATTGCTCCAAGACCAATGACACCAAGTTTCTTTCCGGAAATCTCAGTTCCTGCAAAATTCTTTTTCTGCTTTTCTGCAGTCTTTGCAATGTTCTCATCATTCTGGTTTGCAAGACACCAGTCGATGCCACCTACGATGTCACGGGATGCATAAAGCATTCCAGCAAAAACCAGTTCTTTAACACCGTTTGCATTTGCACCTGGTGTGTTGAATACAACAATACCTTTGTCTGCACATTTATCAAGTGGAATATTGTTTACACCTGCGCCAGCGCGGGCAACAGCCAGTAAAGAATCCGGCAGATCCATATCATGCATAGCCGCACTTCTAACTAATGCAGCATCAGCTCCTGCCAGCTCATCTACCTTCTTATAATCTTCTGAAAACAAATCCAAGCCAACACCGGCGATTGGATTTAAACAAGTATAATTATACATTTTAAGCATTCTCCTTCTCAAACTTCTTCATGAACTCAACTAGCTTCTCTACACCTTCCTTAGGCATAGCATTGTAGATAGAAGCTCTCATACCACCAACTGTACGATGTCCCTTTAAGTTAACGAATCCAGCTTCTGTTGCCTCTTTAACGAATTTTGCATCCAGATCCTTGTCTCCTGTTACAAATGGAACGTTCATCAGAGAACGATCTTCTTTGCGGACAGTTCCCTTGAACATCTTGCTCTCATCTAAGTAATTGTAAAGGATTTCTGCCTTTTCAATGTTGCGCTTCTTCATTTCCTCTAAGCCGCCCATCTTCTTGATCCACTTAAATACCTTACCACAGATATAGATGCCGTAGCATGGAGGTGTATTATAAAGACTGTCATTGTCTGCCTGTGTCTTCCACTTTAACATGGTTGGTGTACCCGGAAGTACATCATCTGTAATCAGATCCTCACGTGCAATTACGATAACAACACCTGCAGGTCCTACGTTCTTCTGTACACCACCATAGATTACACCATACTTTTCTACATCAACCGGCTCAGATAAGAAGCAGGAAGATACGTCTGCTACTAAAGTCTTTCCTTTTGTGTTTGGAAGCTTTTTGTATTTTGTTCCGTAAATTGTGTTGTTCTCACAAATGTATACATAATCCAGATCTTCCGGAATATCAAGATCAGAACAATCCGGAATATAAGAGAATGTCTCGTCTGCAGAGGATGCAAGCTCAATGGCTTCTCCATACATCTTTGCTTCCTGGAAAGCTTTCTTTGCCCACTGGCCTGTTACGATATATCCAGCTTTCTTATTCTTCATCAGGTTCATTGGAACTGCGGCAAACTGCTGGGATGCTCCTCCCTGTAAGAACATTACCTTGTAATTATCTGGAATGTTCATTAACTCTCTTAAATCTTTCTCTGCATCTTTAATGATGTCATCGAAAACTTTAGATCTGTGGCTCATTTCCATAACGGACATTCCACATCCCTTGTAATCTAACATCTCATCTGCTGCCTCTTTGAGTACCTCTTCCGGCAATACAGCCGGTCCTGCTGAGAAATTGTACACTCTGCTCATTTCTAACTTCCTCCTATATTTACATTAATTTGTTACTTACGCATTTTTATTCTCGAGATCTTTTCCATCAAAACATTCGCTGATTGGAGCTCCCGGTGCGACCATCGGCCATACCTTGTCATCCGAATCAATGATTGCATCAATGACGAACGGAGTCTTACATGCAAGCGCTTCTTTGAATGCTGCAACAAACTCTTCCTGTGTCGTAACACGACGGGCGGTCGCTCCCATTGCCTCTGCAATCTTTACATAATCCACACCATCATCCAAAACAGTTGCGGAATAATGTTCTTTATAGAAAAGTGTCTGCCACTGGCGGACCATTCCGAGTACATGGTTATTGACA
>ERZ779852.2727-NODE-2727-length-13876-cov-3.405036_pt1 | contig 13876 bp, 10 predicted proteins | sample MGYA00511559_ERZ779852 | MGnify/ENA primary metagenome ERZ779852 (study PRJEB29588, sample SAMEA2157977) | human gut metagenome | biome: human gut; feature: human-associated habitat; material: faeces | place: Denmark | collected 2008/2010 ...
TCCCAGTCTGTGATCGTTTCCTGGATCGGCTGCGGACTCACGGAGCAGATCTGCGTGAACATCAACAGCTTTCAGGACGCAGCTTAACACAAGCAGGAACTGAATGTTCTCGTGCGGTGTTTTGCCCGGCTCAAGAAGGTTGATGCCGTCATCTGTGGTGATGGACCAGTTGTTATGTTTTCCGGAACCGTTGACACCTGCGAACGGTTTCTCATGCAGCAGGCATTTCAGTCCGTGCTGGCATGCAACTCTCTTTAAGGTCTGCATTACGAGCTGGTTGTTGTCGACTGCTACGTTTGCCTCGGAATAGATGGAAGCCAGCTCATGCTGTGCCGGTGCAACCTCATTGTGCTGTGTCTTTGCGGTAACGCCCATCTTCCACAGCTCAATGTTGACCTCCTTCATAAAGGAAGCAATTCTCTGACGGATGGTTCCGAAATAGTGATCGTCCATCTCCTGTCCTTTTGGAGGCATTGCGCCGAACAGGGTACGGCCGGTGTAGATCAGGTCTTTTCTCTGCAGGAATTTCTCTGCATCTACCAGGAAGTATTCCTGCTCCGGTCCTACGGAAGGAGTTACTTTCTTGGAAGTGGTGTTTCCGAACAGTTTTAACAGACGCAGGGACTGTACATTCAGAGCTTCCATGGAACGAAGAAGCGGTGTTTTCTGATCGAGTGCTTCTCCTGTGTAAGAACAGAAAGCTGTTGGGATACAAAGTGTTGCGCCTGCTGCATCCTGTCTTACAAATGCCGGTGAGGTACAATCCCAGGCTGTATATCCTCTTGCCTCGAATGTAGCTCTTAAACCACCGGATGGGAAAGAAGATGCATCCGGCTCACCTTTGATCAGTTCTTTACCGGAAAAGCTCATTAGTACCTTGCCATTCTCCATCGGTGCTGTAATGAATGAATCATGTTTCTCTGCTGTTACTCCGGTCAGCGGCTGGAACCAGTGAGTATAATGTGTTGCACCTTTTTCGATTGCCCATTCTTTCATCTCATGCGCAACAACATCTGCTGTTTCAAGGTCTAACTCGCGACCTTCCTGAATTACTTCCTTTAACTTCTTGTAAACCTTCTTTGGCAGACGCTCCTGCATCACTGCATCATTGAATACATTCTCGCCAAAAATCTCTGCTACATTTAAGTATCCTGTTTCGCTCATGTTCTACATCCTTTCTTCTTCACCGGTCTAATCCCCTGAGACTATTCCCTGCTTTTTTGAACAAATGTAAGAGATCTTAAATTCTCATTTCTTATTGTACCTTGAAAGTGGATGAATGTCAGTAAGAAATTTCTCCTATATGGCTTTTATGAGAAATTGTGTGACAACTTCTTACAAAAAAAGAGCATTCCAAGCTACTTGGAACGCCCTTGTTCATCTCTCACATTTGTTTTGTTGAACTTAAGATAATACTTTTCTCTCCAAAATGCAAGAGAAAAATTTCACTTTTTTATCATTTTGCTATATTGAACAATAAATTCATGTAAAGTCTGAAATCTTTGTTAAATATAACATTATGGAAAGTGGACTTCCGTCTGTGCGACAATATTATTCAGCTTTGCCAACAGAACCGAACAGTTCCATTTTCTCTTTTACAGTAGCTTTGATTGCTTCTGCACCTGGAGCTAATAATTTACGAGGATCAAATCCCTTACCCTCAAGATCTTTACCAGCTTCGATATATTTACGTGTAGCATCTGCGAAAGATAACTGGCACTCTGTGTTAACATTGATCTTAGATACACCAAGGTCGATAGCTTTCTTGATCATATCAGCCGGGATACCTGTACCACCATGAAGTACTAATGGCATCATTCCTGTTTTCTCCTGAACAGCTGCTAATGTCTCAAAGCTTAATCCTGGCCAGTTTGCCGGATATTTTCCATGGATGTTACCGATACCTGCTGCAAGCATGTCCACACCAAGATCAGCGATTGCTTTACACTCGTTAGGATCAGCACATTCGCCCATACCTACAACACCGTCTTCTTCTCCACCGATAGAACCAACTTCTGCCTCGATAGATAAGCCTAACTGATGAGCTACTGCTACTAACTCTTTTGTTTTCTCAACGTTCTCTTCGATTGGATAATGAGAACCATCAAACATGATAGATGTGAAACCAGCTTTGATACATTTGTAGCATCCTTCGTATGTTCCGTGATCTAAGTGTAATGCTACAGGAACTGTGATTCCAAGTTCTTCATCCATAGCTTTTACCATAGCTGCTACTGTTTTAAAGCCTGTCATGTACTTTCCAGCACCTTCAGATACACCTAAGATAACAGGGGATTTTAACTCCTGTGCTGTTAACAGAACAGATTTGGTCCACTCAAGGTTGTTGATGTTGAACTGACCTACAGCATAATGACCAGCTTTTGCTTTGTCTAACATTTCTTTTGCAGATACTAACATTGTTAATTCCTCCATAATTTTAAAAATATATTTCCCATTTGCACTCATTACCTCGTGATTTTATCACTCAGTAACTTCGCCGTTCATCAAATACAAATCTTTTCGTATTTTCCTCACTTGCACTCATTATATATTACTTTGATGCAAAAATAAAGTTATTTTTTTAACATATATAACTGTCAAATCTTTTATTCTTCCGGCTTTTTGACCATAATGTCCACTGCCTGTTTCAGATTTTTCACACAGACTTCCTCATGGTCACCGCCAAATTCCCCGTCCAGAGTCCATGGGATCTCCCTGGAAGCGGTAAACTTCACTTCGGCTGTCTTAAATGAATAAATCATATCCGTGTCATCTACGAGATTGATCAGGGATGCGATGATCTCATTCAGTTCCATCGGGTTCTTCGGCTTTTTGATCAGTGTAACTTCAAAAACACCGTCATCGAGCAGAACATCTTTTCCGGTCATCCCCTTGAATCCGCCTACAGATGTAGAGTTTGTGATCATTCCGTAGATAAACTCGTCCTGAATACGCATATTGTTATATTCCACCTGCATCATAAAGGATGGGATATCATGAAGACATTTTGCGCCTTCCAAAATATAAGCGGCATGACCGAGCACATTTTTCCATTCCTGGCTCGTCTTATAAGACACTTCAGTAAAAAGTCCAAATGCTGCGACATAGACAAAATAATCCCCATTAAACAGACCGACATCGCACGGAAACGGTTTTCCTGTGACGGCCGCCTCTGCCGCTTTTTCCATGTCCTTCGGTATTCCAAGCGAAGAAGCAAAATCGTTCGTGCTTCCGGCCGGTATGTATCCCAATGGGACTTTTGTTTTGCGGTGCATCATTCCGGTTACCACTTCGTCTAATGTACCATCTCCACCGCTGCACACAACAAGATCATAATTTCCGGCATACGCTTCCACTTTTTCTTTTGCATCTCCGGCACACTGCGTCGGATAGATCGTAACCTCATAATCCGCTTTTACCATGGTGTCCACGATGTCTAACAACTGATTCTTAATCTGTGCCTTTCCTGAGCGCGGATTGAATACAAACAATAATTTCTTTTTCATATCCATAAATCACTATACTCTCTTATTCATTCAACATTTATTTGCCTGTCAAAAGTCTCTCTAATGCTTCCACTGCTTCCACTTCGTCTGTTCCTTCCGCATCTATCGTGACAACCACTCCGTTTGTCAGAACAAGGCTCATCATTCCCATGATGCTTTTTGCATTGACATGTTTCCCGTCCATCTCCAAATAAAGATGACTGGAAAACTGATTGGCGGTCTGTACCATCAATGCGATCGGTCTTGCTTCCATTCCTGCATCCATCTGCACTTCTACTGTCTTTCTCATCGTCTTATCATTCTCCTCCTATTCCCTCAATCCGTCTGCGATCTCACTGATCTTCCGAAGTCTGTGGTTCACACCCGATTTTCCAACCGGCGGATCTAAATACATTCCAAGTTCTTTGAGTGGTGCCTCAGGGTATTCCAGCCGCAATAACGCCATCTCTTTTAAATTGTCCGGCAGGCTGTCTAACCCCATCACTTCCCTGATATATGTAATGTCCTCCAGCTGTTTTACTGCCGCATTGACCGTCTTGCTGATATTGGCAGTCTCGCAGTTGACCTTACGGTTGACGGAATTACGCATCTCTTTTAAAATGCGCACATTCTCTAAATTCATCAGTGCCACATGCGCTTCCATCACATTTAAAATATCAACAATCTGTGCCCCTTCTTTTAAGTAAACAACAAAATGTTTTTTTCGTTCCACGATCTTGGCATCCACATCAAAACTGTTCATGATATCCCGAAGCTGTTCTGCCTGTGGCATAGTTCTGCACACAATCTCAAAATGATAGGACTTGTTTGGATCACTGATGGAACCACCAGCTAAGAATGCCCCTCTGATGTAAGCTCTTTTACAACAGCCCTGCAAAAGTAACAGACCATTGACTGTCTCTGTGATCATCGGGATCTGATGATCCTCATCCCACATTTTTACTGTCTCATAAATCTTCTTCTGTTCCCTCCCGGATTTTCCCTCCAGAAAATCGAACAGTTTTTTTAACAAAAGATCGTACTTTGTATTTAACAGTTCATTTTCAGAATCCAGAAAAAGGTCGCACCCGGATTCACTCACCTGCACTTTTCCATCAAATGCGATCAGTGCCGCCAGCTCCGCGATCTGACAATGACGGCTTTTCCCAAGATGTCTGGAAAGTTCTTCTTTTACTTCACTTGAAAAAGACATTCTATTTACCTCGCAGGGCATCTTTTCCTATATCCCTATGCTCAATCTTCAGACCATATTCCTTCTTGTCCGCCATTCTCTTGTACAATTCATTGGCAAGCGTTACCGAGCGGTGTTTTCCGCCTGTGCATCCAATCGATATGACAAGCTGGTTTTTTCCCTCTGCAATGTAGTTTGGTATCAGGAAGTTGATCATATCCTCTAATTTATCCAGAAACTCGTGCGCCTCCTTAAATTGAAGCACATAATCCTGAATTTCCTTGTCATTTCCTGTCTTGGCACGAAGCCCTTCCACGTAATATGGATTCGGCAGAAAACGCACATCGAAAACCAGATCGGAATCCGCCGGGATTCCATATTTAAATCCGAACGATAAAATCGTGACGAACAGATTTTTATAATCCTGGTTCTGCACAAATATTTTTTCAATCTCCGCTTTCAGCTCTCTTGTCAGAAGCTGACTGGTATCTATAATATAACTTGCCCGCTCTTTTAAAAAGGCAAGTCTCTCTCTCTCTTTTGCAATTCCTTTATCGACACGCTCCGAGCCTGCCAGTGGATGGCTTCTTCTCGTCTCTTTGTATCGTTTTACAAGTACGGAATCCTCCGCATCCAAAAATAAGATATCATAAGCGCCGCCGTTTGCCTTGATCCGGTCAAGCACACTTCTAAGTTCCTCAAGTGCCTGTCCACTTCGGATGTCGATCCCGACAGCGACTTTCTGTAATTCTGCATTCTGCTGCAGATCAGACAATTCCACAAATTTTTCCAATAAAGGGATTGGAAGATTATCGACACAGTAAAAGCCGATATCTTCCATCATTTTCAGTGCTGTACTTTTTCCGGCTCCAGACATTCCTGTTAATATCACGAATTTCATATTATAACCACACCTTTCTCATAAGTTTGCAGCTTAAAATTCACCAATCATTTTCACTTCCGGTTCCAATACTACACCAAACTGTGCCTGTACCTTATCCGATACGTCCCTCATCAGCTGACAGATATCTGCTGCTGTTGCATCCCCTTTGTTGATCACAAAACCACAGTGTTTCTCAGACACCTGCGCACCACCCACCTGATAGCCGCGAAGTCCTGCATCCATGATCAGCTTTCCTGCAAAATATCCCTCCGGTCTTTTGAAAGTGCTTCCGGCACTCGGATACTGCAGTGGCTGTTTCTCTGCTCTTTTTTCATTCAGTTCTTTCATTTCGGAACGGATTTCCGCCTCATTGCGCGGCACAAGTTCCAAAACAACTTTTGTAACAATATATTTTTTCTCTGGAATACAGCTATGCCGGTAACCCAGGTCGAGCGCATCTCTGTCAAGTTCCAACTGTGCACCGTTTTCATCGAGAACATATACTTTCTCAATGATGTCCTTCATCTCTCCGCCATAGGCTCCGGCGTTCATGACAACTGCTCCGCCGACACTTCCCGGAATACCGGCAGCAAATTCCATGCCGCCCAGACCATTCGATGCCGCAGTATTGGCAATTTTCGAAAGCATCGCACCTGCCTGTGCCGTGATTTTCGTTCCATCCACTTCAATGTTTCCCATTGGGTCTGTCATCTCGATCACCACACCACGGATTCCCTTGTCTCCCACAAGCAGATTACTGCCATTTCCGATAAAAGAATATGACACATGATACTGTCTACAGAGTGCAAGGATAGCCGCAAGTGCTGTTTCATCCGGCTGGACCAGCACATCTGCCGGTCCACCCACACGAAACGTTGTATGTTTTTTCATTGGCTCTTCCATAAATATCCCGGAGCCACCCATTACATTTTGAAGTTCTGTCAAAAACTGGTCATTCATTGATCTTCCCTAAGCTTCCTTTAAGAATGCAATATAGCCTCTGTATGCCTCATACAGATCAACTTTACTGATGATCTCCCATGGTGCATGCATATTCAATACCGGAACACCGCTGTCGATGACATTCATTCCATAATTTGCAAGAATGTAAGCGATTGTTCCGCCGCCGCCCTGATCTACTTTACCAAGCTCGGCTGTCTGGAAGGATACCTCATTTGTATCCATAATATTTCTTAATTTTCCAATATACTCTGCATTTGCATCATTGGAACCACCCTTGCCTCTGGAACCTGTATATTTATTAAATACAAGTCCTTTTCCAAAATATGCGGTGTTTCGTTTTGTCATAACGCTTGGGAAGTTCGGATCAAACGCTGCCGATACATCGGAGGAAAGCACCTTGGAATTTGCCAGTGCTCTTCTGAGTGCCAGTTCTGAATAACTTCCTGCTGCTGCCATTACTTCTGCAACGGTATTTTCGAAAAATCTGGACTGCATTCCGCTGGCTCCCACGCTTCCGATCTCTTCTTTGTCCACTAAGAGGCAGACACTTGTGATCTCCGGATCTTCTGACACAAGCATTGCTTCAAAGGATGGATATGCGCACACCCTGTCGTCATGTCCATAACCCATGATCATGCTGCGGTCAAAGCCGTAATCTCTTGCTTCTCCTGCCGGAACCACTTCGATCTCTGCGGAAAGGAAATCTTCCTCCTCTATACCATATTCTTTGGATAAAAGATTCATGATATTCGCTTTTACTTTTTCTTTTACTTTCTCATCTTCTGTCTGCATTGGAATGCTTCCGATCAAAAGATCAAGATTTTCACCCTCGATCACTTTTGCAGCTTTCTTCTCTAACTGTTCTCCTGATAAATGGATCAGAAGATCACTCACTCCAAACACCGGGTCGCCTGGTTTATCGCCGACATTTACCTTTACAACAGTTCCGTCTTTTTTTGCAATCACACCATGTAATGCCAAAGGTAACGTTACCCACTGGTATTTCTTGATTCCACCATAATAGTGGGTGTCTAACATAGCAAAATCGGTATCCTCATATAATGGATCCTGTTTTAAATCCAGACGTGGTGAGTCAATGTGTGCTCCAAGGATATTCATTCCTTTTTCCATGCTCTCTTTTCCGATCACAAATAAAGCCATGCCTTTTCCCATGTTATTGGCATATACTCTGTCGCCTGCTTTCAATGCTGTATGCTCTGCGATCACCTTCTCGAGATTTACAAAACCTGCCTTTTCTGCTTTCTCCACAAAAGAAGTAACGCACTCGCGCTCTGTCTTGCAATCAGAAATAAACTTGCGGTAATTCTCTGCAAACTGAAATACTTCCTCACGTTTATTTCCTTCCGGGTATTTTTCCCATGCAATTTTGTTTTCCATAATTTTATCTCCAAATCTAACTATATATTTATAACGGTTTTTCCGCTATATGCAAAAATGTAACTGTGCCGTCCACTTTCGGCATAATCGTGTATACACAGCTTAATCGTCATCATCATGGCCTTTTGTGATATTCTCCTGCACACGGCGGTAAAGCTCCTGTGCTGCATTGTAACCCATTTTCTTCTGTCTGTGGTTAACCGCTGCTGTCTCACAGATGACTGCAAGATTTCGTCCCGGACGGATTGGCAGCGAATGACACGCCACTTTATTTCCAAGAAATTCTGCGTATTCATCCTCTAAACCCAGACGGTCATACTCATTTTCTTTCTTCCAGTCCTCTAGCTTGATGACAAGGTCAATCTGCTGTTTTTCCTTGACACACTCAACACCATAAAGCGCTTTCACATCGATAATACCGATACCACGCACCTCGATAAAATATCTCGTGATGTCCGGGGAAGTGCCGATCAGCGTATGCTCATTAATCTTGCGGATCTCCACAACATCATCTGTTACCAGACGATGTCCACGGCGCACAAGCTCCAATGCCGCCTCACTCTTACCGATTCCGCTCTCAACCATGATCAGAAGTCCTTCACCATAGACATCGACCAGAACTCCGTGAATGGAAATACATGGTGCCAGCTGTTCACTCAGACAGAAAATCAATTCTGCCATAAATTCCGATGTGCTTCTCCTCGTTCCCAAAACCGGAACATCATTTTCCGAAGCAATCTGTAAAAAATCTTCATCCGGCTGTAAATCCCTGCAGAAGATAATGCATGGGATATCATATGTGGTAAATTTCTGTAAAATCTTTTCTTTCTTCTCCACATCAAGTCTCTGTAAATAGGTGTACTCAACGTTTCCGATGATCTGTACACGCGACTGCTCAAAATGTTCAAAGAACCCACTCAACTGCAACGCCGGACGGTTCACATCACTGATTTTAATACGGTGTTTTTTCAAATCCATGTCCGGCAGGAAATTATACAGATCCATGATCTGTGCTACTTTGCTGACACTTACTCCATTCGTTCCATTCATACCCTTTTCTCCTTTATGTTCTGGGGATTTTTTGTTTTCCTCTGCGCCGGAAAATACTTCTGCCGCATAGAAAACCCATTGTCATAAATATATCACAGAACAGCGTCTTTGTGAAGAAATTCATATACTGCCTGCGCCGCTTTTTCGTTCATGCTCTCGGTGTCGGCAAGATCTTCTGCCGAGGCCTCTCGGATTGCCTCTAACGACTGATATTTTTTCATCAAAGCTTTTCTTCTGGACGGACCGATTCCCGGAATATCATCCAGTATGGAATGCACCTGTTCTTTGCTGCGCAGTGACCTGTGGTATTCGATAGCAAAACGATGCGCCTCGTCCTGAATTCTTGTGATAAGTTTGAATCCTTCACTGCCCCGGTCAATCGGTATCTCAATATTGTTATAGTATAACCCACGGGTTCTGTGATTATCATCTTTTACCATACCACAGACCGGAATATTCAAATGTAATTCATCCAGCACTTTCAGGCAGATATTGACCTGCCCTCTTCCACCATCCATCATAATAAGATCCGGGAAGCGTGTAAAACTGCCATACTCTGCACCGAGTTCTTTCTCCTGCATTTCTTCCTGCTCCCGCATGCCGTGTGTAAAACGCCTTGTAAGGACTTCATGCATGGAAGCGTAGTCATCCGGCCCGGTGACAGTGCGGAGCTTGAACTTTCTGTAATCGCTGCGCTTTGGTTTTCCTTTTTCATAAACCACCATGGAACCAACCGTCTCAAATCCGTTGATGTTGGAGATATCAAACGCTTCCACACGCTGTAAGCCCGGAAGATCCAGCCATCCTGCGATCTCTTTCATCGCTCCGATAGTTCTTCCCTCCTCACGCTTGATCTTCTCCTTATCCTGCGACAACACAAGTTCCGCATTCTTCTGCGCCAGCTCCACCAGTTTTTCCTTCATTCCTTTTTGCGGAATACGGATATAGACTTTGCCGCCGCGCTTCTCCCCCAACCATTCTGCCAATACTTCATGGTCATCGATCTCCTCCGGCAGCATGATCTCTCTCGGAATAAACGGCGTGCCGGAATAAAATTGTTTTACAAATGTAGTCAATATTTGTTCCTTAGTATCTTCATTTCCGATCTTTACATAAAAGTGATCCCGTCCGATCAGTTTTCCATCCCGGATAAAAAACACCTGTACGACCGCATCCCTGTCGTCTGCTGCAAGCGCAATAATATCCTTGTCCTCGCCGTCATTGTGCGTGATCTTCTGTTTCTGCGCGATCTGTTTCACGCTATTTAAAAGGTCACGGTATTCGATAGCCTTCTCAAACTGCATCTCTTCGGAAGCAGCCATCATTTTTTCCTGTAACGATTTTAAAATCGGTGCATAATTTCCATTTAAGAATTCAACAGCTGCATCTACACGCTGTCTGTACTCCTCTTTGCTGATATAGCCCTGACACGGTGCATTGCACTGATGAATATGGTAATTCAGACACGGGCGGTCTTTTCCGATATCTTTTGGCAGATTCCGGTTACACGTTCTGAGCTGATATAATTTATTGATCAGTTCGATCGTATCCTTGACTGCCCCTGCACTTGTGTACGGTCCAAAATAGCGTGACCTGTCTTTTTTCTGCTGTCTGGAAAACAGAACCCGCGGAAAATCCTCTCCGACAGTCACTCTGATATAGGGATAGGTCTTATCATCCCGCAGCATGGTATTGTATTTTGGCCTGTGTTCCTTGATCAGATTACATTCTAAAACAAGTGCCTCCAGTTCAGAATCCGTGATGATATATTCAAAACGCGCAATCTGTTTTACCATCTGTGCTTTTTTGATCCCCTCATCATGGCTTGCCTGAAAATACTGGTGCACCCGTTTTCTAAGGCTGACTGCCTTTCCAATATAAATAATCGCATCCCTGCTGTCATGCATAATATAAACTCCCGGCTGATCCGGGAGTTTTTTTAATTCTTCTGCGATGTTAAACATGAAACCTCATTCCTGCTCTGATCGTTCTGTTTATACTTATCCTGCTGATATTTATCTTATTTTTCAGCTTTTATTTCTGATACTTCTGCAGCGAAGCCTCTGCTGCGTTATTTCTGGTGTTCCTCATGTGCTGCTGTCTGATCGTCTACGACCTGATCAATAAAACTGCCCTTTTCCAAAGATACAGTATTCTGATCTTCCGCTGCACGTGAAGTTTCTGCTTCTGCCTGATTTTTTATTTCTGTCTGTCCTTCCGTTTTTGCATGTTCTTCTGTTTTCGCCTGCTCTAACGCATTTTTAGCATCCTCTGCCTGCTCGAAGAATGTTTTTTTCTCCTCTTCTTCCGGCTCCGGGATTCCTTTTAATTCACGGAAAATCTTCATAAATTCTTTTCCGGTGATTGTCTCATGCTCATACAGGTATTCAGAAATCTTATCTAATGATTCGCGGTTCTCGATCAGAAGCTGCATTGCGTCATCATAACATTTGTTAATGATGGAAAGAACTTCTCCATCGATCTGTGCTGCGGTCTCCTCACCGCAGATCAGTCCTGCCCGGTTATCCAGATACTGATTCTCTGTTGTTGCAAGACACATCATGCCAAACTTATCTGACATACCATATTGTGTAACCATTGCTCTTGCGATTGCTGTTGCGTTCTCAATATCGTTTGCAGCGCCGCTTGTTGCAGAGGAAAATACGAGTACTTCTGCCGCACGTCCTGCCATGTAGGTTGTGATCTTGGCAAGCAGTTCATCCTTCGTCTGTAAGAACTTCTCCTCTTCCGGTGTCTGCAAGGTATAACCGAGTGCCCCCATCGTTCTTGGAACGATCGTGATCTTCTGAACCGGCTCAGTGTTCTTCTGAAGTGCTGTCACAATCGCATGACCAACCTCATGATAGGAAACGATCTTACGCTCTTTGTCACTCATCACGCGGTCTTTCTTCTCTTTACCGCCTACTGCTACTAACTCAAAAGCCTCAAACAGATCCGCTTGATTAACATATTTTCTTCCCTTCTTAACCGCATTGATCGCAGCCTCATTGATCATATTGGCAAGATCAGAACCAACAAGACCTGCTGTTGCAAGTGCGAGTGCATCCAGATCTACGGTCTCATCCATAAGGACATCTTTGGAATGAACTTTTAATGTCTCAAGTCTTCCCTTCAGATCCGGCTTATCGACGATAATACGGCGGTCGAAACGTCCCGGACGAAGCAGCGCTTTATCTAAAACTTCCGGTCTGTTGGTCGCAGCCAGGATCAGAAGTCCCTTGGAAGTATCAAAACCATCCATCTCGGCAAGCAGCTGGTTTAAGGTCTGCTCGCGCTCATCATTGCCACCGCCATAGCGGGAATCACGGCTTTTACCGATTGCATCGATCTCATCAATAAAAATAATACATGGTGCCTGTTTCTGTGCCTCTTTGAAAAGATCACGCACACGGGATGCACCGACACCGACAAACATCTCTACGAAATCAGAACCTGCCAGAGAGAAAAATGGCACACCAGCCTCTCCTGCTACTGCTTTTGCGAGTAATGTCTTACCTGTACCCGGAGGTCCTACAAGCAGCGCTCCCTTTGGAAGTTTTGCTCCGATCTCACGGTACTTTTTCGGATTATGAAGGAAATCAACAACTTCCTGTAAAGACTCTTTTGCCTCATCCTGTCCGGCAACATCTTTAAAGGTAACGCCGGTGGTTTTTTCCACATAAACTTTTGCAGTGCTCTTGCCAACGCCCATAGCGCCGCCGCCCATACGCTTCATCAAAACGCCCATCAGTATCCAGATCAGTACGAGTGGAAGCAGGAAGCTTAAAATATTGTAAATCCATGTGGAAGTGTTGTCCGGGATCACACGGGAGATCGTGATTCCCTTATCCTTCAATAAAGGAAGCAGATCCGGATCATCCAAACGTCCACAATAATAAGTCTGTTCCTGAAGATATGAATTCTTGTTTTCAGAAACCGGTGTGATATTGATCTGGTAAGAATCAAATTCCACCGACTCTACTTTTCCATCTTCTACCATCTGAAGGAAGTCAGAATAACTGATCTCCGAAGTGCTCATGGAAGTATACCGGTTCATGACCATGCTCATAATGAACAATGATACAAGTGATACAAGGATAAACACCATGATCATCTGGCCGTTCTTGTTATTCTTATTGTTATTATCCCCATTATTGCCGTTGTTATTATTGTTACCATTGCTGCCATTATTTCCCGGACCGCCGCTGCCATAGCCGCCTCCGCCGTATCCGTTATTGCCGTTATTGTAATTGCTCTGGTTATCCATAAATCTATCCTTTCCACAGCCAGATTCTGGTTTGTCTGGCTGGACTTATCGTATTGAATTATTTTCTTACGGCAAAAGTTCTCCTAATCTTTCAACCGTAATGAAACATTAAATTCTTTCTTATTATATTGAAATTGAACTTCAAAAGCAATACATTGTTCGTGAAGTTTTCCTTTCATTTCTAAAGATTTTATAAACTCACTCGGATTAACTGCTAAAATTTTTTTATTTTTTTATAGATTTTAGAAAAACATCGTAGTATACTATTTCAGTTAAAAAAATTGTGTAATGTTTCCGCTGCACCCAGGCAGCGTTTCATTACCATATACAAACTAAGAGGATTTTGTTACTAATCATTATATTTCACATTTTTAGAGGAGGATAACCCTATGCCTGTAAAATACGTTTTTGTCACCGGTGGTGTTGTATCCGGTCTCGGTAAAGGTATCACCGCTGCTTCCCTCGGAAGACTTTTAAAAGCACGTGGATACAAAGTTACCATGCAGAAATTCGACCCTTACATCAACATCGATCCAGGAACCATGAACCCAATCCAGCACGGAGAAGTTTTCGTCACAGATGACGGTGCTGAAACTGACCTTGACCTTGGACATTATGAGCGTTTCATCGATGAGAGC
>ERZ779852.2733-NODE-2733-length-13860-cov-3.551901_pt1 | contig 13860 bp, 15 predicted proteins | sample MGYA00511559_ERZ779852 | MGnify/ENA primary metagenome ERZ779852 (study PRJEB29588, sample SAMEA2157977) | human gut metagenome | biome: human gut; feature: human-associated habitat; material: faeces | place: Denmark | collected 2008/2010 ...
CCTGCCCTGAAGATAGGTTGTTGTTCAATTAAGACTAATTATAGGAATTTCGTTTCAGATTGTCAACCCTCGATTTTTAAAAAAATCGAAAATCCCAATTGAGATTTCCGACTTTAATTCTACATTCTGGTTCCTATAATTGCATAAGCTCCCAGAATTTCAACTAATGTAACAATTACACAGAATACAATACAAAGGATTACTTTTACTCCGGTGCCTGTATTCTTTTTCATTGCAATACTTCCTGTCACGATAGCGGCAGCGGCATTGATTGCACCACCTAATGCTCCTCCTAAGAACAGGAAAAAATCAGCAATATAGATTGCCCAGAATACCCATATCCACTTTGGCATTACTTCTTCCACAAACGGCTGTCCTGTCTTACAATCAATTCCGTTGTGCACTAAACTGTCTCCGGTAAAAGAAGATCTGTAAAGAATACAGCTGTCCATCTGACTGAGAGGAATTGTGATTGCTGATCCTGATTTTCTCTTTTCTTTTGGCAGATCCTTGATTTTCATCGGTGCATTTCCATCAACTGTCACTTTGTTTCCAGAGACGGTTACCTGATGCATCATTCCCTGACTCTCTACATTGCATACTAATTTTTTTGCCATTTCTTTTGTTCCCTTTCATCCTTCTATTTTAGTAATAAAACTCCAAATATGATTATAAAGAACATTAGTTTTTTCTCAATAGGCTTTTTGTACTAATTCTATGACTAAAATGCACTTTTCTGCACTTATTTTGCGTTTTTAAACAGTAAGCCAAAGATTCTTCTCACCACCGGGCCCGCAAAAAATATCTGCCAGAAAAATGCCATTGGGAAATTCAGTGCTGTCTTTTGAAACCACACTGCAACAAATTCACTTCCCGCATTGCTGAATAACATTGTCGCAGCCAGGCTCATGGTCGGGCACATCAGGCATACCGTAACCGATGAAATAGCAAGAATGATTTCATATTGTTTTGCCTCTGCCGGATTGATGATTCCAAAAGCAATCTTCTTTGCAAGATGTCCGTATAAAAAGAAATCCAGTATAAAAGCGATTGGTCCCATAATGATCAATTCATGAAATGCAAGTAAAAATACTTCATTTGTCATTCCGCCTTTGTTCAAGGCAATGTTGTAACAGATCATGGCATAGACCATAAAAAATACCATAATAATTGTAAAAATAACTTCCTGAAACTTGTTTTTTGGCATAATAATTCTCCTTTTCTTGTGTAAAAATGAATAAAAAAAGCAGAAACAGGATCTTGCGATCGCTGTTTCTGCTGCACGTCGTGAAGCTATTATAGCATATATTTTTTCTCGTCATAATAGTTGAAATTGTATGAATTTTATATATATTTTGTACAATTAATCATTCACATAGCACAAAGTCGTTTTCGCTATGCAATAATCAGGTTTTCCTGCTTCATAACATCAATCATCTGATTGACATACTTCTCACAGAGTTCGTCCGTCTTTGCCTCTACCATGACACGTACCACCGGCTCAGTTCCACTTTCTCTGAGAAGAATTCTTCCATCATCACCTAATGCTTCTGTTATCGCCTTAACCTCTTCCTGCACACGTGGATGATTAACTGCTGCGGCTTTGTCTTCTACACGGACATTTTTCAGAAGCTGTGGGAACATCTGCATTCCCTTGCAAAGTGTTCCGAGACTCTGCTTTTTCTCAAGAATGACTTCCATCAGCATCAATGCGGTAAGGATTCCATCTCCGGTTGTTGCATGTTTGCTGAAAATAATATGTCCGGACTGCTCTCCTCCAAGCACATATCCATTGGCTACCATCGCCTCGTTTACATACTTGTCACCAACTGTTGTAACACAGATATCAATGTTTTCACGTTTCATTGCCTTGAATAATCCCATATTGGACATTACCGTTGCAACAACCGTATTGTTCTGTAACTTTCCGCATTCTTTGAGATATTTACCACAAACATAGAGAATATAATCTCCATGCACTTCCATTCCATTCTCATCCACAGCGATACAACGGTCCGCATCTCCGTCAAATGCAAATCCACAGTCCAGATTCTTCTCTTTTACGAGTTTCTGCAAATTTTCAATATGCGTAGATCCGCATCCCATATTGATATTTGTTCCATCCGGTTCATTGCCGACAACAAAAGTTTTGGCACCTAATGCATCAAAAACATTTTTGGCAATATTGAACGTACTTCCGTTTGAACAGTCCAATCCGACACGCATTCCATCGTAGGAACGGGTTGCAAGAGAAATCAGATATCCGATATAACGGTTTCTTCCGATTGCATAATCTTTTGCCACACCGATCTTATCCTGCAATGCAAATGGAAGTTCACCCATCTCACCATCGATATATTTCTCCATGGCATTTTCTACCTCTGCGGAAATCTTGTGTCCTTCCCCATCCATGACCTTGATTCCGTTGTCATAGTATGGATTGTGACTGGCAGAAACCATAATTCCACAGTCAAAATTCTCGGTGCGTACAACATAGGCAACGCTCGGTGTCGTCGTTACATGAAGAAGAAACGCATCCGCACCCGAAGCGGTAATTCCTGCAACTAACGCATACTCAAACATGTAGCTGCTTCTTCTTGTATCTTTTCCAATTACAATGCGCCCCTTGTGATTCTGATTATAATACCATCCAAGATAACGTCCAATTTTATATGCATGATCCGCAGTCAGTACTTTGTTAGCTTCTCCACGAAATCCATCTGTTCCAAAATATTTTCCCATTTCTTATCTCCCGTTATGATTTTTTCTATAATTATTCAAATTCATCATTCAAATATGCAAATTGGTTCTGAATAATCACTATCTGATTTATTATACTCTTTTTTAACCATCTTTGCCACTATTTTATATAACGGAAAATACTTCCAGAAAACGTTTAGTCCCGTCGAAACCATGCTTTCATCACATCAAAGATCCGGATCAGTTGTTCATCTTCGATAATATATGGAACCATCGAATACATATAAGAAAGGAATGGGCGGCTGAACACCCCCCTCTCGTAAGCAAACTGCTGAAAACCTTCCAGATCTGCCGGATCATAAACTTCCACACAGGTACATCCGCCCATCACACGGACCTCCCGGATACGTGGATCGGAAAATCCGTCCATCTGCTCATGCGAAATCTTCTCAATGTGTTTTACTTTACTCATGTAATCTTCACGTTCAAAGATTTCAATTCCTTTGAGTGCCACTGCACATGCCAGTGCATTTCCCATAAATGTCGGGCCATGCATGAGCGCATGCCGGTCATTATCGCTGTAAAAAGCATTATATACTTTGTGATTTGCCACCGTAACTGCATGACCGATATATCCACCGGTGAGTGCTTTTCCAAGCACCAGAATATCCGGAAGCACAAGGTCTGCAACAAACCTGTTGCCGGTTCGTCCGAATCCGGTTGCCACCTCATCAAAAATCAGCAGCACATCATACTGTGTACACAATTCTCTTGCCCTCTGCAAAAAGGAAATATCATACATACGCATACCGCCTGCTCCCTGCAAAAGCGGTTCAACGATAAAACAATTCAACTGATCATGATATTTTGCAAATGCTTCTTCAAGCGCCGGAATCTCTGTCGGGATATGTACCACTCCTGTCTTTTCCTCAAAGGCAAAATGATAATCTTCATCATCGCCGACTTCCATCGCCTTAAATGTATCTCCATGATATGCGTGTTCCAAAGCCAGCACCAGCGGGCGCTTTCTTCCCTGGTTCGTGTTATACTGTAAAGCCATTTTCAAAGATACTTCCACCGCAACACTTCCGGAATCGGAGAAAAAGCAATAATCCAGATCGCCCGGCAGAAACTCCTGCAGCTTTGCAGAAAGTTTCTGTACCGGCTCATGTGTCAGTCCACCCAGCATCACATGGCAGAAATGATCCGCCTGCTCTTTGATTGCTGCAGTAAGTTCCGGATGTTTGTATCCATGAATCATGCACCACCAGGAAGAAACCGAGTCGATCAGTTTCTGATCCTTTGTATACAAATACACACCATCCGCATCTACAATGTGATACGGTTCTTTCATTGTTTTCATCTGTTCATAAGGATACCAGATCATGCTTTTACCTCCTCATACAATGCCATCAGATCCTGCACATCCATGGCAAGTTCTGTGTCTCCATCTTTTACTTTTGCCAACGTCGGCAGCCCTGTCATATATTCGCACATAAATATGTTGTCATCTTCCATCACATCATTGCCGTGATAGTGATTATAAATAATACCTTTCACCGGCAGATTTTTCGCTTTCATATATTCCACGGTCAGTACCACACTGTTAATTGTGCCAAGCCCTGCATCCGCGATCAGAATACTCGGAAGATGCAGTTCCCTGATTACATCCTCCAATTGGATCTTTGCCTCGTCAAAGCAGATTGGACATAAAATGCCTCCACTTCCCTCCATCGTGACAAAATCGTATGCACTGCATACTTTATAATATCCGGCTTTTACCACATCCATCTGTACCGGATGACCTTCGATTCTTGATGCCAGATGCGGAGAGTAGGCATGCTCATACACATATGGACACATCTCCTCCAGTGGCTGGGAAATGCCCGCGGTCTTCTGCACAAACAACGCATCTCCCGGAATCAGACTTCCATCTGCTCTCCGGTCATTTCCACTCATCGCGGCCTTATAATAGGCTGCGCTTTGTTTTGCATCCGCCAGTTTCTTTACGATCAGTCCTGCAATATATGTTTTTCCAAGATCCGTACCGGTTCCTGTAATAAATAACCCTTTACTCATCGTTTACACTTCCTTCCAATAATCCGGTGTTACATCACGCCCCATATTTTCAAGCATCTGGCGGTCACTGCGAATCGTGGCACATGCTACAGTTGTAAGCATATTTCCGGTAATTGAGGCAGATGCTCCCGCCGCAAATGCGCGCTCCCCATCATTTGTAAGCAGTGCACGGCCTGCCGCAAGACGAATATCTGCCTTCGGATTGATATAGCGGAAAAAGGCTATGGTCCGCAGAATTTCATCTTCCGTCAATTGTGGCAGGTGTTCCAACGGGGTACCCGGAATTGGCATCAGTGCATTGATCGGTATCGAATCCACCTCCAGCTCCGCAAGGCTGACCGCCATATCCAGACGATCCTCCCAGGTCTCTCCCATTCCAATGATACCTCCGGAACATGCGTACATGCCTTCTGCTTTAACTTTCTTTAGTGTCTCGATTTTCATGTCATAAGTATGCGTGGTGCAAATGTTCGGAAAATTTCTACGTGAGGTTTCAATGTTGTGATGATAGCTGTTCACTCCGGCCTCATGCAGACGATGCAGCTGCTCCGCCGTCAAAAAGCCCATAGAAGCACACAGATCAATCTTGCACTCCCGTTTCATTGTTTCATACGCATGGATGGCCTTGTCAAACTCTTCTCCTGTCAGTGCTTTTCCTGCCGTAACAATCGAAAAACGATCCACACCTTCCCGCTCATTCATCTTACATGCTTCAAGGATTTTCTCCTCTGGCAAAAAATCATATACTTCACAGTTTGTATGGTGATGCGCAGACTGTGCACAATATTTGCAATCTTCCGGACACCGGCCGCTTCGTCCATTGATAATGGAACATAAATCTACTTTGTCTCCTACAAATTTTTCCCGGATGCGGTCCGCACCCTCACATAGCTCATTGAGATCACAGTTCAGAAAAAACTGCAGATCATCTTCCCTTGTGATTCTCCTTCCATCTATAATTTCCTGTGCAAGTGTAAGTGCATTCATAAATATTCTCTCCTTCTACATGTCAAATTTCATTCTTCAAAAATGGTCTGACTCTGCGCCCTATGACAGCTCCAAGAATGCTCAGACAAATGTCTCCCGGCACTGCCAGTACAAAACAATACAAAAACAGCGGTCCCACTGCGATCGGCGTATCAATCACATAGTTGCAGATCACGTAGTAATAGATCATTCCCAGAGCATACACAAAGAATAATCCTGCGAGATTTGCAATCAGATAATGTACGATGGTTTTCTTTTTCATGTGTTCCACAAGCCAGCCTGTCACAAAAGTTCCAACGCAAAAACCAATAATATAGCCAAAACTTGGTTTGAACACATAGCCGATTCCTCCACCCTCTGAAAAAATCGGCAGTCCGATTAATCCCAGTATCATATATGCCAGTACGGAAAGCGATCCCAATCGCGATCCCAAAAGAATTCCTGCCAGCATCGTAAACAAATACTGCAGTGTAAATGACACAACCGGAATTGGAATCTTAATAAACGCACCGACCGCAATCAGCGCGGTAAACAAAGCGCAATATACAAGACTCCTCGTTTTTGTCATAGGTTTTTCCCTTGTTTCTGATGTCATGTAATTTTCCATTATTTGTCAACCTCCAAAAGTAATACAGTTAACAATTATAGCAAAAAAGAGGCTATTGTCAACCTGTATATTTCATCTAGTTAACAATAGTCTCTTCGCTTCTACTTATTATTTTTTATACTTATTATTTTTCTGCTATGTACTTTTGTGATTTTATATCACGACTGATTTTATGCCTCTGCTTCTGCTTTCTTGCCGAAGAGTTTCTTCAGGCAGCTGAATGCTACCAATACACCAAGAACCATCAGAAGAATTGCTATGATGAACTGTAAGCCATCTACAAGGAATGTAGCCTGACCGGATGCAATATTCTGAACCAGTGCAATGGTCTTCTGAATCAATGCTGTAAATGTAACTGCAAGCATGACAAACATTGGAATGTACAGTGTCCATCCGGTTCTTCCGGTTGTCTTTAAGAATACAGCAAGTGCGATAAGAACCAATGCTGCAAGTAACTGGTTTGCGGAACCAAACAGTGGCCAGATATTGTTGTATCCGCCAAGTGTCAGCAAATATCCGAAGAATAATGTAATGATTGTTGCAAAATATTTATTAGTCAGAACTTTCTGCCATACAGGCATCTTGGAAGTATCCGTTGTATCTCCATAGAATAATTCCTGGAAAGACATACGTCCGATTCGTGCAACAGAATCAAGAGAAGTAAGTGCTAATGCAGATACACACATTGTCATAAATACGGTTGCAACCTGTACCGGAATACCAAATTTCTCAAAGAATCCAGCAACACCTGTTGAGAAGATAGAGAATGGAGTACCATCTGGTTTTGTTCCATTGACTGCTACTGCACCAACAACAACCAGTGCAACGACACCAAGCAGTGACTCAACGACCATGGCACCATAACCAACCATTGGCATATCTTTTTCATTACTGATTGTCTTTGATGAAGTTCCGGAAGATACAAGGCTGTGGAATCCGGATACCGCACCACATGCGATTGTTACAAACAGTGTAGGGAAGAGATAACTTCCGTCTACGTTAAATCCGTTGAATGCATTCAACTTCATGGTTGGATGCTCAGCAATCACACCAACGACTGCTCCGATGATCATTCCTAAGAGCATGAATGTTGTCATGTAATCACGAGGCTCCATCAAAAGCCACATTGGCATAACCGATGCAAGGAACAGGTAAGCCATAACGACGTAGATCCATGTTGTCTTTGTTGCATACATTGGAAGATGCATACCGATGACAAACATTACAACCAAAAGGCCAATGGCTACAACTGCACGTACCCACTCTTTCATCTTTCCGACTTTTTTCTGAATCAGTCCAAAGATGATAGCTACAACGATGAACAACATTGAAATAGATGCTGCTGCGGAGTTTGCATAATTGGTTGCCTTTGCGGCACCTTCAACACCTTTTCCTACGAATGTTCCGGCAACCATATCTGTAAATGCTGCCATAACAAGAAGTGTGAATAACCAGCAGAATAACATGAACAATTTACGTCCGGTTCTACCGATATACTTCTCAATGATCATTCCCATGGATTTTCCGTCATTCTTTACAGATGCATACAAAGCACCGAAATCCTGTACAGCTCCGAAGAACAATCCACCGATGAGCAACCAGAGTAATACAGGTACCCATCCGAATACAGATGCTAAAATCGGACCGGTGACAGGTCCTGCACCTGCGATTGAAGAAAACTGATGCGCAAATACTGTCAGTTTGGAAGAAGGTACATAATCCTGACCATCTTCATGTGTAAATGCCGGGGTCTTTGCTTTTGGATCGAGTCCCCACTTGTTTGCAAGCCAACGTCCATAAAACAGATAGCCGGCAGCAAGAACTACGATAGCAATTAATACTATAACTAAACCATTCATTTTTTTGTCCGCCCTTTGGCGGCTCCCTTCTTAAGATTCGCAAAGAGTAACTGAAACTGAAAAAAGCCCACGTCTTTATCCATGTGTATCCATGTCATAAAGACGAAGGCTTTTGCTTCCGCGTTACCACTTTATTTGTCGTATCTTAACGACCTCTCTGTCTCATCTATGCAATATCTATCATTGCAGAAATAAGCTTCCTGATAACGGTAGAAAACCGGTAACACCTACTGTTCTGATTCTCAAAATCAGAAATTCAATGTACTGCTCACAGAGGATGGTCTCCCGAGTCACACACCGTCTCGCACCACCCGACGGCTCTCTGTTGTATGGTTCTCGAAAAATCTTATTCTGTTCCATGCATTTACTCTTTGTTAACTGCAAGACTAGCACCATAAAAAGTAAATGTCAATATCTTTTTTGTAATTCTTTCGATTTTATTTTTGTTTATAAATCTTATTCATGGTGTTTTTCAATCATGACATTGATTTCCGCACAGATCAATAATATATACACACAAAAATACAGCCAGAGCATAATAAGTGCTATGGTTGTCAGGCTTCCATACATAGAAAATCCATTAAAATAATCCACATAAATGGATAGTGCAAACGAAAACACATACCATGCAATTGCACAGATTGCAGCTCCAGGGACCTGCCTGCGGAATTGCAATTTTTTGTTTGGAAGCGTCGTAAAAATCACCACAAAAAATACAAATAAAATACCAAGAAGTACCAATCCCCGGAAATGTGCCAATACCTCTGCAAAATCTTTTATAACGGGAATATATCCTACTGCCAGGTTATGCAGGGTATTTCCAAAAACAAGAACACCCAGAACAAAAACAAACGCAACCAGAAATCCCACCGTATATACCACTGCCCAAAGACGCATGGTAAACCAATTGCGGTTTTCTTCCAGATCATTCACCGAATTCAGTCCATCCGTCAGATACTGGATTCCTTTCGCAGCAGACCAGATTGCCACCACGGCTGTAATCGAAACAATACCAACAGAACGATTGTACACTTCGTTAGTAATATAACCAAGAAACCCTGACAGATACTCCGGCAACGCCGCATGGTATATCTTAATCAGGGTCTCTTCTGTAATCGGTGTATAGCGAAGCAGGGAAGAAAACACCATGAGAAATGGAATCAGAGACAACAGTATGAAAAAAGCAGACTGCGCTGCGTACGCATTGATCTTATCCTTTTTGCATTTGTCCATAAATGATTTCGCCATGATAATCATCTTCCACATGAATAAACTTTCCTCCGCCTCTTTTCCACAATTTTTATTACAATTAACGTTCCATCTTCCAGTAAGCTGCACTGTAAGGAGGCAGATTACTTCCTCCACCGAAATCGTGAGTCTCACCTGTAATCAGGTCCACAGCGGTGCCACAACCGGCATCAAACTCTGCGTGGAAGTTTTCTCCATCCGCATTGATTGCCACAAGTACACGTTCACTGTCTGTCTTGCGCTCAAAAATACACTGACGATTGGTCAGAAGTACGGAACGAAAGTCTCCGTAATTTAATGCCTGCGAATGTTTCTTTGCCTCGGCAAGTTTCGAAATAAAGGTTGTAAGATCATTCCACTGTGGCGCATCAAAGCTGACACGAAGTGCAGGATCTCCCTCTTCTTTCTTTGCCTTTGTTCCCCATTCACTTCCATAATATACACAAGGAATTCCCGGCATACCAAAAGCCATCGCATAAATCAAAGGCAAATGCTTTTCGTTGGTAAGTACACTTGCAATTCTTGACACATCGTGATTATCCACAAAAGCTAACAGATGTTTACCCTTATATAATGTCCAGTTCTCCGGTCCGAACTGACGCAGCAGAGAATGATTGATTTCGAACATATTCATGCTGTTAAAGCTTGAATGCAGTCCCTTGTAGCACTCATAATTGGTTACAGAATGAAGCATGCTGTCATTCATCCACTGATTATAATCTCCGTGCAAGGTCTCACCTACAAGGAAGAAATCCTGCTTTAAACTGTCACAGAACGAACGCAGTCTGCGCAGGAAATCATGATCCAGGCAATATGCCACATCCAGACGAAGTCCGTCAATATCGAACTCTTCTACCCAGCCTTTGATTGCCGCAAAAATATGCTGCACGACTTCTTCGTTTCGAAGATTTAGTTTAACAAGATCAAAGTTTCCTTCCCAGCCTTCGTACCAGAGTCCGTCGTTATAATTTGAATTTCCGTCAAAATTAATCTGGAACCAGTCCTTATACGGAGAATCCCAACGGTTCTTCAACACATCCCGGAACGCCCAGAATCCACGTCCCACATGATTAAATACGCCATCCAGTACAACTTTGATTCCTGCCTTGTGCAGATGATCACACACAAGTTTAAAGTCCTCATTCGTTCCCAATCTTGTGTCAATCTTTGTATAATCTCTTGTATTATATCCATGTGTGTCGGATTCAAACACCGGTGAAAAATAAATTGCGTTTGCTCCTAATTTCTGAATATGAGGAATCCAGTCATTCACTTTCAGGATACGATGCTCCAAAATTCCATCATTTTCAAATGGTGCTCCACAAAATCCTAACGGATAAATCTGATAAAATACACTCTCATAAGCCCACATAATTCTGCCCCCATTTTATTTATTTTGTTTCAACCTGCTCTTGTCACGATACATCATGTCATCCGCACGTTCGCGGATCTTTTCGATTCCATCGTCAGTCTCTTCCGCCATTGCATACCCGCATGCGATCTCTGCACGAATCGGAAGAATCTTTTTATTATTCAAAACTACCAGTTCCCCATGCATTTGCTGAATCAGACGGTCTATCTGACATTTTGATGCATTCGATATCACACAGCAAAACTCATCGCCTCCAATACGATAGCATTTGCCTTGCTTTTCAAAAATACTCTCTATAATCTGCGCCGTTTGAATAATATAATCATCTCCGGCACTGTGCCCATGCTCATCATTACATTTTTTCAGATTATTCAGATCAAAAGTCACGATCATGGTATCCGCAATATCCGGCGCACTCTTCACATAATAATTGTATGCATTTCGATTATAAAGACCTGTCATAGTGTCATTTAATGCAAACTGTTCAAGCTCCTTTACTCTGCGGTCTCTCCTTAACATGGAAGCCGTCTTGCTTGCAGACTCCACTCCAAGAATCACAATAAAAATCAAAAACGAAATTCTTCCCCAGATTCCCGTATTTCCACCAACTTTATAGTAATTAATCAAATCGGCGATTGATGCAAGTATTACAAGTATTAATGCCGCAATGTAAGTTCTCAGTCGCCGACCTACCTGTCTTTTTACAAATTTAAACACAATTGCTCTCATCAGATAAATCAATAGTCCGACAATAACAATATGTGTCAGAATCAGACTCTGTCGTAATTCCCAGATTCCCGTAAAATGCAAAACACAGCTGATCACGCACATCACCATGCTGAAACCACAGAATACACGCCAGATATTTTTATCGTCAAAATCCAGAAAACTGCGCACAAACAAAACAAACGGAATTGGCATTGCCATCAGCAAAATATATGCTGCAAACGTTGTTGCATGTTGATTGACCAGAAGCAGTTTTGCAAAATCGGTTTCATTTGCCGTCCATAAGCCAAGAATTACGGAAAAAAGGCCAAGATATAGCAACGTAGCATCAACATCTTCACTTTTGCATACCAGCAACCAGTACCCAAGCATATAAATTCCTACAATCAGAATAATAAAACTGATAATAAATGTAGGAAGTGATTGTCGCATGAGCCCCATACAAATTTCACGTCCGTTTCCAACATAATATGTCAATAACGCATTTGCGGTCTCTGGATAACAAGGCGAAAGTTTCACTGTAAGATGTGTTGTATTTACCGGAAGAAGGACAAAATTCCACACATATCCGGTCGTGTGTCCCCATCTTCCTGCAGTCTCTTTTAAACTATAAACATCCCGTCCATCGACATAAACATCCACATACTGATGGAGAGTACAAAAAGCTACCGTCGTACACTTCTTCACACTTTTATCAATCGTAAGTTCTACTACAGAACCTCCGTCTGCCAGTTTTTCCACAGAATCCGGTTCTACTTTCTGCAAATGATCATAGGATACTTTGGAATGATCGCATATCGTTGCCAAAAGCATCAATAATATCAGTATTCCAAGGAAACTGCCAAGTATTATATTTACGCGTTGTTCTTTCCACTTTTTCATCATCTACTCCAACCTCTGTCTACAAACCACTTTAAAGTAATATTATATAACTTTAGTACTAATCGGTCAATGTTTTAGACATTTTTTGGAAGCCGTAAAATCCTGTGTTTCAGCTGTTTTCGTTCTCGTCCCTGATTACAATAATATCATTCATACGCAGGATCGTATCTTTCTGCGGAAGGATTGAGAAATCCTCCCGCAGTATCAAAAAGACTGTGAGCTGATTTGCCTCTTCCATATCCTGTACCGTTTTTCCTGCATATTTCTTATCCACAAATACTTCTGCAATTTCTTTGATATCTTCATTTTTCAGACCGGAAATATTGCTTTTTCGCTGATACTGTTCTACAAAACCGGCGCTGATAATACCAGTCGGGATGGCAACCGCCCCAACGCCAAGATAGGCAATACAAATTGCCATCACTCTGCCAAGGGGCGTAATTGGATAAATATCTCCATAACCCACTGTAAGAAGTGTAGACATGCTCCACCAGATTCCACTGAATGCATTGCGAAATACGGTTGGCTGTGCATCATGTTCTACGCTGTACATGCACAGACTGCTGGCAAGCATCAGAATCAAAACAATAAACACCGAAGAAATAATCTGGTTTCTTTTTTCATACAAAACTGTTGTGATCACATTAAATGAATCATATTTTGCATTGAGACGGAACAAATGAAAAATGCGGGCCACACGCAACATACGGAATATTACAAATCCGGAAAGGAAAAATACCGGAACGATTGTAAGGAAATCCACAATTCCATCAAACGACACCAGGAAACGGAGTCTCGAACGCCCCCTGCTTTTGTCCGGATACAAATATTCAGCCGTCCATATACGAAGAATATATTCCACACAAAAAATAAATATAGTAACGTATTCCACACCTTTAAATACAGTTGTCAAAAACGCCAGCTCATCAAACGTCTGCAAAAAAGTCACCAGTATATTGGCAACGATTGTCACCGTAATGAAAATGTCAAACATCCGGCTGATTGGATTGCTTTTGTCACCTATCTGTATAATATTAAATATTTTCTCTTTTAATTTCATTTTCTCTTGATCTTCCGGGACATCCGCCCATTCCCAATCACTTATGCTACATGACAAAATTTTCAAAAAGTAATACCATAACCGGCATTGTGATAATCGCACTCAATGTGGTCACTACATTTATGGCACTGGCATATTGTGAATCATTGCCATACACCTGGCACATCTGTGTAACCGTAGATGCAGATGGTGTAATAACTGCCAGAAAGACAATCAGCATAATCTTTGGCGCATCGGCAGAAAGATTTGCCAACCGGCTGCCCTTAATCAAAACAAGTGCAATCAGCGGAACTATGAGCATCTGCTCGTGTCAAGTAAGAAACAAAAAAAAATTAATTTT
>ERZ779852.2740-NODE-2740-length-13843-cov-2.838918_pt1 | contig 13843 bp, 10 predicted proteins | sample MGYA00511559_ERZ779852 | MGnify/ENA primary metagenome ERZ779852 (study PRJEB29588, sample SAMEA2157977) | human gut metagenome | biome: human gut; feature: human-associated habitat; material: faeces | place: Denmark | collected 2008/2010 ...
CAGATGATGTGTTCTCATCAGCCCTGCTTTTGTATATAAACCCTGAGATCAGCATAACAAGGGGCAACAGTGTGCCTGATGATTTCACAGGAATAGTTTTTGATATAGGGCGTGGTGAGTTTGACCATCATCAAAAGGACAGCAGAATCAGGGAAAACGGTGTGCCGTATGCGGCATTTGGTCTGCTGTGGGAGTCTGTTGGAGCGGATATTCTAGGTGAGGAGCTAGCGGGGAAATTTGATGAGTCATTTGTCCAGCCTCTCGACAACAATGACAATACAGGTGAGAAAAATGAGCTTGCAACACTTATAGGCAATTTCAATCCGTCATGGGATTATGAGGGAGGCAGTGATGAGGCTTTCTTTCAGGCTGACAAAATAATTATAAAATGCATGACGGTGATCGGATTCGTCAGAAAGGATCAGGACTCCCTTCAACTCAGGGCTGTCAGCAAAGACTTCACAGGTTTCAAATAATTCAGTTACGTCGCACTCAAGAAGATGTGGCAGCAGACGTTCTTTTGTTGCTTCATCTTCGATCAGAGTGCTGTAGAGCGGGTCGTTCTGAAAGCAGACGGTCAGTATTTCTTTAAGGCGGTCAAGATCCTGTTCCTGTACTTTGTAGAGCTTATCGCTATTCATTGGTTTTCTCCATTCTTTTCTTTATTATAATGTGATGATGTTTCAAGGCAATCGTTTATCAAAGCCTGGATTTTATCAACAGATTGTTTCATATAATGTAAATCATCTTTTAAGTAGGCCTGCTGGCGGCGGATAGCGGCTTCAAGTCTTCTGATCTCAACATCAAGAGAACCTGGGATTGCCATCTGATCCAGTTCTTTCAGACACTGGACAAGGCCGTAGAGATTTTCATGGTGAAGAATGCGTCCGGCGCCCCACATCAGACGGTCTTTTGGCTGATGTAAAATATATTCCGTAAAGTGATAATAGACTTCTTCATCGAATAAAAATGCATAACAGTTATTATCAACTTCATAGAGTGCCTCCAGTGCGGCAGTGATGTTTTGGCTTTCCAGTGCATGGACTGCCTGCTCCAGGTGACAGAGGTTCTGACTGGCAGCAGCATGAGGGAAGCAGACTGCGTCCTGCCAGTCGAGGCGGACGAAGTAGTCCTGCATCTTCCGGAAAATGTGCAGCAGTTTAGAAGAAAGTCCGGACACCATTGGGAAGTCAGCGGAAACAGTATGGTTGTTGAGCTCCTGAATCTTTTCATATAATAAATCGGCAGATTCACATACCTTTGAAATACCTTCCAGAAGCGCTGGAATTTCTTCCAATACTTCTGTCGGGGCATTGGACTGTGCAGCAAGACAATCGGCAACGGAACTTTTCATTGCCAGAAAATGTCTGGAAAAGTCAAGTGGCGGAAGTGTCAGCTGATCCAGTGTAACTAAAAGCCTTGTATAGAGCTCATGGTGGAAACGGTAAACTGCTTCCTGATAGAATTCTTCATTGTCATATTGGGAGTGGTAATGCGTTTCCATAAACGGTCCTGCGCTGAAATCATTTACGGTAGATGGAATACCGGAGATGGCGATGGAAAAATCATCCGACCATGTCTCGATTGGTGCAAGTACTGTCAGTCCATCAGGGTAAGCCTCCTTCGGAACGGTTATATTTTCACAAAAATGTTTCAGAAAATCAGCAGACTCATAAGTAGAGCGGATTGCATCCTGTGTGTTATGGGCGTGAGCCGGAAGTTCAAAGTTGAGATCAGCGATCACGCGGCCCTGCCATTCCGGGTGAACACGGAATACCTGGTTCCAGGCTCCGGTTGACCAGTCGAATTTAGAATCACAGACACCCCACTCTTCGGCAGCAAGGGCACATACTGCGATTGTATAGCGCGGTTGATAGCCACTGTCAATCAGAGCCTTTATGATTCCAAATGTCATAGAGACCGCACAATTGTCATCCTGAAATCCGTCAAAATAGGAATCGTAGTGTGCGGAAAGCAGAATCATCCGGTCGTCCCCTTCAGAAGCGGCAGTTCCCGGAAGATATCCGGTAATGTTATAAGCCGGGCGGTTACGTTCAACCCAGGAAGAGGCGTTGAGTTCAACTGCGACAGAGGACGGATGAGATACTGCAGGATCTTCGGGACAGAGAAGTTCTTTTAAATAAGAAGCATCCTGTCTCGAAAGAGAGAATGCAGGGGCATATTCCGGTCCGGCGATATCCTGAGCGTTGAGTGCTTGCGGATCAATCTCAGCATAACCCTGTGTCTGGACAGCAATCAGTCCGACAGCACCTTTCAAATATGCCTGATAGACAGGGTAGTTGATCCACCATTCATCACGCTGGTTGATATCAGCAAGAACGAGCTTTCCACGGACATTGAGCCCTTCATAGTCCGATGCGGTTCCACGGCCGACATAGACAAGATCATAAGTCTCGAATCCATCTGTCTCAAAATTCGTCTGATAAGCACCCATCTGACAAGTATGCAGTTCTCCATGTTGATCCTGGAAGCGGAGCACAGCACGTTCAAAGGTCCAGGAATCCAGCCAAAATTCATCCTTCGTCACATTCTGAAGTCCGATGCGTTTCATTTCTTCATATAAAAAATCCCCTGTTTTATGTTCCGCATCAGAACCGGCAGTTCGGAAACCGAGTACCGGATTGGTTTTGTGAGTCTCCATCTGCTTTGCCAGCTGATAAGAGTAAGTAATGTCTAGATGTGAAATGCATTCGTTGATTCTGTTTTCTGTCTTTGATTCCATTTATATCACCTCTGAAAGTCTGAGCCTGTTGTATGTGTTTGAGATATCGCCATGACGGCATCTATCTATTCTGCGCTTATTTTAGCACTGCAAGCGAAGTGTTACAAGAGTAGAAATAATTTCCCGCAAGCTCGATCAGTGTCCGCGCCGGCTTGCTGATATAATGTCCCTTGCGATATGCAGCAACAATCTCCCAGGAAGGATGGTCAGGTAATTGAAAATAGGTAATTGCCTCATCTTCCGGATCCATATAATACATCGGTAAAATTCCACAGCAGATATTTTCATGGATCATAGAGATGATCGCATGGTTATTCGAAGTCTCGAACAGAACATTAGGGGTGAATCCGGCATTTTTAAAAACGGAATCAACGATCTCCCGGATGGTAGAGGTTTTCTGTGTGAGGACAAAAGGCTCTTCTCTGAGCAGAGCCAGATCGCCGTTCCTCATATCTAAAGCAGTCACAAGTTTTGTTGGAACAGCAAGAACCATTTCTTCCGAAGCTAGTGTTTCATAGATGATTCCTGATTTTTGCTGCGATCTGGTCAAAGTCATAAAACCAAGATCAAGTTCACCGGATAAGAGAAGTGGATGCTGATCACGAACGCTGCGTTCAATCGGTTCCACTTCTATACGTGGACAAATATTGTGGAACTTAGGGTAAACACTGGTGAACATGGCAATTCCGCGGCCGGGAGTGAATCCGAGAGTGATATGACCTTTCTGTGCTTCGCAGAGATCGTGAATCTGATTGTAGGCATTCTTCTTTATAAGAAGAATGTCTTTTGCTGCGTTGAGATAGATTTCGCCGGCAGGGGTTGGGTGCCAGTCAGTCCGGGAACGGTAGAATAGCGGAGTGCCGAGCTCTTTTTCCAACTTGAGAAGCTGCTGGTTGAGGGCAGACTGGGTGATGAATAGTTTTTCGGCTGCATGGGTAATATTTTGTTCTTCTGCAATTTTTAAAATATATTCAATCTGTTTTAAATCCATAGGAATAACCTTTCTGCTGATTCTGTGAATGAGTCTTTACATTTCTATTTCCAGTATAATTCGACCGATATGGAATGACAAGAAAAACTATTAAAAAAATTAAGAGAAGTAGAAAAACAATGAATTTTACTTATTAACAGTAAGAGCGTATGATAAAACCATAAAGAACAGCAAAGAAAAATGAAACATTTCTTGCTAAGCGAAAAGGAGGAATCATTCGTGGCTAAGCGACTTCTTGTAAAAGTGAATGAAGCAGACAATGTTGCAATTGCAGTGAAAGAAATCAAAGCCGGAACACAGGTTTCAGAAGATCTGGTTACCCGTCAGGATATTCCACAGGCTCATAAAGTAGCGCTTGAGAGAATCCCAAAGGGACAGCCGGTGATTCGTTACGGTGTTATTCTGGGGTATGCTCTGGAAGATATTGAAAAGGGAGACTGGATCAATGAATTTATGTTGGAGCTTCCGACACCACCATCTGTTGATGATATGGAGTATGGAAAAAAGATTGTAACAGATCTTCCGACACCGCCGGTAACAACATTCGAAGGATATAGGAATCCAAATGGTGGATATGCAGGAACGAGAAATATTCTTGGAATCAGCACAACGGTTCAGTGTGTAACCGGTGTACTTAATGTGGCGGTGAAGAGAATCAAAGAAGAACTGCTTCCAAAATATCCGCATGTGGATGACGTAGTTCCAATCAATCATGCGTATGGATGTGGTGTCGCAATCAATGCACCGGAGGCGAAAGTGCCGATCCGTGCTTTACGCAATCTTGTACATCATCCGAATTTTGGCGGACAGGTGATGGTTGTTGCGCTTGGATGTGAGAAATTAACAGTGGAAAAATTGCTGGACGAGGCAGATATTTCCCCGGAAAATGTAATTGTTCTTCAGGAACAGAAAGGTTTCGATGCCATGGTAAATGCCATTATGGAGATGGCAGATAAAAAACTTGCAATTCTTAATCAGAGAAGAAGAGAAACATTACCGCTTTCCGATCTTTGCATCGGTATGCAGTGTGGCGGAAGTGATGCATTTTCAGGCGTCAGCGCAAACCCATCTGCCGGATACGCAGCAGATATGCTTGTAAATGCAGGTGCAACCGTAATGTTTTCAGAAGTTACAGAAGTAAGAGATGGCGTACACTATATCGCAGAACGCTGTGTGAGCAAAGAAGTCTGCGACAAACTTGCGGCAGAGATGAAATGGTATGATCATTATCTGGAAGAGGGAAATGTTGACAGAAGCGCTAATCCAACTCCGGGAAATAAGAAAGGCGGACTTTGTAATATTGTAGAAAAAGCAATGGGATCAATTGCTAAATCAGGAAGCTCACCGATCGTAGAAGTATTATCTCCGGCAGAGCGCCCGTCAAAGAAAGGTCTTATCTATGCAGCAACACCGGCCAGTGATATTGTCTGTGGACCTTGCCAGCTTGCATCCGGTATCACACTACAGGTATTTATGACCGGAAGAGGAACACCTTATGGACTTGCAGCAGCACCGGTTATTAAAGTCTGTTCCAGAAATGAGATGAAAGAGATGTGGCAGGATCTGATCGATATCAACGCAGGTCCGGTTGCTACAGGTGAAGCACAGATCTCAGATATCGGTACAGAATTATTTAATAAAATTATTGCGGTTGCAAGCGGAAAAGATCAGAGCTTTGCAGAAAAATATAAACTTCACAATGATCTGTGCATCTTTAATCCGGCACCGATCACCTAAGATATGTTTTTGAAAAATTCTTAGTCTTCTAAAAAGAATATAGAGCTGGCCGCAGAGCGTGCTGCGGCCGGCAAATACACGAACAGAAAAAGAATCTTGTCCCAAATGCTGCGGAGAAGATTCTTTTTCTTTTTATAATAGTAGGGAATAAATTTGTTGATAAAACAGTGAAGTGCGTGATAAGGTAAAAGAAAGTGAATTATAGTCGGAGGCATTTATTATGGTTAAAATAGGAATGCTTCTCCCGGAAGAGCGGATGGTCGAACCGGCGAGAAAAATTATAGAAGAAAATCATCTGGATGTGGTCTATCTTGAGGCTGTGCATACAGTAGATGCAGTGAATAAAGCAAGAATTGCAGTGGAGGCTGGAGCACATATTCTGGTTGCCAGAGGATATCAGGCGAAGTTAATTAAAGAATATACAAATATTCCTGTTGTTGAGATTCGTTTTCATGCACAGGAGATTGGTCTGCTCATTCAGAAAGCAAAGACGATTCTTAAGAAAGAGCATCCACATATTGCATTGATCGCATTTGAAAATATGCTCTGTGATATGTCGTATATGGAGCAGCTGTTTGATATACGACTGGATGTGATTTATCTAAAACGTATTGAAGAGGCTGAAAGCATTATTGCAGATTTTGAGGAAAGACCGGATCTGATTATTGGTGGAGAAGGAACCTGCAGAGCAGCAGAAACGATGGGATATTCAACGCTGTTTTATCAATCCACGGAAGAATCGTTAAAAGAAGCCCTTCTTGCAGCAAAGAATGCGTCCTATGCAGCTGAAAGTGAGAAGCGTAATACTGCGCAGTTTGAAACAGTACTGGATACGTCCTTTAATGGAATTATCAAGGTGAACGCAGAAGGAAAAGTGATTGTAGTCAATAAACTGGTTGAAAATCTGTTAGGAAAGAATAGTGAAGATCTGGTTGGAAAGAGTCTGATGGAGATTCTCCCCGGAATCGATTCGCTCTTGATCGAGAATATTTTAAGCGGAAAGAGCGAAAGCTATTCCACTTCTGTTTCTGTCAGGAAAAAGACCTGGATGGCAATGATTGCACCAATCCAGTATGACAATCAGATTACAGGAGCAATTTTGTCTCTTCAGAAGCTGGCAGACAATTCAAAAAAGACCAAGGATATCCAGGGGGATATGCTGCTGCATGGATTTGCGGCGCAGACCAAATTTGAAGCTATTCAGACAGAGAATGCACAGATGCGAAAAATGCTTGAAACTGCGAAAATGTATGCCTTGTCTGAACACGCAGTTATGATTTATGGGCAGGCAGGTACAGAGGATTATCTTTTGGCAGAAGCAATTCACAATAATAGTATCCGCAAAGTGGGTCCATATGTCAGCATTAATATGCGGGGAATGGATAAAGAACATCAGATGGAAGAGCTTTTCCGAAGAGAAGCCGGAGATACAGTTTCAACTTTTGGTGCAAAGGGTGCAATGATAAAGGCAAATCACGGAACCTTATTTATTAAAGGAATCGAGCATCTGACTTTGCGTGTACAGCATCAGATTTTGCGTACAATGTTAAGCAGGGCGCAGATGAGAACAGATGCACAGCCACTTGACACGTTGGATGTAAGAATCATAGGATCATCAAAGATAAATCTGAAACATCTGGTGGAAAAGGGAGAGTTTAGCGAGGAATTATATTATATGCTGCAGAGCCTGGTACTTGAGATTCCTTCATTGAATGAACGCCCGGAGGATCTGAGAAATTGTTTTGATAAAGAATTGAAGATATATAAGGAAAAATACAACCGTCCGCTTAGCGTAACAGAAGGAGCATATAAGAAACTGCAGGAGCTGAAGTGGACCGGGAATGGAATCCAGCTACGGTCATTTTGTGAACGACTTGTTCTTACAGCCAAAAAACGCATGATTGATGAAGTCGTTCTTCAAAATTTATATGACGAACTGTTTCCGCATGTGGAAGAATCCCATGGAGAGAAGAGGATCCTTGTGTATCGTTCTCAGGAGACAGATGAACTTGAGGAGCTGCTTGAACGTTTCCACGGAAACCGAAAACTGGTGGCAGAAGAGCTCGGTATCAGCACGACAACTCTCTGGAGAAGAATGAAAAAGTATGGAATAGAAGCCAATTATGGTGGAAATGAATTACTATAGGAACAGGTAAATGCATACAGGGAGATGGTTTAAAACTGTCTCCTTTTTTGATGTGCAAAACTGTATTTTGTTATGTATAAAAATGAAGTGAGAATTTGTGTAGAATTCATAATGTTTCAAAAAATGAAAAAATAATTACATATGATGAAATAAATGGAAAGAAATTGAAATTTAAACAAATAAGAAAAAACAGAAGCGAAACATAATGAAATAAAAATGAAATACACAATTCAAAAAATGAAAACTTATGGAATCTACATAAATCAGAGCACACTCCATTGAACAATCTGTCAATGGAATCTTTGTACTCAGTTTTGTACAATAAGCATGTCAGATAGATAAGTTACCTGACCAAAGGCAAGGCAGGCAATAAGAAGCGCGCGAATTATCAAAGACGATTAGGAACAAGTTGAAATAGCAGTAATACAAAATATCAGAAATCTGAGAGGAGAAGAACAATGAAAGTTGGATTTATCGGACTTGGAATTATGGGAAAACCAATGTGCAGAAACCTTATGAAAGCAGGATATGAAGCTGTTGTATATAACAGAAGCAAGGCAAGCGTAGAAGAATTGTCAGCGGAGGGAGCACAGGCAGCAGGAAGCCCGGCAGAGGTGGCAGAGAACTGTCAGGTGATCATTACAATGCTTCCGAATTCTCCTCAGGTCAGAGAAGTCTGTTTAGGAGAAAACGGAATCGCTTCCGCAGCAAAAGAAGGAACGATCGTGATTGATATGAGTTCGATTGATCCGGTACAGTCGAAAGAAATCGGAGCAGAGCTGAACAAAAAGGGAATTGACTTAATGGATGCACCGGTCAGTGGTGGAGAGCCAAAGGCGATCGACGGAACAATTTCTGTTATGGTCGGAGGAAGCAAAGAGAACTTTGATAAGTACTATGATTTATTAATGGCAATGGCTGGATCTGTAGTGTATGTCGGAGAACTTGGATCCGGAAATGTAGCAAAGCTCGCAAATCAGGTGATTGTAGCATTGAATATTGCAGCAGTGTCTGAGGCACTGACACTTGCAGTGAAAAATGATGCAGATCCGGAGCTTGTATACAAAGCTATCCGCGGAGGTCTTGCAGGATCTACAGTGCTTGATGCAAAAGCACCAATGATGATGGCTCACAATTTCAAGCCGGGATTTCGTATTGAACTCCATATCAAAGACCTGAATAATGCACTGAATGCAGGTCATGCAGTAAATGCAGCACTTCCACTTACTTCACAGGTAATGGAGATTATGCAGTCACTTAAGGCAGACGGAAATGAAAAAGATGATCACAGTGCAATCGTAAAATATTACGAGAAGATTTCTGATACATCTGTTGAGAAAAAGAATTAAGAGAGGTAAGAACTATGAGTGAATCAACCAGAATGATGCTAGGGCTGGTGATCGGAATTGCGATAATGATCGTCCTGGTTATGAAGACGAAGGTACATACATTTATTGCATTATTGCTCGCAGCATTGATCACAGGCTTGATCGGGGGCATGCCGGTCGCAGATATCACAAATGCAGCCGGAGAAACGACAGTCGGAGTTATGACCGCTATCAAAGACGGATTTGGAAACACATTGAAAAGTACCGGTATCATAATCGGACTTGGAGTTATGATGGGTGGAATCCTGGAAGTTTCAGGAGCAGCGGAACAGCTTGCATTTACTTTTATCCGTGTGATTGGTAAGAGAAAAGAAGAATGGGCACTGGCAATCACAGGATGGGTTGTATCCATCCCGGTATTCGCAGATTCCGCAATCGTTATTTTTGCACCACTTGTAAAAGCAATGTCTTCTGTAACAGGAATCTCTGTTGTAGGACTTGCACTGTCACTGGCCTGTGGACTTCAGCTGACACACTGTCTGGTACTGCCGACACCGGGACCGCTGACAGCAGCCGGAATGCTTGGAGTTGATGTGGGACAGATGATCATGATCGGAGCAGTAATCTCTATTCCGATGCTGATTGTTGTAGTATTCTACTGTAAATATATTGGAAAGAAAATCTATCAGATTCCGAATGAAGATGGACATGGATATGAAAGAAAAGAATTCAAAAAAGAATATATCAAATCCATGGAAGAAGTTGAAAAGCTGGTAGGAGAGAAGAATCTCCCATCATTTACAGCATCTATTCTTCCGATTATCATTCCGATTGTTTTGATTTTTGTTAAAACATTCTGGGGACTGTTTGGAGCAGGTGAAGGAGTGGCAAACACAATCATCAGTCTTGTAGGTGAACCAATCTTCGCACTTGGTGTTGGAACAATCATTGCAATCTATGGACTGGTAAGAAAAGAAGATAATAAAAAAGTTATCGGTATCATGGATACAGCAATCAAAGATACAGGTATTATCATGCTGATCACAGGAGCCGGCGGTTCTCTTGGAAATGTAATCAAAGTCAGCGGTATCGGAAATGTTCTTGGAGAGACAGTTGTAGGACTTCCGCTTCCGGCAATCTTGATTCCATTTATCATTGCAGCACTGATGAGAATCGCGCTTGGATCTGCAACAGTAGCAATCACAACAGCAGCATCCCTGACAGCACCACTGATGGCAGCTATCAGTGTATCCCCAATCTTGCTCGCAGCTTCCTGTTGTGTAGGAGCAATTTCCTTCTCCTACTTCAATGACAGTGGATTCTGGGTATTCAATGGAATGTTCGGTCTGACAGAATTAAAAGATCAGGTAAGATGTAAAACAGCAGTGTCATTGATCATGGCAGGAGTTGGAATTATAGAATTACTGTTATTACAGTTTGTGTTATAAATTGAAAGGAGTTTTTTATTATGACATTCGTACCAAAGGGAATTATCCCTCCAATTATTACACCATTAACAGACGAGGGTGAAGTAAACTATCCGGTATTAAGACAGATGGTAAATCACCTGATCGACAACGGAGTTCACGGTTTGTTCCCACTTGGAACAACCGGAGAATTCTACGCATTCGATGATGATACATACAGAAAGATCCTTGAGACAGTCGTTGATGAGACAGCAGGACGTGTTCCGGTTTATGGTGGAGCAAGCCATATTACAACAAGAGGAGTTATCAGACTGGTAAAGATCTGTGAGGAGGTCGGAGTTGATGCAGTTTCCGTACTGACACCAATGTTTGTATCCCAGACACAGGATGAGTTGTACAATTACTATAAGACAATCGCAGAAAATACAACACTTCCAATCATCATGTATAACAATAAACCAAAGACAAATGTGACAATCACACCGGCAACAGTTGCAAAACTTGCTGATATTGAAAATATTGTTGCTGTAAAAGACAGTACAGGTGATATGACAAATGCTGCAGAGTATATCCGTCTGACAAGAGGAAAAGATTTCTCTGTACTGATGGGAAGAGATACTTTGATCTACGCAGCTCTTTGCTACGGAGCAACAGGAGCAATCGCATCCTGTGCAAATGTAGCACCGAGAATTGCAGCGGATATCTATGATAAATACGTTGCAGGAGATCTTGAAGGAGCTCTGGAAGCACAGTTTACATTGGCTCCGTTCCGTATTGCATGCGGTATGGGAACATTCCCGGCAGCAATCAAGGAAGGTCTCGTTCAGGAAGGAATTCCGGTAGGAAAATGCTTAGATCCGATCGGCGAACTGACACCGGAAGAGAAAGAGAAGCTGCATAAAGTACTTGCAGATATGAACCTTGTTTAAAACAAGAAGTTATTAAAAAATGTTAATAAACTAAAATTTGCTGCCATGATTTCGGTGGTCGGACTGCAAGTCAATCTCCGGTCCGATCACTGAAGTAAAAATAAAAATAGAATAGAAACAGATAGAGAAAAAGTTCGTGTATAAAAGGAGAAATTGTTATGTCTAGAATCGTAAAGATGGAAGTATATCCAGTAGCCGGAAAAGACTGTATGGAACTGAATTTAAGTGGAGCACACGCACCATACTTCACAAGAAATATTGTTGTTCTTTATGATGAGAACGGAGAGACAGGAGTTGGAGAAGTTCCGGGAGGAGAGAAGATCACAAAAGCACTTGAGGAATGTATCCCGCTTGTTGAAGGAACAAGAGTTGCTGAGTATAAGAGCACACTGCTTAAAGTAAAAGCACATCTTGATTCTAAGGGGGAGGAAGATGTCAGAGGAAACCAGACATTTGACCTTCGTACAGGAGTTCATGTAATTACAGCGATCGAGGCTCCATGTCTTGATCTCCTTGGAAAGCAGCTTGGTGTTCCGGTTTGTGAACTTCTCGGAGACGGACAGCAGAGAGATAAAGTAAGAATGCTTGGATATCTCTTCTTTGTAGGAGACCGTAACAAGACAGATCTTCCGTATGATTCAGAGCCGGATTCAGATTGTGCATGGTACCGTCTGCGTCACGAAGAAGCACTTACAGCAGATAAGATTGTAGAGATGGCACTTGCTACAAAAGAGAAATACGGTTTTAAAGATTTTAAACTGAAAGGAGGAGTTCTTGCAGGAAACGAAGAGATGGATGTGATCCGTGCAATGAAGAAAGCACTTCCGGACGCAAGAATCGACCTTGATCCAAATGGTGGATGGCTTCTTGAAGAAGCAGTTGAATATGTAAAGGGAATGGAAGGAATCCTTACATACTGTGAAGATCCATGCGGAGCAGAAGGTGTTTACTCAGGAAGAGAGATTATGAGTGAATTCCGCAGACGTACAGGTTTCCCGACAGCAACAAACATGATCGCTACAGACTGGAGACAGGTTGGACACTCTCTGGAATCTCAGGCAGTTGACATCATCCTTGCAGACCCACATTTCTGGACAATGAGTGGTTCTGTACGTGTAGCTCAGATGTGCCATGATTTTGGATATACATGGGGATCTCATTCAAATAACCATTTTGATATCTCCCTTGCAATGTTTACACAGGTTGGAGCAGCGGTTCCGGGAGAGTACAATGCACTGGACACACACTGGATCTGGCAGGAAGGTCTTGAGAGACTGACAAAAGAGCCACTTCAGATCGTAGACGGATGTGTAGAAGTTCCAAAGAAACCAGGACTTGGTATTGAAGTGGATCTTGAGCAGGTGAAGAAAGCACATCAGCTGTACCTTGATAACTGTCTTGGAGGAAGAGATGATGCAGTAGGAATGCAGTATCTGATCCCGGGATGGAAATTCGATCCAAAGAAACCTTGCCTTGTAAGATAAGGAGAACGACAGTGGAAAATGAAACAGAAGATTTACATTCCTCAGCCAATCGCTGCAGCGGGAGAGGACTATCTCATAGAAAAAGGCTATGAGATAGTCCGCGGCAGCGGAAAGACAGACAAAGAATCAATAAAAAATGATATTGCAGTATGTGATGCAATGATTCAGCGAACTGCAAAAGTAGACAAGGAGATACTTGAAGCAGGAAAGAACCTGAAAATCATAGCCAGACATGGGGCAGGATATGACAATCTTGACTGGAAGGCTGCGAATGAGTTAGGGATTTATACGACTTATTCACCGGACACGACGACCTTATCTGTTGCAGAATTCACTATAACGGTGATTTTAAATCTTGCAAAACGTCTGAAAGAATCCGAAGAACTGGTAAGGAATGGGGATTTTCAGAAGAAATTTTCACTGAAAGGGACCGATGTAGCAGGAAAGACACTCGGGATCATCGGTCTTGGAAAGATTGGAAAAGAGGTAGCAAGAAAGGCGGCACTGGGACTGGATATGAGAGTCATTTCCTATGTGTCGCGTCCGGAAGGGAAAGATATTCCAGAGTATATAGAAATCGTGTCCTGGGAAGAACTTTTGCAAACATCGGATTATATCAGTCTGCATGTGCCGGGAGGAGAAAAGAACCAGGGAATTATTTCAAAAAAAGAGTTTGCCATGATGAAGAAATCCGCTTCCCTGATTCAAGTTTCCAGAGGCGGCGTTGTTGATGAAGAGGCGTTAGCAGAAGCAATTAGGAACAGTCAGATCAGAGGTGCAGCAGTGGATGTGTTCTCAGAAGAACCACCCCAAAAAGACAATCCATTATTGAAACTGGAACAAGTGATTCTGACACCGCATATTGGTTCCAATACGGTGGAATGTATGGATCGGATCGCACTGGATGTGGCGGAAGATGTACATCTTGTCCTTTCCGGAGAGAATCCGAAACATCCAATTAAAAGATAGATTATGACAGAAGAGGAAAGGCAGCGGGAAAATGGAAAAAGTGACTTTAGATCCGGCAATTAAATTCGGAGCCGGGAGATACAGACAGG
>ERZ779852.2741-NODE-2741-length-13832-cov-6.890760_pt1 | contig 13832 bp, 10 predicted proteins | sample MGYA00511559_ERZ779852 | MGnify/ENA primary metagenome ERZ779852 (study PRJEB29588, sample SAMEA2157977) | human gut metagenome | biome: human gut; feature: human-associated habitat; material: faeces | place: Denmark | collected 2008/2010 ...
GAAAATAGATCTATCCTCGAAAATCTTCTCCTAATCTGAGGCAGGTTATTTTTTTTACGTTACTAAGCCGGAAATTGGTCGCAGAGAATCCGGCGGAGGGCGGTGGCGATAGGATTGGGGCCTTCCGGGGTCTGAAGATGTACGTCAAGAGCGAGGCTCGGAAGAGAGACGGGAAGCGTGATGAGGTCCTGGCGTGTGGCAGGATGGGGGAGCAGGCCGATGATGTCTGGGGAATCTGCGACCAACTTCACGATGGCTTCGGCAGAATCCGACACGACCGCCACGCGCGCCTTCAAATCAAGCGGCAAAATCTCTGAATATATCTTCGGAACCGCAAGCCTGGCGCTCTGCGGAAGGTCTTTCAGGTCTGTCGTTTTTGAATATGCCGGATTGGAGCTTACCGCCGATGCCGTCACGCTGAACAAGAACGTGCCGATGTCTTCGAACGATGGCTCTGTCACGTGCCTTTGGGCGTAAATCCTTATGTCTGAATTATTTCCGGAAGATTCGCTGCGGATGGAGAAAGTCAGGGACGGATTGAAGGCCAGAAGTTTTGAAAGCGCCTGGGGGAGAATATGGCTGGCGATGAATCCGTCGGCGGAGAGTCTGACCGGCTTGTTGGCGGAGAGTTTGCCCTCCGGCCCGAACATCATTTCCGTCGCCGTGTACCAGTAGAGGATCCTCCCGGCATATTCCTTGAACGCCGCGCCTTTCGGAGTGAGCGTGACGGAGCCTTTTCTCCGGAGAAACAGTTCCGCGCCGAGGCTCTTCTCAAGCTCCGCGATGTTCTGGCTGACAGCCGGCTGCGACACACCAAGCGCCTTGGCGGCCAAAGTGAAGCTGCCCTTCTCGGCCACCGCCATGAATATTCTCAGTCTGAAATCCTCCAGAACCCCTTCCCGGTAACATTTTGTAGACATATTCACAAAATTAGCCAGTTTTGTGAATATAACCAACGAGGATGACAAAAAAGTCACCCTCGTCGGTTATTGGTAAGCGTTTGGTAATCCTTAAGTAATCCTTTAAAGACAACAAGTTGGTGGAGCGTGTCATCTTAAGGGATCTTTTCTTGGTCTGCGGCCAGGGGATCGGGTTTCGTTGATGTTTCTCTGGATGCCTTCGTCGCCGACGACGAGATAGTCATCACCATCGATCAGTAGGCCGCGGCCTCTTTTCTCCTCCTGGTTCTTCTTGTTGTCAACGTTCACGTCGATGACCCGGCCGCCATGGAAGGAGGAGATGTCATCAAAGATGGTATGGCCGACGATGATGCGCTCGACCGTGTAACGCTTCAGAATCTTTTTCAGGTCCTTGCTCTTTATCGGATTGTACTTCTCGTCTGTCCTTACCAGCCCACGGTACCAGAGCGGCCCCTCGTTCCCGTACAGGAATCCGGTCAGCGGAGAAAGCGCTTTCCGCTCGCTCTTGCTCATGAAGAGAGCCTTGCTTATTTCCTCATTGACCTGAGAGACAGACAGATCCTCGTCATAGAACATTCTGCCCAGCCCGGCATGAACGTACAGGTCAGTTCCGATGATCTCGATCGTGTTGCGTGTCTCAAGCCAGCGTCCAAGCTCGGTGTCTGGACCGAAGAGCTGAGGATATCTCATCCCCAACTCCTCCGCCAGACTCTTGTACTTCTCCTTCGTGTAGCGAAGATCGTCCGCCAGAACCATCGTCTCATGGTTGCCCAGAAGGAACGAGACGCGTCCGCCGGCTTTCTCCGCCTCGTCTTCCAGCTTGTAGACCAGCCAGAAGATCTGGGTCGCGTCTTTGCCCCTGTCAAAAATGTCACCGATGATGACCAGATGATTCCCGCCGAAGCTCCAATGCAGGTTCTCGTCAATCACTCCGTTGCCGCGCAGCAGGCTGACGACGCAATCCATCCTGCCGTGAGGATCGGACATTACAAACACCTTTTCGGAGCGGGGAGCCTTCCACACGGGACGGCTGACCGGATGAAGCCTCACTTCGAACGGATAGTCCCCGTTATGATCCGTGACGCGGAAGCTGAAGTCCTCCGGCAAGGTCTCGTAGGTCCGGTCGATGACGTTCTTGTCCTTGTCCACACTTATGACCCTGGCGCTGCCGTCCGGACGATAGAGGATGTATGGCCCGTCTATTGACAGGGCTGCGTTCTCCTTCCGGCTTTCCTTCTTCTCTTCCGGCAGATAATTCGTGGCTGGTGTGCCGGAACTACTTATCAGGACGAGCGTCGACAAGGAAAGCAGCAGTCCTATGAATCTATTTATCACGTTCTTTTCCTTTTTCATGATGATGCGGTCGCCTTAGTTCAATGCTGTTCATATTCCGGATTCTGAACCATGTTCTCGTTGTATTCCATCTCGTGGATCGGTACCGGCAGCACAATCTTGTAGTAATTCCAGTCGAAAGACCGGGCTTCTTCGGGAACCTCGCTCAGGTAGTCCTTACGCTCGACCTTCCTGTTGTTCCTGATCAGGTCAAAGAAACGTTGTCCTTCTCCCCAGAACTCTATGCGGCGCTGCTCCAGTACCAGATCCAAGGTGATGGACTTGTCCGCCAGATCATCCAGATCCTCACCCGTACGTGCGTAGACCGGCTTTAGGTAAGCCCTCGCGTTCGTGATGTCATTGTTCTTCACGGCTGCCTCGGCGGCGTTCAGATAAAGCTCCGAAAGGCGGAACACCGGAACATTGGCGTCCTCATAGCTCTTGTCTCCCTGAGCCGGATACTTCAGGCAATACGGCTTCTTGCTGCTTGCGGCCGACACCATCTGGCGACGTACATCCTTGGATTTTCCCTTCAGGTATTTCTTCCAATACTTGTCGGTCGCTATCATATTGTACTTTGTGCAGATGTAACCGATTGACGATTTGCCTGGACTGTCCGTGGTAAGGTTCACAATCTCGAACAGCAGCTCGCTGTTGAAAGGCGTAGCCCATATTTTGGCATATTCTTCATTCGTCCACAATCTGTAGCCTTGCTTTTCGGCTCCTTTGATGGCTTCGGTGGCTACCTTGTAGGCCTCGCTGTCCTCTCCTTTGTAAAGGTAGACGCGGCTCAGCAGTGTCATCGCCGCCCATTTGTTGATCTTACCCTCCTTTTTGACAGGCCGCAGCAACCCCACCGCCTCGGTCAGATCCTCGATGATCCTCTTGTAGCATTCGGCTGTGGTGTTGCGTGACGGCTTGATGTTCTTGTCGTCCACCACATTGTCCATTATAGGCACTGCCAGCGAGGCTCCGTTGTCCTTAAGGTAAGGGTAGCCGTAGAGGCGCGTCATGTCAAAAAGCATCAGGGCGCGGATGGCCAGAGCCTCTCCCTTGAGGTCATCGTGGTACACTTGCTCTGTCAGCTTCTCCATCTTCGGAGTGATGATCACCCTGTTAGGCACCAGCTCGATTCTGTCAATGTCCCGAAGCAGGATGTTCAGGTTCTTGGCTATGCCGTAATACACGCTCCAGAAGCCGCTAGGACCGTTTGTCTTGTTGTACTTGAATGTGTAGTAGCTCACATTGGTGCTGGATGATTTGTAGCACTTCATGTCATCTCCCGTCAAGTCGCCGTAGCACATCATTGTGGCCCCGTAGTAGCTTGAGGACTGCATGCCGCTGTAGGCTCCGTTCAGGACAAATTCGAAGTCTCTTAGCTCGGTCAGCGAACCCTCGGTCTCGATCTCGGTGGAAGGCTGAAGATCCATCCAGTCATTTCCGCAGCCGCCCATCAATATGGCGGTAAGCAGGCTGAAGGTTATGAGTTGTATCTTTTTCATATTCATGTTCATTGAGTTATATTAAATCAGTTAGAATTTGACTTCAAGGCCAAAGGTGTATGTCCGCATAGGTGGCGTCTCCCAGCTTGGCGAGGAGCCTGATTCCGGGTCAAAGTAGTCATTCGCGGCCCACGTCAGCAGATTGTTGCCCGCCGCGTACAGCCGGACCTTGTCAATGCCTATTCTCCGTGTCCATTCCTTCGGCAGTCTGACTCCGAAGGTCAGGTTCTTCAAGCGAACGTAGTCGCCGCTGAACAAGCGTCTTGTCGTGGCGTAGTCGGACATGGAGACCGAGCGTCCGATCATGAAGCGTTCGATGTCGGTCTTGTCGCCCTCTTTCTGCCAACGCTTCCTGTAATAGGTAGGGATGTTCAAAGTACCGTTGCCGCCGTGCTCGAGTTTGCCGGCCGTACCGTTGTACCTCCAGGCACCGAATGAGAAGTTCAGATTGAAGTTGAGGTCGAACCATTTGTAAGACAAACTGTTGCTGAATCCTCCCGTGATGGTTGGATCCGCGCATTGCAGGATCACCTTTTCCGCCGCGCGCGGGTCCTTGGTCTTGTCTCTGTTCAACTCTCCGTTCTCATCCATGGAGTTCTTGTAGAACATCGGCTCGCCGTCCTCCGGGTCAATACCGGCGAATTCTATCATGTAGTAGGTAGAATATGGCAGGCCGACCTTGTGTATGTTCACTCCGCTGGTCACTTGTTTGAGATTGCCGTCAAGCTTCAGTATCTTGTTGGCGTTGTGTCCGAAGTTGAGGCTGCTGCTCCAGTGGAAATCCTTCGTCTCTATGTTCGTGGAGCGCAGTTCCAACTCGTAGCCCTTGTTCCTCAGCTTGCCGATGTTCGAGAGGTAGCTGGAGAAGCCGGTCGCCAGGGACAGAGGACGGCTGTAGAGCAGATCCTTGGTTGTGCGCACGTAGTATTCAAACGTGACCCTCAGTCGGGAGTCGAAGAAACCCAGGTCAATGCCGGAGTTGAAGTTGTAGTTCGTCTCCCAGGTCAGTTCCTTGTTCTCCAGCTGCGACTGCGAGATGCCCGGGTTGTTGTTGTAGTTGCTGGTAAGGCTGCTCAATCCAAGGTAGCCGTAGTAAGAGGATGGAAGGGTTCCGTTGACTCCGTATGACACCCTGAGCCTCAAGTCGTTCATCCAGTCCTGTACCGGTTTCATGAAATTCTCCGAGCTGACTCTCCACGCTCCGGAGACCGACCAGAAGTTGCCCCAGCGGTTTTCTCTCGCAAGGCGGGAACTGCCGTCCGTCCTCCAGCTCGCACCCAGATAGTACTTGCTGTCGTAGTCATAGTTGGCCCGGGTGATGTACGAAACGATGCGCGTCGCCATGTCGGAACCACCCATGCTCTGGTAAACCACGCCATTGTTTACCTCTGGCTTGTCCCAGCGCGCGAAGTTGGAGATCGTGACTCCCAGTCCGTCGGACTCCTTGTCGTTGATCTCGTAACCGGCCAACAGATCCAGATTGTGCTTTTGCCTTATCCTTGTCTGATAGGTCAGGATGTTCGACCAGGTCATGTTCGTGATGTCATTATAGTCCTTGCTGAAACGTCCGTTCTCATCGTCGCCGTCGCTGGTGCGTGGATCCTTCCATGAGCGGGACTTGTTCATCACGAAATCATAGCTGAACGTCGATGCGAACCGCAATCCTTTCCAGATGTCGATGTTGGCGAAGACTGTGTTGAAAGCGCGGGTGGCATATTCCTTTTTGAAGTTGTAGGAATTGGACAGCATAGGGTTGCGGTCGTCCAATTTGATAAGGTCGCGGTTCCATGTGCCGTCCTCGTTCCATACCGGGTCTGAAGGGGTCGCGCCGTTACGTGTGCCGTAGATAGGGGAAGTGTAGGCCCGGCCTTCGGAGTAGGTGTCCTGGTTCACTTTTGAGAACTGCACCCTCGCTCCTACATTCATCCATTTCGTCATCTTATAGTCGACGTTCAGACGCGCGGTCACACGCTCCAGGCCGGAGTTTATGGTGACTCCCTCGTGCTTCATGTATCCGATGGAGGTGTAGTACTTGATCTTGTCGTTGCCGTGGGAGGCGGAGAACTCGTAGTTCTGATGACTGCCTTTCCTGAAGAGGTAATCATCCCAATTGGTGAATCCGCACCAAGGCACCGGCGCGTACCGGTCGATGTTGGCGTCAGCGTAGGCGTGCGCCTCGTTATCGGTCATGCCCGGGTGAAGGCTTACCCCATCGTCGCCTTCCACCACTTTACCATTGTAGGTCAAGGCGTAATTCCTCAGACCTTCATGGATCATGTCCCTTCGCTCCTTGCCGTCCATGATCCGGAGATAAGGCATGGCGAAGTCGGAGAAGCCCCAGTCGGTTTTCAAAGTGAAGACCGGTTTTCCCGATCTGCCCTGCCTGGTGTTGATGATTATGACACCGTTGGCGGCTCTGGAGCCGTAAAGCGAGGCTGCGGCGGCGTCTTTGATGACCGTGATGCTCTCGATGTCCGAGGTGTTCAATGTTGACATCACGTCAAGACCGGAATCACTGCCGGACGCTCCGATGTTTCCGGACAGCACAGGTACTCCATCCACCACATAGAGCGGAGAATTCGAGGCATTGAACGATCCCATGCCGCGGATACGTATGGATGTCGAGGAACCGGGTATGCCTGATGCGTTGCTGACCCCTACTCCAGGAGCCGCTCCCTCCAGCATCTGCTGGAATGAAACGTTAGGGACATCCTTGACCTCATCCGTCTTCACTATGCTGGCGGAACCGGCGTAGGCGGATTTCTTGAATGTACCGTATCCTGTCACGATGACTTCCTCCAGCAGGGTGGTGTCTTCCCTCAAGGTGATCCTTACATCATCACCGGGTGCGACGGACACCTCGCGTGTGGTGAAACCGATGTAGGACACGACCAGCGTGACCTCCTTGTCAGCCACGTCCAGGTGAAAACCGCCGTTAAGGTCGGTTATCATGCCGTTCTTCGTTCCTTTCACGACCACGTTGGCTCCGATTATCGGCTCGTTGTTGATGTCGGTGACCTTGCCCGTGATCCGGTGGCTTTTCTCCTCAGCCACCTCGGTCCGGACTGTCACGGGCTCCGCCTTCCTTATGGCGATCACCCCGTTGTGAACCTTGTAGGTCAACCCGCTGTTCTGTAGACATTTGTCAAGAACATCGGAGAGAGGCTCGTTCTTCACGTCCAGGCTCTCCACCTTGACTTTCTCAGCGTCGCTCGTGCTGTAGATGAAAGTGAAGTCGGTTTGTTTCTGGATCTCCCAAAGAACCTCATTCAGAGTCGCGTTCCTGAATCTTGCGGTGACAGTGGCCTGTCCGGTCACTGAGGCGCTCGCCAGCAGGGAAGGCAAGAAGCATAGGGCGAGCGTCGCGGCGAGAAGGCATTTTCCAAATCCTCCCGTCCGGTTGGTATTATGTGGTTTTTTCATATAAATTGGATTAATGATTTATGAATATTCTGACGGTCTTTCCTTTCACGTCGACGGAGACCCTGCCGGTCTGTTCCAGCAACTCCACCAGCGGTGTTATGTTGTCGTAGCGGTTGACGTAGCAGCCGAAGCGCATGTCTTTCGCAGCCTTGTCGGCGTAGATCACGTCCATGTCGTACCAGCGTCCAAGGGTTTTCATGATGTCTTCCAGCCTCTGGTCCCTGAAGTTGATCTTCCCGTTTATCCAAGAGGTGTAGAACGAAGTGTCAACGTTGCGAACCTCGATCCCGTCGCCGTGCCGGGTGACGGTGGCCTGCTCGGACGGCTTGAGGACTATGGCCTCACCTTTTTCCGTCCGTACCCTTACCGAGCCGCTGACAAGTGTGGTCCGGCAATCCTCGTCCTCGTAGGCGGAAATGTTGAATGAGGTTCCCAGCACTTCGACCGTCATGCCCTTTGTCTTGACCATGAACGGCTGCCCTGTTCTGCTCACCTCGAAGTAAGCCTCGCCCTCCAGTTCGACCATGCGGACATCTTTAGCGAACCGGGCCGGGAAACGGACGGAACTCAAGGAGTTAAGGTACAACTTGCTCCCGTCGCTCAGCGTCAAACGGTACTCTCCACCTTGCGGCACGCTTACCTTATTGTAGGCGAGTCTGCCTGACAGCCGGCCTTCGCCGCCGGCGTAGTGCAATGCGGCGGAATCCACTTGTATGACCGTGCCGTCCTTTTCCTTCAGTTCCGTTCCGCAGGATGATTTCAGGTCGAAGGTCTCCCCGTTGTCCAAGGTGAGGGTCGCTTTATTGCCGCCCGGCATGATCTGCTCCATCGAGCGGGCCTCCAGATAGCGCGTTTCGTTGACTTTGTTCTTATGTACCACGAATATGCTGATGGCTGCGGCTGCGGGAAGTATGATGGCGGCAGCGTACTTGCATACGTTCAGCATCCGGTGTCTGGCGCATTGCCGCCGGATTTTCCGCTGCACTCCGATCCAGCCGGCCTCCGTACTGAAGTCCTGTCTTTTCTGTATGTTCCGCGTCATGTTCCCTTCCTGGCAGATTTCCTGAAAGAGACGCTCGTTCCCGGCGGATTCATTTCTCCACCGCGTCAGTTCCGCCTCCTCTGTCTCGTCTGTCTTTCCGGACAAATGCCTGGCTATGAGCCTGGCGACATGGAAAAGATTGGTCATGATAGTCACCTGTGTTAAAAATTACAGTAATATAACAGGTGAACCCGTGAACAGGGTGTATCGTTTTAGAAAAAATCACATAAAAAAGAAGAGCAGGAAATAGTAATCCTTCAGATAGTCGCGCAGCTTGCGGTAGGCTATCTTCTTTTGGGAGTGTACGGTTTCCTTCGAGACGCTCAGCTCTTCCGCTATCTCCTGGTTTGTCTTTCCCTCAAGGACCAGCAGAATGATGCTTCTCATCCCGGGGGGTAACGAGTCGATGGCTTCCTGAAGGATGCGATAGGCCTCCTCGACGATGACCTTGTCGTGAAAGAAAGCGTCTTTGTGCGAGTCCATCACTTTCCTAGCATATTCACTCTTCACCTTGGAATGTTCCAGCTCATTCAGGGATCTGTTCCGCACGGAGGTGTAAAGGAATGATTTTATCTGATGAATATAGGTGAAGCCATCCCGCGACTGCCACAGCTTTACAAAGCAGTCCTGCACGATGTCTGCCGCCAGCAGGTCGTCACAGACATATTCATTGGCGAACATGCACAGGGTGACGTAATATCTGTCAAATAATTGACGAAAACTACTCTCGTCAGCCAGTTTGAAGATTATGCCGTCTGTCTTGTGGGTCACGTGTGGTCTTTTTGGATGACAAACTTACATAATAATCGGCGGATTTCCTAAAGCGAGTGTCTGTTCCTGGTCGCTTCATTGATGGTGTAATTATCGAAAATCGTAAATATTTTTTGGAATAACGAGAATTTTGATGTAAGTTTGCCTTGTTGAAAAAATAGAATGAGATGTCGATTATAGTGAATGTTGACGTGATGCTGGCCAAGCGGAAGATGTCTTCCGCCGCGCTTGCGGACAAGATAGGCATAACGCCGGCCAACCTCTCCATCCTCAAGACGGGGAAGGCCAAGGCGGTCAGATTCTCCACACTGGAGTCCATCTGCAGGGCTCTGGACTGCCAGCCGGGGGATGTCCTTGAATATTCAGAAGAACAACAATAATCTAATAAGGATTCAGTTATGAAAAGATTTTTGATTCTGGTCTCCGCTTTCCTTCTGGGCGCGTCGGCGTTCGTGGCAAGCGCTCAGATGCAGCAGCTTCCGAATGACCCTGCGGTCAAGGTCGGCAAGTTGGAGAACGGTCTGACCTATTACATCAGACACAATGACAAGCCGGCGGGCAGGGCGGAATTCTACCTTGCGACCAACGTCGGAGCGATTCAGGAGACTCCCGACCAGGACGGTCTCGCGCACTTCCTTGAGCATATGTGCTTCAACGGCACGAAGAATTTCCCTGATAAGGGCATTCTGAACTGGCTTCAGAGCATCGGAGCCTCTTTCGGCGGCAACGTGAATGCTGCCACAGGTATCGATCAGACCACCTATATGCTCAATAATATTCCTTTGGTAAGGGAATCGGTGGTGGACACCTGTCTTCTGATCCTGCACGACTACTCGCATTTCGTGACGAACGATCCTGCCGAGATTGACAAGGAGCGTCCGGTGATCATTGAGGAGAGGCGCTCACGCAGGAACGCCGGCTGGAGGACTTTCGAGAAGTCCCTTCCTTACCTCTACGGTGACACCAAGTACGCCACCTGCACCTTGATCGGCAGCAAGGAGAACCTTGAGACATTCAAGCCTGAGAGCCTTGTGAATTTCTATCAGACGTGGTACCGTCCTGATCTTCAGGCGGTCATCGTCGTGGGTGACATTGACGTGGATGCCGTCGAGGGAAAGATAAAGTCGATATTCGCTGACATTCCAGCCGCCGTCAACCCTAAGCCGAAGGAGAAGATCCTGTTCAAGGAGTTCACCGAGCCGCGTGTGGCTGTCATCACTGATCCTGAGACCACTTCATCGTCCGTTGAGATGGTTTGGGAAAGCGAGGCAAGGGACGAGGCCCTCAATTCCACTTCCGCTGGTCTTATGATGGATCTGATTGAGAGCGTTGTTCAGTCCGTAATGAGCGAGCGTTTTGATGACATCACCTCCAAGGCTGACGCGCCATACCTCTACGGTAGTTTCGGTTTCGGGAAACTTTGCGAGGTCATCGAAGGCGCTGATGCCAATGTCGCCTTGAAGGAAGACAACATTCTTGGCGGATTCAAGGCTTTCGTGACCGAACTTGAAAGAATGAAGAGATACGGCTTGACTGAAGCCGAGGTAGGCAGGGCTAAGGACAAGATCATCGCTGTTTATGAGAAGGCGGCCAACAGCGCCGAGACCAGAAAGAACAGCGAGTTCGTCAACCCTCTGATCAACAACTTCTTTGGTAACTATGCGTACATGGAGCCGGCCACCAAGCTTGAGTTGGTGAAGGCCATATTGGCTCAACTTAACGCACAGGTGATGAATCAGGTCCTTGCTCAGGCTTTCACCGGAGAGAACAGTCTCGTAGTCATCTACAGCGGTCCTGAGAAGGAAGGCATCGCCACACCTACCGCAGAGCAGTTGCTTCAGGTGGTCGAGGATGTGAAGAAATCCGAGATCGAGGCACCGGCTGAGGAAAAGGCCAGTGAGCCGCTTATGGATCCTTCCTCATTGGTGGGCGCAAAGGTGAAGAAAACCAAAACGACACTCTATGGCGCGACAGAATGGACTCTTTCCAATGGCGTGAAGGTCGTTGTGCTGCCAACAGACTACAAGAAGGATCAGATCCTGTTCTCGCTCTACAAGAACGGTGGCGAAAGTCTTATCGCTACCGAGGATCTTCCTTCATTCGACGGCAGCATCTACAGTGTGTTCCAGAACGCTCAAGGTTTGTCAAAATTCAAGGGAACAGAACTTTCCAAGATGCTTTCCGGAAAGATGGTGAGTGTCAGTCCTTTCATAGATGATCTTTATAACGGAATCTCCGGAAACTCTTCCGTGAAGGATCTTGAGACAGCGTTCCAGCTTCTCTACCTTGAGTTTATGGAGCCTCGCTTCGATCAGGAGGAATTTGACAACGCGATCGCCCAGATCAAGGCCGTTCTTCCTAATCTCGTGAACACACCTAACTTCGCTTTCCAGAAGAGATTCAACAAGGTTCTCTACAACGACAACCCAAGAAATGAGGTGCTCTCTATGGAGAAACTTGAGAAGGCCAACCTCCAGACCATCGAGAAGAACTATCGCAGGCTCTTCGCCGATGCTGCCGGTGCCACAATGGTGATTGTCGGTGATGTCAGTCTTGACACCCTCAAACCTTTGGTAGAGAAATATATCGGATCTCTTCCAAATGGCAAGAAAGCCGCCAAGTGGGCTGATGTGCAACCGCAGCTTGTCAAGGGCAAGGTCGTGGATGTCTTCGACCAGAAGATGGAGACTCCGCTGACAACCGTCCTTCAGGTCTATAGCGACTACCGTCCGTTCACCGTCAAGGAGCAGACTCTTGCCAGCGCTGTCAGCTACATCCTCGACCAGATCTACACCGACACTCTCCGTGAGGACGAAGGCGGTACTTATGGTGCGTCCACCGTGGCTAATGCACGCAAGGATCCTAACGGGAGGTATCTTCTTCAGGTTTACTTCAACTGCAAGCCAGCCCTTGCCGAGAAGCTCAGGGCTCTGGCTCAGGACGGTTTCAGGAAACTCGCCGAGGAAGGCCCGACCGATGAGCAATTTACAAGGACAGTCGAGCATTTCAAGAAGAATGTCCCTGAGAGCCGGATCAACAACTCCTACTGGCTGTCAGACCTGCTCCGCTACTTCCGCGGCGGCTACGACTACGACAAGGAGTGGGAGGCCGCGGTAGGTGGCCTGACCAAGGAGTCCATCCGTGACGCCGCCGCCAGACTCTACAACTCCGGCAACTTCGTCGAGGTTGTGATGATGCCAGGCGAGACCACCGAAGCCGAGTAATGAATATATTCCCGGACATTCCGTCCGGATTAACGACAAAGAGGACGACTTAATCAGTCGCCCTCTTTGTCGTTAATAAAATATTCAAATCCTAATTTTACCTCAAGGCCTCAATCTGTTCAGAAGACAGCCCCGTGGCAATCTTGATCTGATCAGTGGGTAAGCCCAAAGACAACAATGACTTTGCGACCTCCGCCTTGCCTTGTTCGGAACCTTCCTTAAAGCCTTTGCGGTAACCTTGCTGCTCGGCACCCTTGATGTACGGGCGCATTTCTTTTTCTGTCATCATATCACTGAAATAGTTGTCAATCTCCTTGTCGTCAAGGCCGCTGACGCGCATCGCTCTTTCCAATTTATTGAACACGGCATCTTTTTCAGACCTCGATTTGGCAAATATAGTGAAATTCCTGAATATCCTGCACCATCCTGCGATGGGACTGTCATATTCATCATTGTATCGCATAACTCTTGGCAATTCAAGAAGAAAGAACGACATTTGGCCACCAAAAGGCTCTCCGGTTTCGATTTCCTGAGTACGATAATGATAGAGGATCTTGTCATCAGGGGAATTCGGATGCTCGTCCTCGTAATTCATAATGCAGATAACCTTGACCGGAGCCAGAACATAGTCTTCATCTCCACGTTTGATCTGCCTTGTCACAAGTCTTGATCCATAGAAGAACAGCCGGTCGCGTTGATCGAAACGAGAGGCTTTCTGCATTTCTACCAAGATGGTCCCGTCTGGAGTCTGGCAGAGGAGGTCAAAGAGTATCCTTTTATCCGATGGGGCAACCTCCGTGAGTTCTGTATTGCGGAACTCCACAGATGAGATATCCTCTTTAAGAATATCATTCAAGAGTGTGATGAGAAGGTCTGGATGATTTTGGAACAAGTACTTGAATGCCCAGTCACAGGTCAGGTCAAGATATTCAGGTGTGGCGAGACTTTGGGCGTAGGAGTCCTTTTCTTCTTCCGACATACCGTTGAACCGGCTGTCTTTTTCGATGAGCCGCCGGCAATGTTCGTACCGCTTGAGGTATAGCCTCTCCTTGGATATGGTCTCATGGTTAATGGTTGTTTGGCCGGTCGCGTCTTGGATGCCGACCTTTGTTGTCTCGGAATTCTCCATAGTTGAAGTAGTTTTTAATGATGTCAAATTGGTTCGGGATCTGTTCCCGAATCCAGCGCAATATCGGCATAGTGAACGTAAAAAACGAAAAGAAACATATACGAATCATAAGAAACGTAAATTTTTTTGGTAAATACCCCCTAAAAAACGCCCCTACGACAATTTTGCGAGCGTTTGCAAAACCGCCATAGGGGCTTGTGATAGTTTTATTATGTGTTACAACTCCTTTAGGAAGCGGGCCATGGCGCTTAGGAAGTCGCTTCTATATTCCTCGATCGGGTCGTCGCAGTACTTGACGTTTTTGAAGCCGTAGCCGTGGCCGCCGCCAGGGAAGGCGTGCATCTCGCACGGGACACCGTTCTTCACGAGGGCGTTGAAGTAGCGGACCTCGTTCTCCGGCGGGACACCGTAGTCATTGGAACTGAATATGATGAAGGTCTTCGGCGTGTCCGCGCTGACCTGCTTGTCCAATGAATATCTTTCCTTGAG
>ERZ779852.2747-NODE-2747-length-13805-cov-5.930545_pt1 | contig 13805 bp, 13 predicted proteins | sample MGYA00511559_ERZ779852 | MGnify/ENA primary metagenome ERZ779852 (study PRJEB29588, sample SAMEA2157977) | human gut metagenome | biome: human gut; feature: human-associated habitat; material: faeces | place: Denmark | collected 2008/2010 ...
CTGGCAGCCTGGTACACAGAAAACCCCGAAAGCACAGCCTTTACGGCGGCTTTCGGGACGCGGTTTGCGGTGGGGGCATTGCAGCTTTGCGCAGTGCTTTTGTGCGGGTTCTGCATCTGGGGCGTTGGCTTGCTGGTGCTGCTTTTTGCGGCGCGCGGGGGATTTCTCGGCTTCTGCGCAGCCTCCGTGGCAGCGGCTGACGGTGCGGCAGGACTGCTGCGCTACCGCTGCGATACGGCTGTATCGGATGTTGCTATGCTGCTGTTGTGTCTGTGGCTGGCCGGGTGGTCGGCGCAGTTGGCGGCACAGCTGTTCTGTGCCGCGCGGGGTCGCGCCACAAGGGAAACGCCGGGGACCGTGCGGCGGCTTTTGAGCCGTTTTGCGGCTACAATAGTTTTGTCAGCGGCCGTCAGTGCTGTCGGGGGCGTCCTCGTCCTCGCTGTCGGCGGCGGGCGATGAGGGCTTTTCCTCCACATACTTCTGGCTGGCCAGCGGGGAGGCGGCAACGGCTCTTTTCAGCTGTTCGCGGTTGATGTGGGTGTAGATCTGCGTGGTAGAGACATTTTCGTGCCCTAATATTTCTTTCAGCGCCAGCATATCAACGCCGCCCTGATACATAAGCGTGGCGGCGGTATGGCGCAGCTTATGCGGGGAAAATCCGCGGCCGCTCAAACCCGCACTTTGCAGGCAGCGGGCTACGATCTGCTCGACCCGGCGCGCCGAAAGCCGCTTGCCGGTGCGGCTGGAGATAAACAGTGCATCCTTGTCTACAAGATTCGGCAGGGAAGCGCGGTCCTTCCGGTAGCGCTGCAGGGCGTCCAGACAGGCGTTGTTCAGATAGACGAGCCGCTCTTTATTGCCTTTGCCGGTTATGCGGATGGTGTCATCGCGGAAATCGCCCATGTTGATCGTGACCAGCTCGGCCAACCGCATACCACAATTCAAAAACAGCGTTATAATGCAATAATCCCGCGTGTAGAAATCACTTTGTATATGGCTCAGCAAGGTGACGGCCTCGGTCTCGGTCAGGTATTTGGGCAGCGCCTTTTGGGGTGTGCCGAGGCTGATGTTTTCCGTGGGGTTGGTTGTCAGCTTGTTGACCTGCGTACACATATAGTGGAAAAAGCCCCTCAGCGAGCTCAGCTTACGGGCACGGGCCTTGGGGCCGTTGTCCACGTTGCGGGCGTGATCCAGATAGTCAAAGATGTCTCTTTTGGTAATCTGCGCAATATCGGCGGTGGTGATGCCGGTCAGCGTGATTTCATCGGGCTGCGTGGTATCGGCCACGCGCTGCCAGCGCTGCATCATAAAGCGGAAAAAGCCGCGCAGGTCAAGATAGTATCCGTTGACAGTGCGCGGGGAGCGCAGCTTTACAAAATCCAGATAGTGAAGATATTCAATTACATCATCGGGAATATCCAGATACGGCGCATGACGCTCCGGATGGGCCACATCAATATAACTGCTCACGATCGAACCTCAAAATACAAAATCAGAGTGCGGAATCATGCAGAAATGCTGATTCCGCTTTTTATTGTAGCACAGATAGGCGGCAGGCGTCAATTTCACAAGCTTATAAGAAACGCAAACCATTACATGTATTACAGTGTGTACAGAAAGTGCAAGCACATGAATATTCATACAAAGCGGCCAAGGCGGAGGCGGCAACAGAAAAGTGAGCGAAAGGGCGGGCGCTTTTCTCTGTTTCTATAACTTCGCTAAATTACAGTTTAGCGAAATACAGGGAGGGTTCTACAGTGTTTTACAAGGCTGCAGGTTGATTATGTGATTATGCCACACTTCAAACGGTCTTTTTTGCAGCTTACGAATAAGGTGCTGTAGTATGGGATTCTTTGGTAACAAAAAGCAGGCTCCGATGCCTGAGGCATCGGAGACGATCGGTCTTTCTCTGACGCCGGATGAAATTGATCTGCTGCGTGAGTGCATGAAACGCACCGAGGACTATTACCGCGGGCTGTTGCTGCTCAAGCAGGACTGGAACGCCGAAAAAAACGAAGCGGCCATTGCTATGATAAAGATCAGGTTGAATATGATCGACAAGCTGCAGGAAAAAACACGGTATGACGGACAATCTGACTACTATAAAAATCTACAGTAACGAAAAAAGCCCTTCGCAGAACCGATCTTCTGCGAAGGGCTTTTGTATAAACAGTTTTTTCAACGGTTGATTGATTGCGCCATCTTGTGGTAAGTATGCCGCTCGCCACGAATTGCAATCGAATACGCCATGATGTTCTGCGGCAGTGCCATGCCGGGCACGCCGGTGTCGCCGATGTGGTGGATATCTGCACCGGCCATCTTGCACATCAGCGCAATCTGACGAATCGTGGCGGTGTCGGCACCCTCCTGAGAGGTTCCGATGGCTGTCAGCGCCAGTTTACGGTGCGCGTGTACGGCTTCGATCAGGCGGTGGGCATAGTCCTGTGTGATGCCCGGTACAGTGCCCGGTGCAGGCAGCAGAATGATATCCGCGCCCGCTGCAATGAAGGCCTCGGCATCGGCGGGGGTCATGATTTTCTCCCCGCCCTCCCCTGCTACGCCGGAGGCATGCATCTTTCCGGCAGCCAGCATAACGCGGTCACCGACAGCGGCAGAAATCTCCTTCAGCGATGCTACGATCAATTCGTTGCTGACGCCGTTGCCGGGGTTGCCGGTAAGCACGATCAGGTCAACGCCCATATCGGCGGCGCGGCGCGCGTTTTCTACCGTAGCCAAGCGGCCACTGCTCATCTTCCACAGCGTACCATCGTTGTTTTTTGCGGCCTCGGGGTCGCATGGCTCCAGATTGATGCCGATGACACGGCCTGTCAGACGCTTGAGCTCCCGCACGGTCTCTGCCTCGGGAACCTTCGGCAAGGCGTTGATGACCGGATGCTGCACATCAAACATGTTCAGCAGCAAAATGTCTGCGCTCAGAGCAGCTGCGTATTCGGCGTTTGTCACATCGACCAGCAGCGGCGGTGTCAGGCCGATGGTCTCACAGGCCAGCACGCGCCCCTCGTTGCCGGCAATGGCGTCCAGCAGGTCAGTCTTGCGGTAGGCGGCTAAATCGCTGGGGGTGCAGTCCAGCAGGCGTTTTACGCTCATTCGTCGTCATCCTCCTCGACTACGCGGCCAATGCCCTTGCGGTAGAACGGCTCGCTGCCGCGCATACCCTGCTGGCCCATGGGAGAGATCGAGGTGGTGATGTTCAGATCCATCTTTTTCTCGCGGCTCAGCAGATACGGGCGGGCGGCCTGTGCCACGGCTGCAAAGAGCTTGTCGTCCTTAGGGCCGTCCAGCACCAGCAGATAGCTGCGGGCCTCGCCGTTGACGATCATGACCGACAGATAGGCAGAGCCGACGCCGGGGGCACCGGCCAGAATCTCGCAGATGGGATCTACCATGGCATCGGGCAGAATGCTCGGCTCAACCAGAGTAACCGTGTCACCGGGATGGATACGGTGAGCCTCGCGCTGTGCTACGGCGTCCGCAATCTTATGTGCGACCTCGTCCTTCTGCTTTTTGACCGACTCGATGAGCGGGCGCTCCAGACGCAGGCTGTTGTCGCCGGGATTGATGACCAGCCCGCACGCAGCCTCGTTTTTAGCGATCATGTTGGCATAATCATCAAAGCGCAGCAGGACGATCTGCTGGGCAGCCTTTGCCTGCTTTGCCTGCCATTCGTGCGCGGCGTCCCAATCACTGAAGCCCAGATAATAGTGTTTGCCCTCGGGGCTTGTGACCATCATAAGGCTGATTTTGGTGTCTTTGGGCAGCTGTACACGGCCGTCCGGGCCGGGCTTGGGGGCGGGCTGGCCCTGCAGGTCAAATACAGCCGGGGCCAGCAGCGGCGAGCGCACCAGCTCATTCAGAATATCGTTCAGATTTTTGGGGCTGTTTTCCGCCTTGAAGGCTGCAATGGTTTCCTTGATTTTCGGGTTGAAAACGGGTGCTTTCGGGTCTTTCTGTTCAGGCATGGGTTCGTTCCTCACTTTAATTTTATTGCATTGATGGCTTCCCGCAGGTAGGATACGCCCACCAGCTTCAGGCCGGGAAATTGCGAAGGATCAAGCATCTTTAAATTGTGCTTGGGTACGATAGCGGTGTCAAAGCCAACGCGCTGTGCCTCCCGCAGGCGTGTTTCCAGATGTGTAACGCTGCGTATCTCGCCGCCCAAGCCGACCTCGCCGATGGCCATGGTCTTTTCGTTCACCGGCAGGTCCAGCAGGCTGGATGCCAACGCGATGCATACAGGCAGATCGCAGGCAGTCTCATCCAGCTTCAGGCCTCCGATGATATTGATATAGACATCCTGACTGTAAAAGGCGTATCCGGCGCGCTTTTCCAGCACCGCCAGCAGCAGGTACATCCGGTTATAGTCAAAGCCGCTGGCGGTACGCCGCGGGCTGGGAAAGCTCGTCTTTGTTGCCAGTGCCTGTATCTCGCTCAGCACCGGGCGGGTACCCTCCATAACGCAGGCTACGCAGGTACCGCTGATGCCGAGAGGCCGCCCCTCCAGCATGACCTGTGACGGGTTTTCAATCTGCGCCAGACCGCGGCCGGTCATATCGAACATGCCGATCTCGTTCGTGGAGCCGTACCGGTTCTTGACAGCGCGCAGTACGCGGTAGGGCAAGGTCTTGTCACCCTCAAAATAAAGCACGGTGTCCACGATATGCTCCATGACCTTGGGGCCGGCAATGGCACCGTCCTTATTGACATGGCCAACAATGAAGGTCGGAATCTCAAGCGTTTTTGCGACATTCAAAAACCGGGCGGAGCTTTCCTTTACCTGACTTACTGTGCCGGAGGAGGAGGAAATGTCAGTACAACGCATCGTCTGGATCGAGTCGATGACAACAAGGTCGGGCTTCATCGACTCAATCAGGCCGCAGATCTCATCGACATCGCTCTCCGCGACCAGTGAGATATTGTCCTGCGGCACATCCAGACGGACGGCCCGCAGCTTGATCTGGCGGACAGATTCCTCGCCTGTGACATACAGCACATTTTTGGTTTTGCTGACCTCGCCGCAGAGCTGCAGCAAGATTGTGGATTTTCCGATGCCCGGCTCACCGCCGATGAGCGTCACGCTGCCGATAACGATGCCGCCGCCCAGCACCCGGTCCAGCTCACTGATACCGGTGACGATACGGCTCTTTTCCTCCGTGGTGCTGATGCTTTTCAGCTTTTGCGGCACAAGGCTGGTCTGTCCCGCAACGCGCGGTGCAGCGGCTGCCTTGCCGGAGGCTGTTTTCGCGGGCTCGGCCACTACATCTTCCGTCATGGTGTTCCATGCGCCGCAGGAGGGGCAGCGCCCCAGCCAGCGGGGGCTGGTTTCACCGCACTGGGTGCAGACATAAATGGTTTTTAATTTTTCTTTAGGCATGGATGCCTCCCGAAAGTCTATACTTTTTCTATTATATCCCAAAACACGCGCGGGGGCAAGTATGCGTGGCAGAAAAACATTTGTAGCCGCAAAAACGACTTTTTCTATTGCTATTTTTTGAACATTGTGTTAAAGTTAGGAAAATACTTTAATTTACCGTATTAAAGTATGAAACTGGGAAGGTGTGATGTTATGGAGTTCAATGTAAACGCGCCGATCTTATTTGTGCTGGTCGGCATTATTGTGGCGTTCGTGCTGGCGCAGTCAGCGTTCTTTCTGTGGCGTGCCGTAAAACGCGCTAAGGAGATCGGTCTGCCGCAGGAAACTGTGCGCAAAACCATCTCGGCAGCAGCCATTTTTACGGTGGCCCCCGCAATCGCAATTCTGGTGGGTGTCATTTCCTTAAGCAAAAGTCTTGGCATCGCGCTGCCCTGGCTGCGGCTGTCGGTGGTAGGCTCCCTGACCTATGAGACGGTCGCAGCCGGTACATCCCTGACCGAGTTGGGACTGGACACAAATACCCCCATTCCCACGGCCTCGGATTATGTAACGGTGGCTGCTGTCATGACGGTGGGAATTATGGTTGGCCTGATTCTGGTCCCGCTGCTGACAAAGCGCATTCAGGGCGGCATGGTCAAGCTGGGTGCCAAAGACAGCCGCTGGGCGGATATTTTCAACAATGCCATGTTTCTGGGCATGATCAGTGCGTTCCTCGGCTATGTGTTCAGTGATGTGATGAATGTGACGCACGGTGACTTCACGGGTCTTATCCCGGTGTTTGTTATGCTGACTTCGGCATTGGCAATGGTTATCTGCGGTGTGGCGGCCATGCGCACCAAAAAGCGCTGGATTCAGGACTATGCCCTGCCCATCAGTATGCTGTGCGGTATGGGGGCATCCATTCCGCTGACAAGCTGGCTGAGCTAAAGGGAGGTGCGCAATATGGAAAAAACGGTTTTGCAGCAAAAAGAAACATACATGGACAGCGTACACCGCTGGGGCCGCATCTGGGGCCTCAGCCTGATGCTGCTGATTTTGGCATATCCGATTACGGTTTCCTTGATCTTCCACGCGCAGGTCAACTGGCCTGCGTTTGTGAAGGGCTTTATTGCCATCGGCCCGATGTACTGGGCTGTGGGTATTGTGGAGATTTTCACCTATGTGCCGATGCTCGGCGCGGGCGGCAGCTATCTGTCGTTTGTGACGGGCAATATCTCGAACCTCAAGCTTCCCTGCGCCCTTGACGCTATGGAGCGTGCCGGGGTCAAATCCAACAGTGAGGAGGGCGAGATCATCTCCACCATCGCCATCGCGGTATCCAGCATTGTGACAACGCTGATTATTCTAGTAGGCGTTGTGCTCATCGTACCGCTGACGCCGCTGCTGTCCTCCCCTGTTTTGGCACCTGCGTTCTCGCAGCTGCTGCCTGCGCTGTTCGGTGGTCTGGCGGTCGTGTTTATCTCTAAAAATGTCCGCCTGTCCATTGCGCCGGTTATCCTCATGCTGGTGCTGTTCATCTTTGTGCCGGCGCTCAATGCGTCCACGGTAGGCATTATGGTTCCGGTCGGCGTTGTTTTCAGCCTTGCTGTGGCGCGAATTCTGTACAAAAAGGGTCTTGTCTGACCCGATAGGAGGAATACAAAATGTTCGTTTTATGGCTGATTTTAGCGGCACTGGCTGTATTGGTCGCTGTTGTGCTGGTGCGCACGGTGCGCTTTACCCCCGGCCCCGCGCCCGCCGTGCCTGCGGGTGAGGAGACCATCGACCGCGATAAAGCTGTCGAAAACCTGCGCACACTGGTTCGCTGCCGGACGGTCTCGAACACGGACCATGCGCTCGAGGATGAGGCCGAGTTTGAAAAGCTCATCCATACCCTGCCGGAGTTGTATCCGAATGTGTTCAAGGTCTGCAAATTTGAAAGACTGGAGGACCGCGCGCTGCTGTTTACATGGGCGGGCAAGGCACATACCGATCCGACTGTCCTGATGGCCCACTATGATGTTGTCGATGTCGATGAGACGGGCTGGAAAAAGCCGCCGTTTGATGCGGTGCTGGAGGACGGTGTTGTCTGGGGCCGCGGTACGCTTGATACCAAGGTCACCTTCAACGGTGTCCTGACGGCGGCCGACAAGCTGATCGGCGAGGGGTATGTCCCCGCACAGGACATCTACTTTGCCTTCAGCGGCGGCGAGGAAGTCAACGGTCTCGGCGCGGTGCATATCGTTGATTGGTTTGAGGCAAACCACATCACCCCCGCGCTTGTTGTGGACGAGGGCGGCGCGGTCGTGGAGGATGTATTCCCCGGCGTCAAGCAGCCCTGCGGCCTGATCGGCATTGCCGAGAAGGGCATGATGAACGTTGAGTATAAGGTCAAGTCCGGCGGCGGCCATGCCAGCGCGCCCAAGCCGCACAGCCCGCTGGTGGCGCTGAGTGAGGCCTGCACCAAGATCGAAAGCCATCCCTTCAAGGCACATGTGACCAAGCCGGTTGCGGAGATGTTTGATACGCTGGGCCGCTACTCCAACTTTACCTACCGTATGATCTTTGCCAACCTCTGGCTGTTCGGCGATGTGCTGGACTCCATCTGCCGCAAGAGCGGCGGTGAGCTGAACGCCCTGATGCGCACAACGGTGGCCTTCACGCAGGCTAAGGGCAGCGCGGGACGCAATGTTATCCCGCCGGAGGCAGCCTTTATCAGCAACCTGCGCCTGAACCCTGAGGACACGATGGACAGTGCCCTTGCCTACTTAAAGGAAACCATCAATGACCCTGCCGTTGAGATCACAAAGCTGGAGGGCATGAACCCGAGCCGCATCAGCGAGACGAACTGCCCTGCATGGGATAAGGTCGCCAGCGCTGTGGCAGGCACCTGGAAGGGCTGTCTGGTAGCACCGTATCTGATGGTGCAATGCTCGGACAGCCGCCACTACGGCCGTATCAGCGACCATGTGTACCGTTTCTCGGCCATGGATCTGACCGCCGAGGAGCGCGGCACCCTGCATGGCAACAACGAACGCATCCGCGTTGAGACCGTTGGCCGTGCCGTGGAGTTCTATGTCCGTTTGATGCGGCAGTGCTGAGAAAATAAGCATACAAAGAGGTGCAGCCCGTTTGAAGTGCTGCACCTTTTACTGTTTATATCCCGAAGTGTATAGAGGGCGGCATTCTCGATGCCCAATCATACAAACTGGAAGTTGTTTATTTCTTCTTTTTCGGTTTTGGGGTTGGCAGTTCCTCATACATTGCATGAAACAAGCCTGTCATAAATTCTTTATTTTCAACTTCCTCTACCAACAACATCTCTTTTGCTCCCTCATAGGGTAATTCATACGGAGCCGTCGGCATATAACGAATTGCTGCTTTTACTGGTTTTACAAGGAATCTATCATCATAGATACCGCCTACAATCTTGCCGCGATAATAAATAATAAATTCTCCCATCATAGAACGATAAGCGATTTCTTCTAACTCAGATAGCTGCCCTAAAATAAACTCTAAGTATTCCTTGCTTGATGCCATATTTCCACCTCAATTCATATTTCTCAGTTTCAAAAACTTGAAATTACTTAACAATATGTGCTGTAATGATTGTATAGCTATATGAATTGATAGTAATTTTGATATTTTCAACCTCGCAATACCAATTTTTACCCTGTTTGTATATATTGCAATTTTTATCTAATACCTTATTTTTGCAATACTCAACAACATCTGCTGTATCTATTTTTAGGTTTCTTTTAATTCTATCAATTCCCATTTCGGTTGTATGAATTTTATCAATATTATCAAGCAATAACTTTTTATCTTCCATTCTTTCTTTTCCTCAACTCCCGATTTGCTCCATTATACTACACCAAAAAGCCCCCTGTCCAGCACCGTTTGCCGTGCGGACAGGGGGCTTGTTTGCTTATAGTGTGTGATGAAATTGACTGTGAAGCGATTCTGCTTTACAGTGTGACCTTGTGATAAACTTTCTTGCCCTTCTTGATGACAACGCCCTTGCTCAGCGCGTCAACGGTCAGAACAGCCTTCGGGTCGGTAACCTTCTCACCGTCAACAAGGACACCGCCCTGCTGGACCAGCTGGCGGGCCTCACGGTTGGAGCCGCACAGACCGGCGGCCACCATGGCAGCCAGCAGGCCGACAGCACCGTCCTTGACAAGCGCTGCATCCAGCGCCGTGCTGGGCATATGCTCATGATCGGCAGCACCGCTGAAGAGGCCGCGGGCGGTAGCCTGCGCCTTCTCGGCTTCTGCCTCGCCGTGGACCATCTTGGTCAGCTCGTAGGCAAGAATCTCCTTGGCCTTATTCAGCTGCTCGCCCTCCCAGTGATCCATCTCATCGATCTGCTCCAGCGGCAGGAAGGTCAGCATACGGATGCACTTGAGCACATCCGCATCGCCGACATTGCGCCAGTACTGGTAGAACTCGAACGGGCTCGTCTTGTTGGGGTCAAGCCAAACAGCGTTGCCGGCAGTCTTGCCCATCTTTTTGCCCTGAGAATCGGTCAGCAGCGTGATGGTCATGGCGTAGGCATCCTTGCCCAGCTTGCGGCGGATCAGCTCGGTGCCGCCCAGCATGTTGCTCCACTGGTCATCGCCGCCAAATTCCATGTTGCAGCCGTAATTCTGGAACAGATGGTAGAAGTCGTAGCTCTGCATGATCATGTAGTTGAACTCAAGGAAGGACAGGCCCTTCTCCATGCGCTGCTTGTAGCACTCGGCACGCAGCATGTTATTCACGCTGAAGCAGGGGCCGACCTCGCGCAGCAGCTCGATGTAGTTCAGGTTCAGCAGCCAGTCGGCGTTGTTCAGCATCATAGCCTTGCCCTCACCGAACTCGATGAAGCGCTCCATCTGACGCTTGAAGCACTCGGCGTTGTGGTCGATGTCCTCCTTGGTCAGCATCTTGCGCATGTCGGTACGACCGGACGGGTCGCCGATCATTGTTGTGCCGCCGCCGATCAGGGCAATCGGGCGGTTGCCGGCCTGCTGCAAGCGCTTCATGAGGGTCAGGGCCATAAAATGCCCGGCGGTCAGGCTGTCGGCCGTGCAGTCAAAGCCGATGTAGAAGGTCGCCTTGCCGTTGTTGATCAGCTCCTTGATCTCCTCCTCGTCCGTGACCTGTGCAATCAGGCCGCGGGCTTTCAGTTCGTCGTAAATCGTCATGGGTTTTACCTCCGTTTGTTGCGGCAAGGGCAAAAATAAAAGCCCCTGCCAAATGTGAATTTGGCAGAGGGCGAAATTTCGCGGTACCACCTCTGTTTGCCCGTGCCTCACGGCGGCGGGCCTTCGCGGGTGCGGCGGCCAAAGGGTAAGCCTGCGACACCCAAACGCTGTAACGTGCGCACACGGCACAGCCTACTAGCTTGCGCGTTCAGCCTGCTGCTCCGGGCTGTATTCGCCGTCAACCTCTGCTGACCCCTTGCACCGACCGGGGCTTCTCTGTAGCATGGCAGACGGGTACTGGGTCCCATCACTGCATTTAACAAAAATTACTCTATCATATTCTGCGCGGGTTGTCAAGCATGGGCCACGAGTTTTATTTTGCGTGAATTTATAGGGGCGAAGGGGTTATTTGGACTTCTCGATAAGCTCCCGCGCGCTGGCAAGGCTCAGTTCACTGACCTTGTCACCGGAGATCATCCGCGCCAGCACCTCCACGCGGCCGTCCATATCAAGGGTATGGATCTCGGTAAAGGTACGGTCGTTGCGGACATTTTTCTGGATCAAAAGCTGGTTGTCTGCAAAGGCGGCAACCTGCGGTGTGTGGGTGATGCACAGCACCTGATGGCCTTTGGCTGTCTGGTGCAAAAGCTGGCCGATACGTCCCGCCGCCAGACCCGATACGCCTGTGTCGATCTCATCGTAGATAACGGTAGGCAGGGCATCACGGTCGGCCAAGGCGCTCTTGAAGGCCAGCATAATGCGGGAAAGCTCGCCGCCGGATGCAATCTTTGCCAGCGGCTTGGGCTCCTCACCGGGGTTGGTGGAGATCAAAAATTCCACGGTATCCTGCCCGTGGGAGGACAACGGCCCCCGCGCATGCTTGAGTGCAAAACGGATGCCCGGCATGTTCAGAAATTCCAGCGCGGCTTTCATCTGCTTGTTCATGGCGGCAAAGCCCTTCAGTCGGCTTTGGGTCAGCGCCTCGGCAGCCTCCTTGGCGGCGGCATACAGCGTCTGCATCCGGGCCTTCAGCTCGGCGATCCGCTGGCCGGAGGACTGGAAGTTCTCTAACTCGGCGGCAGCTGTGTCGCGCCGTGCCAGAAGCTCCTCTACCTCCATACCAAACTTTTGTTTGATGCGGTAGATCGTATCAAGGCGGGATTCGATCTGATCCAGTTCCCCGGCGTCAAAGCCATAGGCATCCAACCGGTCAGCCAGATCGGTGGCAAGATCCCGGGCACTGTAGTACAACTCATTTAGCCGCTCGGACATGGCAGCAAGCGATTCATCGAGCCGGGCACTGTTCTGCAGTCCGTCCACAGCACCGCCCAAAAGATCCGCTGCGCCCGCCTGCTCGCCGTCCTCATCCCCGGCCAACGCAAGGTGGGCGGCGGTGATGCCTTCCAGTATGCTCTGAGCATGGGTGATGACCGTTTTGCGCTCCTGCAGGGTCTTTTCCTCGCCGGGCTGCAGCGCAGCGGCGTCAATGGCATCGATCTCGGCGGTCAGGGCTTCTATGCGGCGCTGCTTGTCGGCCTCGCTGGCGTTTGCGGTATCCAGCTGGCGCTTTACCGTGACCAGCTCGCGGTAGCGGCGGTAATACTCGGCAAACAGCTCGCGGTTCTGGGCGTACTGATCCAGCAGATCCAGATGCAAGGCCGGGTTTGTCAGGCTCTGGCTGTCGTGCTGGCCGTGGATGGAAAGAAGTCCGGCAGAAATATCCCGCACCACGGCAGCGGTGGCAGGCATACCGTTGATACGGCAGCTGCCCTTGCCCTCGGCGTTGATCTCGCGGTACAAAAGCAGGTCATCGCTGGCCTCATAGCCGCACTTCTCAAGCTTCTTTTTGACGGATGCCGGTATAGCCTCAAAGGTGGCCCAGATACACGCCTTCTGAGCGCCGCTGCGCACAAGCTCGCGGGAGGTACGGTTACCAAGAATGGCGTTGATGGAGTCGATCAGGATGGACTTACCGGCACCTGTCTCACCTGTCAGCACCGTAAAGCCATGGGTGAAGTTGACCTCGGCCTTTTCAATAACCGCAACATTTTCAATTTTCAGGTTTGCCAGCATGGGGCGGCTCCTCCCTGTCGTTCAAATTACCCGCGGCGGGTATACTGCTGCAGCTGCTTGCAGATGACGGCGGCATCCTCTTCATTGCGCATCAGAATAAAGAAGGTGTCATCACCGGAAAGGGTGCCGACTACATTGTCCCACTGCTTGGCGTCAAACACCTCGCAGGCGGCGTTGGCCATGCCGGAAAAGCACTTGACCAGCACCATATGCCCGGCGTAGTCAACCTTGAGGACGGACTCCCGGAAGATCATCTCAAACCGGCTGGGCGAGTGTGTCACCTTGCCGGAGGCAGAGGCCGGTACATAGCGGTAGCGTCCGTCAGCGGTAGCTGTCTTGACCAGCTGCAGCTCACGGATGTCGCGGGATACGGTGGCCTGCGTTACATCAAAGCCTTCCTCCCGCAGATGTGCCAGCAGATCCTCCTGCCGGTCGATAGGATGCTGTTCGATCAGGTCCAAAATCGCCTGATGGCGTGCACTTTTCACAGGGATCATCTCCTCATCAATTTGTTTTCTATGGCATGAAACTGTTCGGCGTCATCGAATGTAATCAGCTGCAGATGCTGCCCGCCGCCGGTCACCAGCAGGCTTTCCCCGGGCAGCAGGCTGCACTGGTTGCTGCTGTCGGCACAGGCAAAGCTGCCGTCACGGTTTTCGGCATCGGCAATGATCTCCAGCTTTCGGCTGGCAGCAAACACCAGCGGGGCTACATGGGCGTTATGAGCACAGACCGGCGTCAGAACCATGACATCGGCGGCAGCGTCCAAAATAGGGCCGCCGGCCGAGAAGGAATACGCAGTGGAGCCGGTCGGTGTGGCCAGTATCATGCCATCGCTGCGGTAGCTGCCTACAAAGGCGCCATCGCAGTATACTTTATAATCCATCGGATGCAGGCGGGTGTTGCCAAAAAGCACAATGTCGTTGATGGCATCGGCCGCCCAGTCGTGGGCGGGCACGCGGGCATGCAGCAGTCCGCGCTCCACAAGGGTGAAATCCCCTGCCGCCAGTCGGTTCAGCTTGGTGGCAAGCTCTCCTACTTCACAGGTGGCAAGAAAGCCTGTGCGGCCAAGGTTTACGCCCAGAACGGGCTTGCCGTGCTTCATGCAGGAAAGCCCGGCGCGCAGCAGCGTGCCGTAACCGGCGATGGTCACGAACTGGTCGGCGGCGCGG
>ERZ779852.2750-NODE-2750-length-13782-cov-2.866395_pt1 | contig 13782 bp, 8 predicted proteins | sample MGYA00511559_ERZ779852 | MGnify/ENA primary metagenome ERZ779852 (study PRJEB29588, sample SAMEA2157977) | human gut metagenome | biome: human gut; feature: human-associated habitat; material: faeces | place: Denmark | collected 2008/2010 ...
GAGAGCCTATCTGCAAAAACGGCAGATGGACCCCCGTATGGCAAGAAAATTCGGCATAGGCTACTCTCCGGACAGCTACGATGCGCTTTTCAGGCATTTGCAGGAGAAGGGCTTCAAGGTTTCGGAGATTTTGAAAACAGGGCTTGTGCTGGAAAATAAGGATGGCAAGGGCTACCATGACCGTTTCCGCGGCAGGCTGATGTTCCCCATTTTTGATGTACAGGGGCGTGTGGTCGGCTTCGGCGGCAGGATACTTGCTAAGGGGGAGCCGAAATATCTGAATTCACCCGAAACGATTCTGTTCAGCAAAAGCAGAAATCTGTATGGACTGAATTTTGCGAAGCAGACAAGAAAACGAGAGCTGATTCTGGTGGAGGGCTATATGGATATGCTTTCCATCTATCAGGCAGGGTTCCATAACGTAGTGGCATCCTTGGGAACAGCCTTCAATCAGGAGCATGCAAGAACGCTGAAGCGCTTTGCGGATGATGTGATTTTGCTGTATGACAGCGATGAGGCAGGCACCAATGCCGCACTTCGCGCCATTCCCGTATTGGTGAAAAACGGCTTTCATGTGAAGGTGACACAGGTGCCGGACGGAAAGGATCCCGATGAATTTATCAAGGCAAAGGGCGCAGCGGAATTTTCCAAGCTGTTGGTGAATGCTGTGCATTATATATCCTTTGAAATTGCCTGTATACAGCGCAAATATAATCTCAAAAATCCGGAGCACAGGGTTCGCTTTGCCACAGAGGCGGCGGAAATCCTTGCAAAGCTGGACAGTGAGATTGAGCGTAATGTTTACCTTGGAGAGGTAAGCAGGGTGACAGGCGTGGAGGAGGAGGCTATCCGCAGTGAAATTCGGAAGCTGGTGCAAAAAGAGGATGCGGCTTACCAAAGGGAGGCCGAAAAGCGGCAGCAGAATCTGAAGAATTACACGCCGGAGGGCAGAAGAAAGGATAAAGGGCTTCTGGAAGCCCAGAGAAGCTTGTTATATTATGCCGCCCAGCATCAGGGCATCTATGATACGCTCAAAGAGATTCTGGAAGAGGATGATTTTACAGAAGGAATTTATTGGCGCACCTTCGGCGATATCGGGGATTTATGGCAGAATGCAGGCCATGTGTTCCCTGCCGATTTGGTCAGCCGCTTTGAGGATGCAAAGGAACAGAAGCAGGTGACAGAGATTTTTGCCGTACAGCTGCCGACAGAAAACGGGGCAGATATGGAAAAAGCCATCAATGAACAGGTGAAGCGGCTGAAACGGACGAAAATCGACCATTTGACGGCAAACGCCGCAACCGTTGAGGAGATACAACGGCTGGTGGATGCCAAGAGAAAACTGGATTCCCTGTATATTACCATTTGATATGGTTAGACTATAGGAACAGAGAGAAAGGAAGGATCATGTTGAAATCCGTCGAAGAAACAACATTATTGACCAAGCTGGAGGAACTGGTGCAGCTGGCCAAAAAGAAAAAGAATGTACTGGAATATAAGGAGATCATGGATCATCTGGCGGATTTGGATCTGGACCCCGACCGCATTGACAGAATCTATGAATATCTGGAAAGTCAGAATATTGATATTCTGGGGAATATCGAAGCGGAGGAGGAGGTTGAGAAGGAGCTTGACCTGACTCTCCCTGAGGGCATCAATATTGATGACCCCGTCAGAATGTACCTCAAGGAAATCGGTAAGGTGCCCCTTCTGACGGCAGAAGAAGAAATCGAACTGGCGCAGAAGATGGAGGAGGGCGGCCCTGAGGGCGAAGCTGCCAAGAAGAAACTGGCAGAGGCCAACCTGCGTCTGGTTGTCAGCATTGCAAAAAGATACGTTGGGCGAGGGATGCTCTTTCTTGACCTGATTCAGGAGGGCAATCTGGGGCTGATTAAGGCAGTTGAAAAATTCGACTTCCATAAGGGCTTTAAATTTTCCACATACGCGACATGGTGGATTCGTCAGGCAATCACAAGAGCGATTGCAGATCAGGCAAGAACGATTCGTATCCCCGTACACATGGTGGAAACCATCAATAAGCTGATTCGTATTTCCAGACAGCTTTTGCAGGAGCTGGGCAGAGAACCGACCGCAGAGGAGCTGGCTGTGGAAATGCAGATGCCGGAGGAAAAGGTGCGTGAGATTATGAAAATCGCACAGGAGCCGGTTTCTCTGGAAACGCCTATCGGTGAGGAGGAGGACAGCCATCTGGGTGACTTTATCCCTGATGACGATATCCCCGCACCTGCGGAAGCCGCAGCGTTTACGCTTTTGAAGGAACAGCTGATGGAGGTTCTGGATACGCTGACGGAAAGAGAAGAAAAGGTGCTGCGTCTGCGTTTTGGTCTGGATGACGGCAGAGCGAGAACACTGGAGGAGGTTGGTAAGGAATTTAATGTTACCAGAGAACGTATCCGCCAGATTGAAGCAAAGGCTCTGCGTAAGCTGCGCCATCCCAGCAGAAGCAAAAAGCTGAAGGATTATCTTGAATAAGAGAATTGGAACAAAAGAGGGCGAAACAAATAGAGATATTTGCTGCGCCCTTTTTTTGAAAATAAGGAGTCGAGGCTATGGAGTTATCAAAACGATTGGAGATGGTCGCAGGTCTGGTGACGCAGGAGCGGATTGCGGATATCGGCACAGACCATGGCTATGTCCCTATTTATTTATACAAGCAGGGCAGAATCAAAAAGGCATACGCCTGCGATGTACGCAAGGGACCTTTGGAAAAATGCAGAAAAAATATTGCGCTTTACGGTGCGGAGGATGTCATTGAAACGCGCCTTGGCAGCGGTTTAACGCCCCTGAAGGCAGGCGAGGCGGAAACGGCAATTATGGCAGGGATGGGCGGCATGCTGATTGTACATATTTTGCAGGACAGCCCTGAGGTTGCAGCAAGCCTTACGGAGCTGGTGCTTTCGCCGCAGCGCGATTTCGGTGCGGTGCGAAAATATTTGCATCAAATCGGATTTGCCATCCGAGAGGAGCATACACTGAAAGAGGAGAATAAACCGTATGTGCTGATGCGGTGCGAAAGGGCAGAGGAGCATTATGACAGGGAGATTGAGTATCTATACGGCAAAAGGCTGTTGGAGAAGAAAGACCCTATTTTAAAAGAGGTGCTTCTGCACGAAGAAGGAAAATACAGCCGTTTGCTTGAAAGCCTCAAAGGGAACCCGACAGAAAACGCGCAGAAGCGTTTACCTGAGGTGGAGAAGAAGCTGGCTTTGATGAGGGAGGCGTTGGAATGTCTGTAAAAGCTGTAAGGGTAAAGGATATCATGGGTGTGATGGAGGAAATCGCACCGAAAAAGCTGGCGGAGAACTGGGATAAGCCGGGGCTTGCCATCGGTGATCCGGAGCGAGAGGTGAAAAAAATTCTGGTTGCACTGGATGTGATTGACCCTGTTGTGGAGGAAGCAAAGCGCATTGGCGCGGATATGATTGTGACGCATCACCCGATGCTGCTGTTCCGCAAAATCGAAAGCATTACGGCGGATACCCTTCTGGGGAAACGCATTTTTAATCTGATTCAGAATAACATTGCCGCTTTTTCCGCGCATACGAATCTGGACATTGCCGCAGGCGGTACGAATGATGTGCTGGCGGAGCTGGCAGGCTTGAAGAATATTGAAATTTTGGAGGAAACATGGGCGGAGAGCCTGAAGAAAATCGTGGTTTATGTTCCTGTGGGGCATGAACAGGCGGTGCGCGATGCCATGTGCGGCGCAGGGGCAGGGCATATCGGTGCCTATTCCCATTGCACCTTTGGCGCGGCAGGGAAGGGAACCTTTCTCCCTCTGGAGGGGACAAATCCCTTCTTGGGTGAGCAGGGCAGACTGGAAACGGCGGATGAAATCCGTCTGGAAACGATTGTTCCTGCTGAGAAGGTACACGCCGTTGTGCAGGCAATGCTTGCGGCACACCCCTATGAGGAAGCGGCGTATGACATTTATCCTGTGGAGCAGACAGGGAAAAAGGAGGGCATTGGGCGCATTGGAGAGCTGCCGCAGGCAATCCCCTTCAGGGATTTTGCAAAGCAGTTGAAGGAAAGGCTTGGTCTGGATGCCATTCGTCTGGTTGGGGACGGGGAAAAGCCCATCAAGCGCGTCGGTCTTTGCACAGGCGCAGGGGTGGAATTTGTTTCTCTGGCGGCGGCAAAGGGCTGTGATGCCTACCTGACGGCGGATATCAAATATCATGAAGCGCAGAAGGCGGTCGAGCAGGGCATTGCCGTTGCGGATGTGACGCATTACGCGAGCGAGGTGCTGATTGTGCCTGTTCTGCAGGAAAAATTGCAGGCGGCGGCAAAGGAAAACGGTTGGAATATCGAGGTTGTCTGCTCCGAGGTGGACGGGCAGACCTTCTGGACGATAGAGTAAGGAGGGAAGACAAGTGGAAACAAGAAAAGTAAATGTAATGGGAAAGGAAATGCAGATTCCCAAGGGCATGACCTTCGGGGAGCTGGCAAAGGAATTTGAGGGCGAGGTTTTCGGTAAAATTCTGGTGGCAAAGCAGGGAAATTCCCTGCGCGAATTGATTTGCCCCATCCGCACCGATGAGGATATTACCTTTTTGGATTTTCGGGATAAGGAGGGCGTGCGCGTTTATGAAAGAGGGATTTCCCTGCTGCTGGTGAAGGCGGTGCGCGATGTGCTGGGGACAGCGACAGGCGTGGAAATCGAACATTCCCTGCGGGGCAATCTTTATTGCGAGCTGCGCAGCCCACAGCAGGTGCCGGATGCAGATCTGCTTGCCAAGATTGAGGCACGCATGAAGGAATATGTTGCGGCGGATACGCCTATTGTGAAGCATGTCTGCCCCAGAGAGGTTGCCATTTCCATCGTGAAGGAGCAGGGCTTGCAGGACAAGGTGGAGCTGTTCCGCTATCGCACGGCTTCTAATATCAACCTTTATGAACTGGATGGCTTCTATGATTATTTCTTCGGGTATATGCCGGATTCCGTCGGCGCATTGGAATGGTTTACGCTGATGCCCTTTGAAACAGGCTTTCTGGTGCGCTTCCCCGATCCTGCAAAGACAGGGGAGCTTCTGCCGGAGGAGCAGCCCAGAAAAATCAGCAAGGTATTTCTGGAGCAGATGCACTGGTGCCAGCTGATGCAGGTGCGGAACGTGGCGGAGCTGAACCGTACGATTGTTGAGGGGAAATTCGGTGACCTGATTCGCGTGAATGAGGCATTGCATGAAAAGAAAATCGCGGAAATCGCAGATCAGATTCATCAGCGGATGGACAAAGTGCGTGTGGTGCTGATTGCGGGGCCTTCCTCCTCCGGCAAAACCTCCTTCGCAAACAGACTATGTATTCAGCTGCGCGCGCTGGGCGTGAAGCCGCACAAGGTTTCTCTGGATGATTATTTCCTCAATCGGGAGGACACCCCTCTGGATGAGCACGGCAAGAAGAACTTCGAGCGCATGGAGGCGTTGGATTTGAAGCAGCTCAATCAGGACTTGAAGCAGATTATCGCAGGGGAAGAAGTAGAACTGCCCTATTACAACTTCGTGACGGGCAAGCGTGAGCACAGCGGTGAATTTGTGCAGCTTGGCGAGGGCGAAATTCTGGTCATGGAGGGCATCCATGGCTTAAATGACCGCCTGACCCCCGAAATTCCTGCGGAATGTAAATTTAAAATTTTCATCAGCGCCATTACGCAGTTGAATGTAGACGACCACAACCGCATTTCCACCTCCGACAGCAGGCTTATCCGCCGCATTGTGCGCGATTTCCAGTTCCGCGGCAGAAGTGCCAGAACGACCATCGAATCCTGGGACGAAGTGCGTCAGGGCGAGGAGGATAATATTTTCCCGTTTCAGGAGAATGCGGATGCGGTGTTCAATTCCGCAACGCTATATGAGCTTTGTGTCCTCAAGCAATACGCAGAGCCACAGCTATTCGCGATTGAAAAAACCATGCCGGAATATCCCACGGCAAAGCGGCTGATTAAATTCCTAAGCTATTTCCTTGCCGCGCCGGGGCTTGAAATCCCGAATAATTCGCTGATTAAGGAATTTGTCGGCGGCAGCTGCTTTAAGGTTTGACAAGAAGGGGAAGTTGTTTTATAATGATTTGGATTATGTGAGTAGGTTGGACAGTCGCGCTCGTAGGAGTGAGGAAAGTCCGGGCTTCGCAGAGCAGGGTGCCGGCTAACGGCCGGTGGAGGCGACTCCAAGGATAGTGCAACAGAAATAGACCGCCGAATGCGTTTCGGTAAGGATGGAAAGGTGGGGTAAGAGCCCACCGCTGCGGCGGTAACGTCGCGGGTCCCTGTAAACCCCACCCGAAGCAAGACAAACAGAGACCATGGGGCTGCTCGTTCCGTCTCGAAAAAGTCGCACGATGCCGTTGGCAACAACGGACCAAGATAGATGGCTGTCTGAAAAACAGAACCCGGCTTACAGGCCTGCTCGCGTTTTCAAATCTTTTGGCGTAGACTTTATCCGATAGAAAAAACTTTTTCTTATTAGGAAAACTACGTTTTTAATCTTCGAAAAAGTATTTTCTATCGGGCAACTATAAAACTTTTTCCCATTAGGAAAACCATGGTTTTCTACCCTATAATTAACCACTAAAAAAAGTCCTCTTTCGAGGACTTTCTTTTTTTGCTTTTTTTTACACAAACTCCACAACCCAGAAGCCGATTTTCACAGTATCCACATTACAGCTGGTATGCTTAATGGTAATGGCATTGCTGCTCAGCGTATAGGAAAAATTCAAGAGATAATCGGAATCGTTATTCAATCGTTCTGTGATAACGAATGTTTTTTCGAGATTTACTGTCTGAATTGTCAATGTGCCGCCGGAGGAAGGGCTTTTCGGTGCGGTATATACCACATACGGAATCGAGCGAATCACCGAGCCGCCGTTTTGCAGCAGGGAAGAAATGCTCTGCCCATCGGGGGGCGTGCCAAGCTTTTTATTGATAGCGGCGAGGGATTCCTCCGCTGTGGCAATGCTTGCCTGAATCGCCGCCACCTTTTGCTCCGCCTGTGCCAGCTGTGCATCAATCGCGTCCATGTTTTCATTGAAATCCTGAATGTCATAATAATCTTCGTTATCGGGCTTGATAAAATCATAATTTTCTGTAAAAGTGCTCATTTGCGTCACCTCCTTTCTGCCCTCATGATAAAGCCCCCTTAGTCTCATGGGGTCTCATGTTGTAATATTGCTGCAATATTTCAGTTTTGTTACAAAACGGGCAAACCCCTTGCCAATTTCCCTCTCGGCTGATATGATAGCTATGCAAAGTAAAACTGACGCAGGAATGGAAACCAAACCGGAACGGAAGAAACGGAAGCCGAATCCTTGAATGGGTGTGGAGGAAGCGGAAGGGCCGGAAGGGAAGGGGCGGCGGAAAGGGCGGCGGAGGAATGAACTGCATTTCGTTGTATAATTATGAAACGAAGCGAACATTTAAAAATGAAAAAGGAGGAATGAGACCAATGAAGAAATTTATCTCTATGGTCATGGCTGCAGCTATGGTAGTATCTCTGGTGCCCGCAACAGCATTTGCTGACACAGGTTCTGCTAAAGCAGTAGCTAAAGTAATCGACGCTGCCGACATCGCAAAAGATGCAGATGACGATGCGATGAAAGATGAAAAAACAGAACTGCAGCTGAAAGTTGATGGCGATGGTCAGTACACTACAACTGCTAATGGTGCTGCAAATGCAAAGCATGAACTGACATTCACACTGGATGGTGCTGAATTCAGAGTTTACACTGAAACAGAACTGGCAAAGTACATCAAGCTGAACTGCACAGCAGGAAGTAATAAGGATCAGCTGGTTTTCACAGGCGGCGATGCTAATGCTAAAATCACAGACATGGACAAAGACAGCTTTAAGCTGACAATCACAGGCGTTAAGATGCATGATGATGACGTTATCGTAGTAGATCTGCATAACGCAAACATCAAACTGAAAAGCACAGCAGTAGGCAAAAAGGCTACAATCGCTGTTGAAGGCGATATGGTAACAACAGATGACCTGACATTCGCAGAAGTAAAGGATACAGGCATCAAGGCTACAGTAAAGAAAGTAGCAGAAGTTGCTGAAGAAGAAACAACAGCTCTGGAAAGAGAACTGAAAATCGAAGCTAACGTTGGCAATTTCGTAAAAGGTCAGAGATTTGACCTGAAACTGTCCGGCAGCTTTGAATTCAGCAAACTGGTTGCTCCTACAACAGACGCTGACTACAAAGTAGTAACTGATCCTGTTAAAGGCGAAGATAAAGTGACAATTCAGGTTCTGAAAGATGGTCTGGATACAATCACAATCAAGGCTAACGATATGGTAATCGATGCAAACTCCGCTAAAGCAGGCGCAGAATGCAAACTGACTGTAAAAGCAGTAAGAGCATCTTATGAAGAAACAGGTGTTACTGTTCCTGCTGGCGCAACAGAAACAGATCTGGTTAAAGACACATTCTCTGATACAGCAGATGCAGTTGTAATTGCTAAGGTTGTTGACAACACAGTTACTCTGTCTGTTGACGAAGATGACGATGTACCCGTAATCTACAGCGGCGTTAACGTTGCTAACTACGGTATCACAGATGATTCCGATCACGAATCTCTGGAAGTAACAATCAAAGAATCCGCAGCAGGTGCTCTGGATGTGAAGAAGGCAATCGATCTGGATCTGCCCGAAGGCGTTTATGTAACAAATGTTGACATCACAAAAGATGACAACGCTTACACAGCATTTAGTAAGGGTTCTTCTAACACTAAGATTGCTGAAAAAGACTTCAAGGAAGCTTACAAGAAGGGCGACGAAACAGGCTTCGAATTTGCTAGAAGAACATTCGTTGCAACAGATAACGAAGGCATCAACGATAAGATGGAACTGTCCTTCAAGCTGACTCTGGTTGCAGAACCTAACTTCACAGGCGATGTTAAGCTGAAACTGAGCGGTGACGGCTTCGATAAAGCACAGGAAGTTACAATCGCTAAATTCGTATCTCCTTACACAGTAGAAGCTGCTCAGAACGATCTGATCATCGACTACAGAAACACAAAGGTTCCTACCAACGTAGTTGTTAAGGAAGCTGAAGAAGGTCTGTGGAAGAAAGACCAGATGGATTTCAACTTCAACATTGATTACATGACATTTGAAGATGATGCTACTTACACAGTAGACAAAGATTCCGACCTGGAAGTTAAGGCTCTGAAGGGCACAAAGATGGGCTTCAAGGTAACAGAAGAATCTTCCGACAAAGCAGCAGCAGTAACAATCTCTGATGTATCCCTGTACATGAGCAGAAGCATCGCAGCAGGCGCTTATGATCTGGATCTGATGACAACACCCGGTCAGAAAATGCTGACAGAAGAAAAGCTGGCAACAGCATCTACAGACGGCGAAGTTTCCGGCGGCTACTACATTGCTGACGTTATCGACATGAAACACGATAGCGAAGATGGTTGGGAAGATAAATTCTACACAGTAAAAGAAGGCTTCATCAACGTTATCACAGCTGGTAGAGACCAGGATGACGCTTCCTTCACAAAGAAGGTAGTAGTTCCCGTTGGCGAAAAATACCTCATCGCAGGTGAAGAACAGGTTGCTCTGGATGTACCCGCTTACATCTCCGCTGCAGGCTACACAATGCTGCCCGTAAGAGCAGTTGCTACAGCACTGGGTATCAACAACAACAACGTTCTGTGGAACCAGGCTTCCAGAACAGTAACAATCCTGTATGGTCAGAGAATCATCACTATGGTTGCAGGCCAGAAGGTTGTTACAGTTAACGGTAACACAATCCCCGCATCCGCTACAGTACAGATCAAAGACGGCAGAACATTCCTGCCTATGAGAGATCTGGCTACAGCTCTGGGCGTAACAGACATCACATGGGATGCAGCTACAAAGACAGCTACAATGAACGGTAACCAGAATAAGTAATTATTCTTTCCTTCATTCTAACTGAATCAGTAGAATCTCTAAGAGTACCTCGCAAGAGGTACTCTTTTTTTGCATAAAAAAAAGACCTGTTTTTCACAGGTCTTATTTTCTTTAGCGGAAGGTTTTCGCAAGCGCCTTTATCGCCTGCTCCGCAAGCAGTGCTTCCCCATGCTCCAGCAGATAATATTTCGCCAGTGGCGTGGAAATGTGCTTCTGACCGTATTCCTTCAAAATCCGCTCCGCATCCTCTGCGGTTTCCTCCGTGGTGTATGTATCCCCCTGCATCACAAGGAAATACTTCCCATCATTCTTATAAACCGCGCTTTCGCCCTTGAACACGCCATCCAGACGCAGGCTCACGCCAATCACATCATCCAGAGAAGGGAAGGAATAAATCAGAATATCCGAATTTTTTTCCTCCTGATGCGCCAGCGTATCCATGGGCTTCTTTTTCCAGCGGCGCAAATCCTCGTCCGCGTGTTTCTCTTTATTGTTCACCTTCGTCACGATGATCATGATACCATCGCCCCCCGAAGGGATCGCCTCTACCATCAGCGGTGTGTTTTCCGAAATGAAATCCTCCTCATCCAACGCCTGCTCCATAATATCCCGAAACAGCTTCTGCGTGCGCTCCGAAGGGGAAATCAAATCCTCCAGTTTGATTTTTCTTTCCGCTAAATCTGCCTTTGTTAGGGTCAGCTTTAGCTGGTTTTCGCTTATCCGCTCTATTTTCATGCTATCACTCCCTTTTTCCCGTTTTGCGGGGCATGATGCGGAAACGGTCAATTTATTACTATAGTATATGCAATCCTGCGCCGGATGTAAAGAGGGGATTGCCGCCAAAGTTTTGAATTTTTTATGAACACCCCAATTTCTTACAATTTCTTGAATTTTTGCCGCTTTGGTTGACACTGCGCCAATAAACCTGTAAAATATATTAGATAAAATGCGATTTTTGTGTGAAAATGTTTTATTTTCAAAGGATATATTTTTTTGGAGGGAATCACATGAGCGATGATAAAATCGGTAATAAAACAGGCTCGGAGGGTCTGAGCGAAACAGATAAGGGCTATTATGAGGATTTATATAACGACCTGCCGAAGGAGGTTGTGGATATCCTCATGCAGACGCACCCCCTCATGGGCAAGAATGACGACCTTGAGGCAACCGCCTACCGCGCACGCCGCCCCCAGAGACGCGAGGACGTGGAGGAGGTCAAAGAGGCGAGGATGCAGCAGGTCGGCAACGAGATTAACGAGGTGAGCCGCACACCCCAGCAGGAGGGCGACCCTACCCGTTACGTTTCTCGCCGCGCAAGAAATGCGGAAAGCGCGCATACTTCCGCCCCGAAGGGGAATACAATGAATCAGGATGATTATGATGATGGGATTCAGTATGTAAGCGTGCTGCCCGCGCGTAAGAAATCTAAAATCGTGGAGGAGGTTACCTTGCAGACCGCTGCCCCCGCGAAGCATCATGGCAAAAAGAAAAAGCATAAGAAGGAAAGAGAACCCTTTGACGATATGGGCATGGAGGAAAGAGATTATCGCCCCCGTTATGAGGATATGGATTTTGAGGAGCGCGCAAAGCAGGAGCACCTCGACAGCCTCTATGACGATGAATATTATGACGATTACGGCAGAGGCAGAGGAAAGCTGCCGATGATTCTCGGTGTGATTGCCGTTGTGCTGATTATTTTCCTCATTTTCCGTACCGTTAGCCTGAGCAGTAAGCTGGAGGAGGTACAGAACCAGCTGACACAGTCTCAGGATTATAAGCAAAAATACGAGGATATGCAGCTGGAAAATATGCAGCTGCAGGAAAAACTGGACGGTAAGGACACCAAAACGACAGGCAATTCTGATACTGCGGACACCAAAGCGGACACCAAAAAGGACACCAAAGCGGACACCGCATCCACATCCTCCGGCACCAAGGAATACACCGTAAAAGAAAAGGATACCATGTGGACGATTGCGCAGAGTCAGCTTGGCAATGGCGCGGAATATCAGAAGATTCTGGATGCCAACGGCCTGAAGGAGAGCGATACCTTAGTGCCCGGCACAGTAATTAAAATCCCACAGTAAGAACAGGAGTGTAGCATGAGCGATTTGGAGAAAAGAACTCTTGTGGAATTGAGAAAAATGGCGAAGGAGCTGGGGATTCCTGCCATTTCCGGTTTGAAGAAAAGGGAATTGATTGAGAAAATTGAGCAGTCCTCTGAGGTGCAGAAAAATGATTCTGTACCTCGGTCGGCTGCTTCCGACTTTTCTCACAGAAATTTCGATGAAAAAACCGAAGCTCCGCAGGAGCATACGGAAAGGGAAAAGCAGTTTTTTGAGGAATTGGGAGAGGGGATTCTGGAGGTACTGCCGGATGGATATGGGTTTCTGCGTGCGGAAAATTGCCTGCCCGGTGCAAATGATGTGTATGTTTCTCCGGCGCAGATTCGCAGATTTAATCTGAAAACAGGCGACAGAGTGATGGGGAATGTACGCCCTGCCAGAGAAGGCGAAAAGGTCGGCGGTCTGGTTTATGTGCAGACGGTCAATGGAGATGCGCCATATCTTGCGATTCATCGCCCGAATTTCGAGGAGCTGACACCCATTTATCCTGAGGAGAAGCTCAAGCTGGAAACAGTGCAGAGAGAACTTTCCGGTCGCATCATTGATCTGATTGCGCCTATCGGCAAAGGGCAAAGAGGGATGATTGTTGCACCGCCGAAGGTCGGGAAAACAATCCTTCTGACGAAGATAGCAAATGCAATCACCTGCAACCATAAGGAAGTGCATCTGATTGTACTGCTGATTGATGAACGCCCTGAGGAGGTAACGGATATTCAACGCTCCATCGAAGGGGAGAATGTGCAGATTGTGTATTCTACCTTTGACGAGGAGCCGGAGCATCATAAAAAGGTAACGGAAATGGTTCTGGAACGCGCGAAGCGCATGGTGGAGCAGGGGAAGGATCTAGTTATCCTGCTGGACAGCATTACTCGTTTGGCGCGTGCGTATAACCTTACGATTCCGCCAAGCGGACGCACGCTGTCCGGTGGTCTGGACCCCGCGGCGCTGTATATGCCGAAGCGGTTCTTTGGCGCAGCCAGAAATATTGAAAACGGCGGAAGTCTGACGATTCTTGCAACTGCGCTTGTGGATACGGGCAGCAAAATGGATGAGGTTGTGTTTGAGGAATTCAAGGGCACCGGCAACATGGAGCTGGTGCTGGATAAGCGCATGGCAGAGCGGAGAATCTTCCCTGCGGTGGATATTATGAAATCCGGCACAAGACGAGAGGAAAAGCTGTTTACCCCTGAGGAGCTGGAGTGTAATTATGCGCTGCGGCGGATGGCGGCACAGCTGAATCATACGGATATGATTGAAGGCTTTTTTGACCTGATGCGCAAGTCCAAAAATAACAAGGAATTCATGGAGCGGCTGCACGTTTGGGAAAAAACGTTAGGTCTGCATGAAAAATAACCTCGGTTTTTGGATAAATCTCTCAAGAATACGGAAAATGCTGATTTTTCGGGGTTTTGTTTTATATATTCGAGGTGGATTATATGGCACTTACGCTTGAAGAATTATGCAGAAATTCCGAAAATGATTACGGAATGATGCTTATAGCCGGAGAAAAAGGAACTGACAACATAGTCCAATGGGTTCACTATATAGAAGGCGGAGAGGTTCCGAGATTTCTGCATGGCTATGAGCTTGTTTTCACGACAGGCATAGCACATCAGGACACCGGCTGGCTGATTGACTTTGCACACAGGCTTTATGAGCATGGTGCCTGCGGACTGGTAATAAATCTCGGGCCGTATGTAAAAAACATACCCGATGAGCTTATACATTACTGCAATGAG
>ERZ779852.2752-NODE-2752-length-13780-cov-9.023825_pt1 | contig 13780 bp, 13 predicted proteins | sample MGYA00511559_ERZ779852 | MGnify/ENA primary metagenome ERZ779852 (study PRJEB29588, sample SAMEA2157977) | human gut metagenome | biome: human gut; feature: human-associated habitat; material: faeces | place: Denmark | collected 2008/2010 ...
GCCTGACGTTAGAGGGTTGCACCATCGGCAGCTGGGTTGACGGCGGCGGCGAGAGTGGTGAGGCTGAGGATTTGGGCTACAACTACGACAGCAACACCAAGACCTACACGGTCTATAACGCAGACGGCCTGATGAATGTAGCCGAATTAGTGAACGGAGGTAAGACCGACATAAACATTACCCTCGACAAAAACATTGACCTCACAGGCAAAGTCTGGACGCCGATAGGCACAGACTACGACAACGCATACACCGGCACCTTCGACGGCGGCGGCCATACCATCACGGGGCTGACCATTACGACAAATGACCAATATGCGGGTCTGTTCGGCTATCTCGGTAATTTCAATAATGGCGCCGCTACGGTGAAGAATGTGGTGATGGATGGCATACAGATAACATGCAATCACAGGTCGGGTTATGCCGGCGGCGTGGCAGGATATAGCTGGGGCACCATTGAAAACTGCTCGGTGTCGGGCAGCGTCAGCGGCACGATGTATGTCGGCGGTGTGGTGGGTGTTCAAAGGGACGGTTCCATCACCGGATGCAGTTCCTCTGCCACAGTGAAGGGAACGATCAAAGTCGGCGGCGTGGCAGGTCAGACGATTTTTGGTGCCACCTTGACCGCTTGCTATGCCACAGGCAACGTGAACATAGAAATAGACCGCACACAGGATATCTCTGGCGGCGGTCTGGTAGGATTCAACGACGGAATAAGCCTCCTTTCCTGCTATGCCACGGGCAACGTAACCAGTACGGGTAGTAGCACTGGCTATGTACATATCGGCGGCTTTTTGGGAGATAACTACATTACCGTGACCGCCTGCTATTGGAAGAACAATCATGAACAAGGTATCGGCCACAATAGGAGAAGCACCGGAGCCACGAAGGTGGACGGCACTGACGTTACCTGGCAGAAAGCCGTTGATGCCATGAACACCGCCTTGCAGAACGCAGGCTCAGAGTGGCGTTACGAACTTAAAGGAGCATTGCCCACCTTGATGAAGCAGTAAACCGTCGGGGGAAATGTTCCGCCCGCAACGGAAAGAACCAGAGTAATAAAATAACAGATATTATGAGGATAAGATTTTTTGCACTTGCAGCGCTCGCCCTCTTATTGGGCGCCTGCACGCAGGACGAAGCGGGCTTCCTACCAGAAGGGGCGGAAGGCACACCCATCGTCTTCACCGCCACGGGGCTGAATCCCGTCGCGACAGCCACCGTCGGCACCCGTGCCCCAGCGGACGGCAATTGGGAGGGTGTGCAGAGCGTGGCAGTTCTGATGGACGGCACGGTGAAGACGTACAACGTGACGCCCTCCACCGCCGACAACACAAGCGCCACGCTGACCTCCACCGACCCGTACTACTGGACCAACCACAACGACATCACCGTCACAGCGTGGTGGCCCTACACCGCTGGCGAGACAACCCCACCTGCGGTAAAGGTAAAAGCCAACCAAAGTACCCAGAAAGACTTTGAGGGCAGCGACCTCATCGTAGCCGACGGACAGACGGTGACTTACGGTAGCCCCACGCTTCGCTTCACCCACCGCACGGCGCGAGTGACCATCGTTCTGACGGACTACACCGAGGGGCTGGCATCCGTGCAGCTGACGGGACTCTCCACCGAAGGCGACAACCCGGATATAATCGTCCCGTATGACAAGGGCAGCAACACCTACACCGCCATCGTAGCCCCGCAAAGTGTGGCAGCTGGCACGACCTTCATTACCTGCACCTTCACTAACGGCAAGACCTTCGTTTATAAGATGAAGAATGCTACCGACTGGCAGGCGGGCGGTGAATATACCTACACCGTCTCCCTCGCTGCGGCAAAAGACCTGGGCTATACCATAGAGAGCAACGGCAGCTACACGGTCTATAACGCCGACGGCCTGCTGAATGTAGCCGAATTAGTGAACGGAGGTAAGACCGACATAAACATTACCCTCACCGCTGACATTGACCTCACAGGCAAAGACTGGACACCGATAGGCACAGACTACGACAACTCATACAAAGGCACCTTCGACGGTGGCGGCCATACCATTACGGGGCTGACCTTTACGACAAATGACGAATTTGCGGGTCTGTTCGGCTGGCTCAATAGAGCTGGTACGGTGAAGAACGTGGTGATGGAGGGCGTACAGATAACAAGCAATCAAATATATGGCGGCAGTATTGGCGGCGTGGTAGGATCTGGCTGGGGCACCATTGAAAACTGCTCGGTGTCGGGCAGCGTCAGCGGCACGGTGTATGTCGGCGGTGTGGTGGGTGCTCAAATAGACGGTTCCATCACCGGATGCAGTTCCTCTGCCACAGTGAAGGGAATGGTCGATGTCGGCGGCGTGGCAGGTCAGACGAATTCGAGTGCCACCCTGACCGCTTGCTATGCCACGGGCAACGTGACCATAGAAATAGCCCCCAAAAAGAATATCGCTGGCGGCGGTCTGGTGGGAATGAACGCAGGAAGCAGCCTCCTTGCCTGCTATGCCACGGGCAACGTAACCAGTACGGGTAGTAGCACTGGCTATGTACATATCGGCGGCTTTTTGGGAGATAACTACATTACCGTGACCGCCTGCTATTGGAAGAACAATCATGAACAAGGTATCGGCCACAATAGGAGAAGCACCGGAGCCACGAAGGTGGACGGCACTGACGTTACCTGGCAGAAAGCCGTTGATGCCATGAACACCGCCTTGCAGAACGCAGGCTCAGAGTGGCGTTACGAACTTAAAGGAGCATTGCCCACCTTGATGAAGCAGTAAACCGTCGGGGGAAATGTTCCGCCCGCAACGGAAAGAACCAGAGTAATAAAATAACAGATATTATGAGGATAAGATTTTTTGCACTTGCAGCGCTCGCCCTCTTATTGGGCGCCTGCACGCAGGACGAAGCGGGCTTCCTACCAGAAGGGGCGGAAGGCACACCCATCGTCTTCACCGCCACGGGGCTGAATCCCGTCGCGACAGCCACCGTCGGCACCCGTGCCCCAGCGGACGGCAATTGGGAGGGTGTGCAGAGCGTGGCAGTTCTGATGGACGGCACGGTGAAGACGTACAACGTGACGCCCTCCACCGCCGACAACACAAGCGCCACGCTGACCTCCACCGACCCGTACTACTGGACCAACCACAACGACATCACCGTCACAGCGTGGTGGCCCTACACCGCTGGCGAGACAACCCCACCTGCGGTAAAGGTAAAAGCCAACCAAAGTACCCAGAAAGACTTTGAGGGCAGCGACCTCATCGTAGCCGACGGACAGACGGTGACTTACGGTAGCCCCACGCTTCGCTTCACCCACCGCACGGCGCGAGTGACCATCGTTCTGACGGACTACACCGAGGGGCTGGCATCCGTGCAGCTGACGGGACTCTCCACCGAAGGCGACAACCCGGATATAATCGTCCCGTATGACAAGGGCAGCAACACCTACACCGCCATCGTAGCCCCGCAAAGTGTGGCAGCTGGCACGACCTTCATTACCTGCACCTTCACTAACGGCAAGACCTTCGTTTATAAGATGAAGAATGCTACCGACTGGCAGGCGGGCGGTGAATATACCTACACCGTCTCCCTCGCTGCGGCAAAAGACCTGGGCTATACCATAGAGAGCAACGGCAGCTACACCGTGACCTCCGCCGATGGTCTGATGAATATAGCCAAATTAGTGAACGGAGGTAAGACCGACATTAACATTACCCTCACCGCCGACATCGACCTCACAGGCAAAAACTGGACGCCGATAGGCACAAGTTTCAGCAACAAATACACCGGCACCTTCGACGGTGGCGGTCATACCATCAAGGGGCTGACCGTTACGACAAATGACCAATTTGTGGGTCTGTTCGGCTCTATCGGTTATGCTGGTACGGTGAAGAACGTGATGATGGAGGACGTACAGATAACAAGCAATCGCAGTTCGGGCTTTGCCGGCGGTGTGGCAGGATATAGCGATGGCACCATTGAAAACTGCTCGGTGTCGGGCAGCGTCAGCGGCACGGTGTACGTCGGCGGTGTAGTGGGTGCTCAATGGAACGGTTCCATCACCGGATGCAGCTCCTCTGCCACAGTGAAGGGAACGGTCTATGTCGGCGGCGTGGCAGGTCAGACGAATGGGGGTGCCACCCTGACCGCTTGCTATGCCACGGGCAACGTGATCATAGAAATAGCCCCCAAAAAGAATATCTCTGGCGGCGGTCTGGTGGGAACGAACGGAGGAAAAGGCGTTCGTGCCTGCTATGCCACGGGCAACGTAACCAGTACAGGTAGTAGCACCGGCAATGTACATATCTTCGGCTTGTTGGGAGATAACTACACCACCGTGACCGCCTGCTACTGGAAGAACAATCAGGAACGAGGCTATAAGACCGCCCCCGAATCTACGAAGGTGGACGGCACTTACGTTACCTGGGAGAATGCCGTTGATGCCATGAACCGCGCCTTGCAGAACGTAGGCTCAGAGTGGCGTTACGAACTTAAAGGAGCATTGCCTACCTTGAGGAAGCAGTAAGCTGTTGCGGGCGGAAAAGTTCCGTCCGCAACGAACATAAAACGAAGTATAACCCCAATAAAAAAAGGAGGACGTGCTGGAACACACGGAGAATCCACCATATAGGTTTTGGCATCAAGGCATTGTCAATAATAGTATAGACTCCAGTGAAAGCATACAATTTTTCTTCTATGAGATGGAAATCGCCGAAAATAGCGTCGCAATAATAACAGCCGTGCGATAGGTAGCTATCGGCAACCGTCCGGCTATACCGTTTTTTTACCGGGCCGACCTTGAGTTGTCGCCCCTCTTCCGTCTGTAAGAAATCTTGTACCGCGGCATAGACCCCAGGATGCTTGTCTATATCATGATCGTCCCACGAAGACCGCTCCACATCGAAATCGCAGTTGCAGACGCTCTTCAGACTTGGCTCTACCGTATAGCAGTATTGCAGCGTCCCGCACTTCCAGCATTTCATTTCAAAGAAGATGATGGTAATCTTTTGCTTAGGAGCTATTCTGATATGCTCGCAAAATTTCAACTTACGCGCCAGTAAATTACTTATCAATGCTTTTAACGGCATTTGAACTTTCCCTACTTGGGCAAGTATGTTTGAATTTTCGTCCTTGAATATTTTGAACGCAGGAGTCTCTTTGTCTGCAACTAAAGTTTTGTCATAATCCGACATTTCTTTGGGGGCTATGCGGAAAAACCAGCAACCTCTTACGTTCGATGCCTTATACCGTTCCTGCCGGAGGCGGGTTGCTTCATAAGTCTGCCGGCTCCATTGAACCTCGAAAGCGATCCTCTTGCCTCCCTGTACAGCCAAAACATCCGCCCTCCAATCCGCTTCGGAAAATTCGGGGATGGCATTCCATCCCTGCTCCCGGCAAGCCTCCATGATCGCGACTTTCGCTTTGAGATGCTCTGCAGACTCGGGTTTCCAATCACATGGATTTGCAGATTTCAGATGAACGAAATGTTTCAACCCTCTGTTGCTTGTTCTCAAAAAGCCCTCTTGCCCGCAGCACGGCAATGTTAAAACGATTTCTTTGGCTTTAAGACGGGCTTTCAAAGCACTCCATTCTTCGTCATTAAGATCAATGGAAACAATTTCTTTGTCTTCTATATAAGCACGTAAAGGCATTGTAGAAATGTATAAAGATTGTTAATGATCTCGGATATATTACATCAATCCAAATATAGCGAATCCGAACGAAACGAGCAAGTTTTGCGGAGTGAATCATCGTCGTCTTAATATTGAATCACCATATATCTTACGCCGACCCGTCCAGCAAAATAGCCGCCGTAAGCGACACGTCAAGGCAATGCCTTGTCTTTGTCGCTTACGGCGGCTATTCGGCTCTTGCTGTCCGGGCGTTCCGGGCAGTCTGAAATTTTATTCTCTATGACACTGCTCACAAAACAGATCATCTCGAAATTCGAGAAACATCCTATCCACTCACAGGATGGGAAAGGAATGGATGCCGAAGTCCTCGTCAAGTATTTCAACCCCTGCGGCTCGGGCACATGGCTCATCACCGAAGCCGAACGCGAAGGCGACGACTGGCGCTTGTTCGGTTATTGTCATATCCACGAATGGGAGTGGGCTACCTGATGCTCTCCGAGCTGGCATATCTTCGTCTGCCGTTCGGACTTACCATCGAACGCGACATTTACACGGCCAGGAAATACGTCCGGGATTTTCTACCGCAGGATGAATGACGGCAAAGGCCTCGGAATTTTACTGCCCCTTGCCGATAACAGAATCATTACACAAAAAAGACTATAAATATGGCAACATTCGAAGAAAAAGCCGAACGGCTGAAGAAAGAGTTGGAAGAAGCTCCAAACGGCGACCAACGTCGAAATTTGTCCCACGAATACGAACTTACCTTGCGTCTGCTGCGCATCATCCGCGGAGAGGTCTTTACGCTCGACGACATCAATAAATGCCGCATGGAGATCATGCGGCAATATCCCGGATACGAACGTCCTATAACGGCCGACTCGGGAATCCTGCTGGCTGCGGAGGCAATCCGCAAATCTTTCGGACGGAAATACTATCTGCCGCTTTACAAATATCCGATCCTCATTGATTTCGGGACACCGGATGGGCAGATATGCGTGATCCATCCGAGCAACTATATCAGTTATACATCCAAAAAAGAAGGGGAAGAGTGATGATCTTCCCCTTTTCACAGACCGCATCAGCGCTGCGCTTTCATATAATGCTGTTCCAGCAGTTTATAAAGCGATGACTGCGGATAAAGAATCTTTCCACCAAGAGTAGTATAAGGGATTTGGCGGTTGTCCCGGTAATTCTGCAAGGAGCGTTTCGAGATGCTGAAGATGCTGCAAATCTCCTCACTGGTCAGGTACAGTTCATTTCCGATGGTCGGGCGGTGCGTGTCGATCAGAATATCGACGGCACGGATGGCTTTGACGATGTCGCGGCGCAGTTCCTTGAACGCGGCGCTGTCGCGGGTAATGATCTCTTCGGTCATGCTACAGGCTTTTTATCAGGTTCTTTTCCAGAAGTTGCCGGATGTCGTCGTCCCGGAACAATACTTTATTCCCCAAGGCCGTATAGGGGATGATGCCGGCGGAGCGATAGTATTGCAAGGCTCGCTTGGTGATGCTCAAGGCCTTGCAGACCTCCTCGGCCGTAAGCCTCCGGACAGTTGTCGGTTGGGCGGAGAGGGAATGGAGCGCAGACACTCGCTCCAGAAGACGTTGAAGGTGCGCCTGCATCTCTTTATAGGCGCTCGTTTCCATAAGGACGCAATCCATAATGCTGAGGGTTTAGGTGATTTCTGCGTTAAGGATGTGCAAGATAATCCAAGCCTTCAGAAAACGATCCCCATGTCCGCTCCAGACCGATCCAGTCCGCTCAAAGGAAAAAATGATCGGCGGTGACGCTGATGTACGCCATAAATCGGAAAATAGAGAGATAAAAATTCTATTTGCTTTTTTATCAGATATTCACTATATTTGTATAGAGTTGTTTGACAGGATGAACCTCGATGTAAGTTTATTCAAGACTTGCGTTTCTAAATCATTACCTCATAAAAAAACAACGCCGTAACTTATTAGGTTACAGCATTGTTTTGTAAATCCTCGGAAACTTTGAAGGAAGCCGGTGCTTTCGTATCGGTGTCGTACATTCCGGAATTTTCGGTCCGAGAATCCGTTTCCGTCAATACCCAAGATACGGAGCATCGAGCGGTAGGACTGTTCTTTGGCGAACAGACGGGTGTAGTATTCGTTGTCTTCCTTGTCCCGGTCGATGATGACGTGTTTCGGGACGGGGGCGTGATGCGAACGGTCGCCGGGAATAGTTATATTATGATAACCTAATGAAAATCTGAAAGGAGCGGAATTCGGGTTCTGCGGAAGAGCAACCCCTGCAACCAATATGGTTGCAGGGGTTGCTCTTATTTGAAGGAAATGCTGGAGATATTATTCTAAGAGTCCCAATTGTATGATCCAATCTTTCTTTCCCCACAGATAGTTTCTCATGGTAAAATGTAATGCAAGTTCGGGATAAGGCGGGTTATATTTTAGGAGTGTTTCTATATCTTCTATATCTTCTCCATATGCACGACACAGATCTTCCCATTTAATCCAATAGTCTTGCAGCAAAACAGCTTCTTCGTAATTATATACATCGAGTTTTGCCCACCAGTTATTCAGATACAGGGTATCGCTCGGTGTTATTTTGTTATCCATCTTGCCATCGACACCAGCACTCAATAGAATGAAGGATACAGGTTTCTTTGTTTCGTAATCATAAAGGGGGACGTATTGTATTTCACAACTATCTCTTGAAAACGGATCTTGCAATACCTGTTGTGCTCTGAGAGTCTCTTTAGACTCATCCGGTTGAATCTCCCGATGATAGAAATCGAGGGCTTCGTCCATCGAGCGAGGAAAATAACCGAACGTTAGGTAAAATGAAAGAGGAAGCTGCTGCTGGTTTGGAGCCGCTTTATAATCAGATCTCATACGTTCCGCTATTTTTTTATATTTAGACGAAAGATAACATCTCGTGGTCCCAAATCCCAGCAACAATAATATGGTTATTACTGAAAGCGTTATCAGAATAAATTTTTTCTTTTGTTTCATGGGTTTCTTCGGAAATGATGAATTTTTCGTATTCGGAGCATGTACTCGGAATCTTCTGTCCGAGAATCCGTTTCCGTCAATATCCCAGGATGCGGAGCATCGAGCGGTAGGACTGTTCTTTGGCGAACAGGCGGGTGTAGTATTCGTTGTCGTCCTTGTCCCGGTCGATGATGACGTGTTTGGGGGCCGGAATCAGACAGTGCTGGATGCCGCCGAAGCCGCCGATCGACTCCTGATAGGCTCCCGTATGGAAGAAGCCGATATATTGCGGATTCCCCGGTTCGAGCTTGGGCAGGAAGATCGCGTTGATGTGCGATTCCGAGTTGTAGAAATCTTCGCTGTCGCAGGTCAGGCCGCCCAGCAGCACACGCTGGTATTCTTTGTCCCAGTTGTTGATCGCCAGCATGATGTAGCGCTGGTTGATGCCCCACGTATCGGGCAAAGTCGTGATGAAGGAGCTGTCGATCATGTACCAGTTCTCGCGGTCGTTCTGCTGTTTCTGATTGACGATCGAGTAGAGGGTCGCGCCGCTTTCGCCGACGGTAAACGATCCGAATTCAGTGAATATGTGCGGTTCGTCGATTCCGTTGCGGGTACAGATGTTCTTGATCTGCGCGATGATCTCTTCGGTCAGGTACTCGTAGTCGTACGAGAAGTCGAGCGAGTTTTTGATCGGAAAGCCGCCTCCGATGTTGAGGCTGTCCAGATCGGGGCAAATGGCCTTCAATTCGCAGTAGATGTTCAGGCACTTCGACAGTTCGTTCCAGTAGTAGGCCGTGTCCTTGATACCGGTATTGATGAAGAAGTGCAGCATTTTGAGCTTGAACTTCTTGTTTTTCTGGATCTTGGTTTTGTAGAAGTTGATGATGTCGTTGTAGCGGATCCCCAAGCGCGAGGTGTAGAATTCGAATTTGGGTTCTTCCTCGCTGGCGATCCGGATGCCGATTTTGCATTTTTGGGTAATGGCATCGTCGTAGAGGTCGATCTCCTCCTTGTTGTCGATCACGGGGATCGTGTTTTCGAATCCGTCGTTGATCAACTGGGCGATGTTTTCGACGTATTGCGGGCGTTTGAAGCCGTTGCAGATGATATAGCGGTCCTTGTCGATCACGCCGCTGTCGTACAGGGCGTTGATGATGTGAATGTCGTAAGCGGATGAGGTTTCGAGGTGGATGTCGTTTTTCATCGCCTCTTCCAGCACGAACGAGAAGTGACTCGACTTGGTACAGTAGCAGTAGTTGTATGTCCCCTTGTAATCGACCTTCGCCATCGCTACGTTGAACATGCGCTTGGCCCGGTTGATCTGCTGGGAGATCTTCGGCAGGTAGGTTATCTTGAGCGGAGTGCCGTACTGCTTGATTAATTCCATCAGGGGAATGTCGTGGAAGTTCAATTCGTTGTCCTCGACGGTAAATTCATCCTGCGGGAAATCGAACGTCTGTTCGATCAGGTCGATGTACTTGTCTTTCATGGCTCGTTTGTGTTTTTTGCGGTATAATCCGAGCGAGCTACATTGTAAATTCCGGAGTAAAGTAGCTCGTGCGGATTGTTTTTTATTTTGGGATGCAAAGTAGGTAATTATTTTCGAGATCGGCAATGGTTTATCCGTATATTTTGAAAAAACAGGTGAATTTTTTCGTTTTTGTCCGATGAAAATTGTATTTTTGGGTCGAATTTTAATCGGGACAGAACGGTGTTGACTGGAATCATAACGAATTACCTGACCCAGCACAGGAGGCTGGTCGTGCCGCAACTGGGAACTTTTGTCGTGAAGGTTCCCGAAGGCGGTGTGGTCTTTTCGGAGTTGCTTAAGCGCGACGACGGCATCTTGCGCGGGTTGCTGGTGCAGCAGGGTGGAATGAACGATCTGGAGGCTGCCGGTGCGATCGACCGCTTCGTGTTTGAAGTGCGTCATGCCCTCGAGCATGAGGGGGCCTATGCAATCGAGGGCTTCGGTCGTCTGACCCTTTCACCGGGCGGTGCAATCGTCTTTCAGGCGGTTCTGGCTACGCCTGTAGCTGCTGCGGGACCTGTTGTCGGGGAATCGGCTCCGGAGGAAGGAAATAAAATTTCCTCGGCCGCAGCTCTTCATCCCGCTTCCGTCGCTGCGTCTGCGGAGTCCGTTGCACCCCGTGTGCGATCCCGTTCCGAAGCGAAGGCTTCTCCTGTAATCGACGGCGGTATTTCCGAACCTCGGATTTCCGTTTCTGCCAAGCGCAAACCCGCACCTTATGTAAAGGGATTGCAATACGGCAAACCGCTTAAAACCACCGAGGGATATACCTATGTGGGTTCCAAGCCCCGCCGGAGGATCGATAAATTTATGGTCATCGCCATCGTGGTCGCTGTGTTGGCCGTAGGCGTCATCGTTTACGGTTATCTACGCCGGGCGAAGATCGAGCGTCTGGAGCGCGAATACCTCGAACAACTCGCACCTGCCGTGCCGGAGCCCGTGGCTGCCGGAACGGACGGGGGTGTGGAGTCCGTTCCGGATACGACTCAGGAATAGTTTGCCTGTATTGGCTGTAAAACAGGATTGATAGAGTAGGAATGACAGATCTGACATCCATAAAAAACCGTTTCGGGATCATCGGTAACTCCGAGGCGCTCAACCGTGCGCTGGAGGTTGCCCTGCGTGTGGCGCCGACCGATCTTTCGGTACTCGTTACGGGTGAAAGCGGCGTCGGCAAGGAGTTTTTCCCGCAGGTGATCCATGCCTATTCGGCACGTAAACACAATAAATATATCGCCGTGAACTGCGGCGCCATTCCCGAAGGAACGATCGATTCCGAATTGTTCGGACACGAGAAGGGGGCCTTCACCGGAGCAGTCGAAGCCCGCAAGGGTTATTTCGAGGAGGCGGACGGCGGGACGATCTTTCTGGACGAGGTGGCCGAGCTGCCTCATTCGACCCAGGTGCGGTTGTTGCGTGTGTTGCAGACCGGCGAGTTCATCCGCGTCGGTTCGGCCAAGGTGCAGAAGACCAACGTGCGCGTGGTGGCGGCGACGAATACGAATTTGCAGGATGCGATCCAGGCGGGGCGTTTCCGCGAGGATCTCTATTACCGGCTCAATACGGTGCCGATCCAGGTGCCTCCTCTGCGGGAACGGAAGGAGGATATTTTCTTGCTTTTCCGCAAGTTCGCGGCCGATGTAGCGGCCCAGTACCGTATGCCGGCTATTTCTCTGGACCCCGAGGCCCGGCAGATGCTGGAGAATTACTATTGGCGGGGCAATATCCGTCAGTTGAAAAATGTCGCCGAACAGATTTCGGCCATCGAGGAGGCGCGGCTCATTACGCCTGCCATCCTGACGAAGTACCTGCCCGCACAATCTCAAAGCGGAGCATCTACGTCGATGAGTACGGCCTTGCATAGCGGTCCGGGCGACGGCGTGTCTTTCGAACGGGAGTTGCTTTACAAAGTGCTTTTCGACCTGCGGGCCGACGTCAATGACCTGAAGCGGATGCTTACCGAGCTGATGCAGCGTGCCGAGCGTCCTGCCGAGCCGACCAAAGACCTGGCGGGGTTGTTGCCGGCTTCCGCCCACAGTATCGCTTCTCCGGACTATACGGAGAGCGAGGAGGTGGTCGATGAACAGCCTTCGCGGGAACTGACCAAAGCCGATGTGCTGCGGGAGCAGATCCTTCGGGCCCTGCGGCGCAACAACGGCCGCCGCCGGGAAGCCGCTGCCGAGCTGTTTATGTCGGAGAGAACTCTTTACCGTAAAATCAAGGAGCTCGGCATCGACGAGAACTCCTGAAAAATATCGTTTATAATCGAATGAAAGCTGTACTCAAATATGCGATCGTCGTCGCAGCGGGCCTCTTGCTGGCCGGTTGCGGGTACAAGGTGAACTATTCGTTGTCGGGCGCTTCGATTCCGCCCGATGCCAAGACCTTCAGTGTGGCCTACTTCCCGAACAACGCCCCGATGGTGGCTCCGATCCTGAGCTCGACGCTGACGGATGCCTTGCGGGACAAGTTTACGCGCCAGACGCGTTTGACGCAGGTGGACGAAGGCGGCGATTTCGCTTTCGAAGGCGAGATCACCGGTTATACTTCGACGACGGCTTCGGTTTCGGGTTCGTCCGAAACGGCCCTGTTGAACCGATTGACCATTACCGTCAATGTGCGCTTCACCAATGCGGTGGACGAGAGCATGTCGTGGAAAAAGACGTTTTCGGCGTTCGAGGATTTCGATTCTTCGAAACTGCTGAATGAAATCGAGGGCGAACTGATCCCCCAAATCGTCGATAAACTGGTGACGGACATTTTCCAGGCATCGGCGGCAAACTGGTAGCGGATGGCGGATTTCAAGGAATATACGATGTCCGGAGGCACGGTAGGCCCGGTCGATGAAGCGCAGCTCGATGCGCTCGTCGGGCGTTACGAGTGGTTTACTCCCGCCCGTATCCTGCGCGTGCTTCAAACCGGGCGTTCCGACCGTCGGGTGTCGATCGCGGCGGTGTCGCGTCTGCTGCCGCTCGGACGGTTCACGGTCGATCGGGAGGCGCTTTGTGCGCTTTCGCCTGCCGACCTGATCGACCGTTTCCTGAAGGAGGGGGGGCATCGGATCGTGGCCGAGGAGGGCGAAGTCGTTGAAGAGGTCCGCACCGAGGCCGAATTGAGCGGTGACGACGACCTCGTTACGGAGGATCTGGCGGAAATCTACCTGGCCCAAGGGCTTTACGACGAAGCAATCGCCATTTATCGCAAATTAAGTTTGTTAAATCCGGAAAAAAGTGTTTACTTTGCGTCGCTTATTGACAAAATCGCAAATAAATAATTAAAACGATAGGAACATGTTATACACTCTTTGTATCATTCTGATTCTGGTTGCAAGTATTCTCATCATTCTGGCTGTACTCGTTCAGAATCCCAAAAGCGGCATGGCTGCCAATTTCGGTGCTTCGAACCAGGTGATGGGCGTTCGCCAGACTTCGGATTTCCTGGAGAAATTTACGTGGACGATGGCCGTCGTGATCGTCGTGTTGAGTCTGTTGGCTACGCTGGCTATGGATCGCGGTCTGGTGGCTCGCAGCAACGTGGAACTCGAGAAAGATGCCAATGCGCTGATGGAGAAGATGATCGTCGAAGATCCCGCTCCTGCGGTTCCGCAGGCGGAACTTCCGGCTTCCGATCAGCAGCCTG
>ERZ779852.2753-NODE-2753-length-13779-cov-5.097056_pt1 | contig 13779 bp, 11 predicted proteins | sample MGYA00511559_ERZ779852 | MGnify/ENA primary metagenome ERZ779852 (study PRJEB29588, sample SAMEA2157977) | human gut metagenome | biome: human gut; feature: human-associated habitat; material: faeces | place: Denmark | collected 2008/2010 ...
GAGGATCATGAGCATCCCGATGATTTTGCTGCGACAGCACGCAAGGTGCGCGAGCTTGTGACAGATGCCATCGAGCGGCAGTTGGTGTCCGATGTGCCGGTTGCTGCATTTTTGTCCGGCGGGCTGGACTCCAGCCTGATCTCTGCCATTGCGGACGCCAATTTTACTGCCCACGGCAGGCAGCTGCAGACTTTCTCGGTGGGATACCGGGATAACCGGAAGTATTTTCATGCTACAAAATTTCAGCCCGGTGCGGATGCCCCCTATATCCGCAAAATGAATGAATTTCTCCATGCCCGCCACCATTGGATCACACTGGACACCCCGGAGCTGGTACCGGCGCTGTATGCAGCGGTGGATGCGCGTGACCTGCCCGGTATGGCGGATGTCGATGCATCGCTGCTGCTGTTCTGCCGGCAGATCAAGCCCCATGCCACGGTGGCGCTGTCGGGAGAATGCGCCGATGAGATTTTCGGCGGTTACCCGTGGTACCGCGACCCGGCAGTGCGGGAAAAATACGGCTTCCCATGGGCGCAGTCCACAGTCTATCGCGCCTCCTTCCTCAAGCCCGGTGTGCTGGGCAGCATTGACCCGGCTGCTTTTGTGGATGCCCGCTACCGCCAAACGCTGGCAGAAACCTCCGTCCGACCCGGCCTGTCGGCAGAGGAACAGCGTATGCGCCAGATGATGAACCTGAATTTCAAATGGTTTATGCAGACCCTGCTTGACCGTAAGGACCGCATGAGCATGTACAGCGGGCTGGAGGTCCGGGTGCCGTTCTGCGACTACCGCATTGCGGAGTACCTCTACTCTGTCCCGTGGGAATACAAAGACTACCGAAATCAGGAAAAAGGCCTGCTGCGCGAGGCAATGCGGGGCGTACTGCCGGATGAGGTGCTGTGGCGGCGCAAAAGCCCTTACCCTAAGACATGGAATCCCAGCTACCTTGCGGCGGTCTCGGCCGAGCTGCGCGGTGTGCTGGCTGACCCGGCCGCGCCAATTTTGCGCATTATCAAGGCCGACGCACTGGAAAACCTGCTGGCGTCGGGTGCGGATAACCCCATCCCATGGTACGGCCAGCTTATGACAACTCCGCAGACCATCGCATGGTTTGTCCAGCTGAACTACTGGTTGGAGAAATATAAGGTGGAGCTGGTTTGATGTGGAGGGCGGCGGTCAGGGGACTGACCCCCCTACGGCCTTTGCCACGCGGGTAGGGCGGCCAGTCCCCTGACCGCGGCAGCTCGTTCCCGTCACTGCAGACCTTCCGCGCAAAAATAATTTATTTTTCCTCCCCATCTGTTCAAACCTTGCCCGATGTGCTATAATAACTCAATAGGACTACAAATAGAGAAGGGAGACCCCTCATGCAGCAGGAAACCGTTATCGTTCTGGATTTCGGCGGCCAGTATAATCAGCTGATCGCGCGCCGCGTCCGCGAATGCAACGTATATTGCGAGATCTATTCTTACCGTACCGACCTTGCCAAGATCAAGGCCAAAAACCCGAAGGGCATCATCTTCACCGGCGGCCCCAACAGCGCCTATCTGCCGGATTCGCCCACGATCGACCCCGAAATCTTTACTTGGGGTGTGCCCATCCTCGGCATCTGCTACGGCAGCCAGTTGATGATGCACATGCTGGGCGGCAAGGTCTGCAAGGCCCCCGAGCGTGAGTACGGCAAAACGCTGGTCGATCTGGATACTGCCAGCCCGCTGTTTGATACGCTGCCCGCCCAGAATGTCTGCTGGATGAGCCATAACGATTATATCGAACAGGCGGCCCCCGGCTTTGAGATTATTGCCCATACCCCCAACTGCCCGGTGGCCGCTGCGCAGGATAAGGCCCGCGGCCTGTATGCGGTGCAGTTCCACCCTGAGGTCCTGCACACCGAGAACGGCACCAAGATCCTGCACAACTTTGTGTATAAGGTCTGCGGCTGCGCCGGTGACTGGAAGATGGACTCCTTTGTCGAGAACTCCGTCAAGGCCCTGCGCGAGAAGATCGGCGACGGCAAGGTGCTGTGCGCCCTGTCCGGCGGTGTCGATTCCAGCGTCTGCGCGGCTATGCTGGCCAAGGCCATCGGCAAGCAGCTGACCTGCGTTTTCGTTGACCACGGTCTGTTGCGCAAGAACGAGCGCGAGCAGGTCTGCGAGGTCTTTGGTGAGGGCGGTCAGTTTGACATCAACTTTGTCTGCGTTGACGCCCGCGACCGTTTCTACAAGAAGCTGGCCGGCGTAGAGGCCCCCGAGAGCAAGCGCAAGATCATCGGCGAGGAGTTCATCCGTGTGTTCGAGGATGAAGCAAAAAAGATCGGCGCTGTGGACTTTTTGGCACAGGGCACGATCTACCCCGATGTCGTGGAGAGCGGCCTCGGCGGCGAAAGCGCCACCATCAAAAGCCACCACAATGTCGGCGGTCTGCCCGATTATGTTGACTTCAAGGAAATCGTGGAGCCGCTGCGCGACCTGTTCAAGGACGAGGTCCGTCAGGCCGGCCGTGAGCTGGGCCTGCCCGAGTACCTTGTTGCCCGCCAGCCGTTCCCCGGCCCGGGTCTGGCTATCCGCATTATTGGCGATGTGACCCCCGAAAAGGTCGCCATCGTGCAGGATGCCGATGCCATCTGGCGTGAGGAGGTCGATAAGCTTCCCATGGCCCAGCGCCCCAGCCAGTACTTTGCCGCGCTGACCAACATGCGCAGTGTTGGTGTCATGGGTGACGAGCGCACCTACGATTACGCCATTGCCCTGCGCGCCGTAACCACCACCGATTTTATGACCGCCGAGGTCACAATCCTGCCGACCGAAACCATCACCACCGCAGCCAACCGCATCGTGAACGAAGTCAAGAACATCAACCGCGTCATGTTCGACTACACCACGAAACCGCCAGCAACGATTGAGTTTGAATAATCGCCATTAACTGACCACCTTCCCGCCGGGGCTTTGCCCGGCGGGATTTTTTCATTGCATGGGGCAGGGGAAAGTTGTACAATAAAAGCAAAAGAACGGCAAAAGGAGAAGAACTATCATGAAAGAAATTCCTATTACTTCATTCCGGAATCTTAAGATCGGTCAGGCTGAGAACACGGCGGCGGGGACAGGCTGCACGGTGTTTCTGCTGGGGCAGGACGGTGCCCCGGCGGGGTTGGATGTACGCGGCGGCGGGCCTGCCTCCCGCGAGAGCGAGCTGCTCAAGCCGCTGGCGGCGGCGCAGGTCATCCACGCTATTGTGCTGGCGGGGGGCAGTGCCTTTGGACTGGACGCGGCTGGCGGCGTTATGCGGTATCTTGAGGAGCGCGGCATCGGTTTTGATGTCGGGGTCACAAAGGTGCCGCTGGTCTGCCAGTCGGATCTATTTGACCTGACCGTGGCTGACGCCCACACCCGCCCGGATGCTGCCATGGCGTATCAGGCCTGCGTGAACGCGGAAGCCAACAACTACCGCGATGGCAACTATGGCGCGGGCACCGGCGCAACCGTGGGCAAGCTGCTGGGCATGGACCACTGCATGAAATCCGGCATCGGCAGCTATGCCGTGCAGGTGGGGCCGCTGCAGGTCGGTGCAGTTGTGGCTGTCAATGCGCTGGGCGACATTTACGACTATGAGACGGGCCGCAAGGCCGCAGGCTTGTTGGCGGATGACGGCAGGACCTTCCTCGACTCCGAGCTGCTTGCACTGCAGAGCATTGAGGTAAAGGAGAATAAATTCGTCGGCAATACAACGATCGGTGTTGTCTTTACGAACGCGCGGTTTGACAAATCCCGGCTGTGCAAGATCGCTGGCATGGCACAGGACGGGTATGCGCGCGCCATCCGCCCGGTGCATACCACGGCAGACGGGGACAGCATCTACGCTGTTTCGCTGGGCGATGTGGCCGCTGATCAGGATGTCGTGGGGGCTCTGGGGGCGCGTGTGATGGCCAAGGCTATTCTGCGGGCCGTGCAGGCTGCGGAGCCTGCCTATGGTTTCCCGGCGGTCAGCAGCCTGTAAGGCAGCACTGCGCGATCCCCGCACTGCGGGGCGGCCGCCAACGAAGCAGCACCGCTGTAAAATAACACGCCGGGGCGATTGCACCGTCCCGTTTTTTGGCGTATAATATCCCTGAATACATCACCGATCATGGGGAGAACCATTTTACTATGGCGAAGCTGGACGAACAAATCAGGACAATGAAGGGGTATTTTGAGGCTGACTGCGAGGCGGAGGGCAAGCTCTCCCTCGGGCTGGAGGTGGAGCATTTTGTGACACACTCTGACGGCAGGGCGGTCACATTTGCGCAGCTGCAGGCGGCTTTGCGGGATCTGCAGCAGCAGGGGGATGCCCCCGTTATCTCGGAGAGCGAATACCTTGGCTTCCGTGCTCCCGCACTGTCGGCGGTTATCGGCCCGGCCTGCCAGCTGAAGATCACTCTGACGCCCCAGCGGGATGTTCAGGATCTCATGGACAGCTACAACCGGTTTTACCTGCAGCTGTGCCTGACGCTGGCTGCCTGCGGTCTGCGCGCGTGGACGGTGGGATACCACCCCACCCAGCGGGCTGAGGCACTGCCGCTGATTCCCCAAAACCGGGCCGAGGCACTGGACCGCTACTTTAAGAACACCGGTGCCTGCGGCGGCCAGATGCTGCGGGCGACCGCAGCAACAAGACTTTCCATTGATTATTTCAGCGAGCAGGACTTTGTGCGCAAAATGCGGGCGGCCAGCCTGCTGACGCCGTTCTTTGTGCTGCTCAGCGACAATGCGCCGGTGTATCAGACAAGCCGCAACAGCGCCTACGGCCTATCTGCCCGCGTGCGGCAGGATGTGGACCGCGACCGCTGCGGGGTGATCCCGCATCTGATGGATCCGGATTTCGGCTTTGCCCGCTATGCCGAGACCGTGCTGACCAAGCCGCAGATCGTGGCCTGGCGCACGAACCGCGCCAAGGCGGTAGGCAGCAAGACAGCTCCGGAGTTGTATGGCGCGCACATCAGCCGGCGGGAGGCAGCGCAGGTTCTGTCGATGTTTTTCTATGATGTGCGGCTGAAATCAAGAATTGAACTGTGCGCCGCAGATTGTATGCCGCCCCGCTATGTTGCGGCATATTTGCAGCTTGTCAAGGCGGTGTTCGGCAGCCCGGCAGCGCTGCAGAATGTGCTGCGCCACTATAGCGGCGTTACAACGCTGGATATTGCAGACGCGAAGCGCGCGATCTGTAAGGACGGCTACAATGCACTTGTCTACGGCCGCCCCGCCGGCAGCGAAATCGCCTGGCTGCTGATGCAGGCCCGCAGCCGCACGCCCTCGCAGGAGGAGCGCGCCCTGCTTGAACCCTTTATGACATTGCTTATGAACCGCAAGACGATCCGCGAGGTCGAAAACTACAACGAATAATCCGCCCCGCCGCAGCACATACTCGCCCAAAGGGGGCGTGTGCAGTTGCGGGAAACATCGTATCATGCGGTCATTGCGGAGATGACGGTCCGCGCCCTGTGGGAGATGCAGAATGTGATGGACTGCATCCCCGATGAGCTGTGGGATACCTGCTACGGCGGTGCGCCGCTCTGGCAGCATGTATACCACACGCTGCACCATCTGGATCAGTGGTTCATCAACCCGCGCGACAACGATTTTGTGGAGCCGCCGGTCCACACACCGCACCTGCAGGAGCTTTCGATCTACCCGGCGACCCATCTGAGCAGGCACGACACGGACGATTATTTTTACACGATCAAGGCGAAGCTGTCTATTTATTTGACCTCGCTCCACGATGAGGACCTGCTGCAGCGACCGGAAAACTGCGAGTGGACGCGGTTTACCCTGATTTTGGCACAATACAGGCATCTGTATATGCACATGGGTATGCTGATGGGCTTTGTACAGGCGGAGACCGGTCTTTGCCCGCGCACTTTGCAGGTCGGCCAGGACCTGCCCCGGCCACCCTACGACCCATATGAAAATGAGAGGCATCTATGAAAAAAATCTCTGTCGCGGCCGCGGCGCTGGCCGCTTTACTGTTGAGCGGCTGCGCCCGGACTGCGGACCCCACCCCTGTATGGCAGACAGATTTGCCTGTTACCGGGGTACATATCGACTTGAGCGGTGCTGAGTTTCTCAGCGATGCGCCGGTCCTGTACGCCCACACGCGGGAGGATTCGGCAAGGAACCACTATCTGGATATGCCCGCTGTGCAGGCGGAGGGAGCACCGGTCGTAACATTTTACGGTGTCACGGCAGAGGATATAAGCCTCGTCTTTCTTGAGAGTATCGGCGATTTGTATGTCGATTATGACCGCGTAAAGCCACAGGTTGAGTTGGATTATCGGCTGACACAGGGGGATGACAGCGTGTCCTATCGACTTGACACAGCCTACAATTTTGAGTTTACCGTAAAAACACAGCAGGGGAGCGATACCCTGCTGGTTGTGAGCAGAAGAAGCGATATTACGGGATAAAAATACCGCCCGTCAGCCATGAAAAGGCCGATGGGCGGTTTTCTTTTATGTGTTTTCCGGCATGTCCACCGTCACTGTGGGGAAGGCAAAGCTGCAGCCTTCGGCGCGGACCAGATCGAGAATCTGCAGGTTCAGACAATTTTTGACCTTGAGAAACTCCCGCAGAGAGACCCTTGAAACATAGACGCGGCAAAGCAGGTCAATGCTGCTGTCGTTGAATTTGTCCAGTGTTACGCTGACGCCGTCCGGCAGCACATCCGGGTGGGCCTGCAGCAGCGCAGCCAGCTTGCGGCAGAGCGTTTCGATCTTGCCGCGCGGCGTATCGTAGGTCAGGCCGATGGTAAAGGCCCAGAGGCGGCTGGTGCGGCGGTCGCAGTTCTGGATATATTCGGAGCAGATCTTTGAATTTTCAATCGTGATCGCCACATTGTCTGCCGTGCGGATCCGGGTCGAGCGGAAGGAAATATCCTCAACCGTGCCCTCATAGCTGCCAAGCACCACATAATCTCCGATGCCGAAGGGATGCTCCAGCACAAGGGTGACACCGGCGATCAGGTTGGAAAGCGTTGACTGCGCCGCCAGTGAGACCGCAAGACCGGCGACCCCGGCACCGGTCAACAGACCGCTGACCGGGACCCCAAGCTGGTCCAGCATGGCAATGCCGGTAAAAAGTAAGACAAGCGCATGGAAGATATTTTCAAAAAAGCGCCCCATCGTCTGGTTGGTGGTCATATCGAGGTGGTTTTCGGCGCTGTGGAGCAGCAGCCGTGTTACCGGTGCTGCCTGCCAACTGCCCAGGCCGATGAAAACGGTGATGAGCAGGCCGGATGCCGTGCCAAGCAGCCTGCTGAACACCTCCCCATGGACAAAGCTGAAGGGAAGGAGTGTGACAGCAAAGCAGGCCAGAAGGACCCGCAGGATCATCGCAATCGGCACAATATAGCTTTCCAGCAGAATGTGCAGCCAGGATGCGATATGTTTTTTTATGCGGCCAAGGAATTTGCGCGCCAGAAACTTGTAAAGCTCCGGCAGTACGGCGGCCAGCGCTGCAAATACCAGCGCCGGGATCAAGGTGCCAAAGTCAAAGGCCAGTTCAGATATTTCAGGCATAGAGTGAAACCTCATATTTGTGTGCCGCTGTGCGGCGGCAATGGGAAAACTTCTATCCAATTATAGCACAACCTCTTGCATTTTGTAAAACCTGTGCTATAATCTTTAGCAGAAAGTCTGTTTCAGGGCGGGGTGCGATTCCCCACCGGCGGTGAGCGGCGTTGTGCCGCAAGCCCGCGACCGGCTGCGTAAGCAGCCGCTGACCCGGTGTGATTCCGGGGCCGACGGTATAGTCCGGATGAAAGAAACGGAAAGCTGTCTGTATTGCTTTTTGTGCGCCCTGCTGTATGCTTATACGGCAGGGTGTTTTATTTTGCAATGCGCGGAGCCTCCCGGGTTCGTGAATCGGCTTTCACAAATTATATCGGGAGGAATCTCACCATGCAAAACTCTGTCACCAATGTCCGCAAACTCACCGGGACCGCCATGCTCGGCGCGGTAGCCGCTGTGCTGATGTATCTGGAATTTCCCATTCCCATCATGCCGTCCTTTGTCAAGCTGGATGTCTCTGAGCTGCCCGCCCTGCTGGCGGCGTATGCCTACGGCCCTGTGTCCGGCATTGCCGTCTGCCTGATCAAAAACCTGATCAAGCTGCCCAGCACCAGCACCGCTGCCGTGGGCGAACTATTTAACTTTGTCATGGGCGCGCTCTTTGTCGGTGTGGCCGGTTTCGTCTACAAGCGCAGCAAGACCCGCCGCAGCGCACTCATCGGCGCTGGCGCCGGTGCGCTGGTCATGGCGCTTGTCAGTGTGCCGTACAACTATTTTGTAGTTTACCCGGCGTATGTGGTGCTGTACCACCTGCCGCTGGAGGCCATCATCGGGATGTATCAGGCCATCAACCCCAGCGTGGACGGACTTCTGGCCTGCCTGCTGACCTTTAACCTGCCGTTTACCCTCTTTAAGGGGCTGCTGGACGCGGCGCTCTGCTTCCTGATTTACAAGCCGCTGTCTCCGATCCTGCACGGCAGGAAGTAAGACGCGCGGCCAACCCTAACCGCAAAAACCACACACGGACATCAAAATGTCCTACTTTTGTGCAAAACTGCCGAACTGCACAACGAATTATCGTCGACTTAAACAAAAACCTGTGGTATAGTAACTTCACAACAACAGAATAGCAACTTATCAAGAGCGGCTGAGGGAACAGGCCCGATGAAGCCCGGCAACCTGCGTGAGAACGCAAGGTGCCAAGTCCTGCGGGAAACCGAAAGATAAGCGTTTTGCGCGCAGTCTTTTCGGCTGCGCGCTTTTTGTTTCCGGGGGTTGCGTTTCTGCCTAAATTAACAGGAGGCTTATACAATGTCCAAAGTTCTTTTCACATCCGAGTCTGTCACTGAGGGGCATCCCGACAAAATCTGTGACCAGATCTCCGACGCAATCCTCGATGCCATTCTGGCTCAGGACCCCGGTGCCCGCGTTGCCTGCGAGACGACCTGCTCCACGGGCCTTGTCCATATCATGGGCGAAATCACGACCAACTGCTATGTCGACATCCCCGGCACTGCCCGCGAGGTCATCCGCTCGATCGGCTATGACCGCGCCAAGTATGGCTTTGACTGCGAGACCTGCGGTGTCATCACCAACATTGACGGCCAGAGCCCCGACATTGCGCTGGGCACCAACGATGAGGTTGCCGGTGCCGGTGATCAGGGCATGATGTTCGGTTATGCCTGCGATGAAACGCCCGAGCTGATGCCGCTGCCCATCAGTCTGGCCCACAAGCTGGCGAAGCGCCTGACCGAGGTCCGCAAGAACGGAACCCTCAGCTACCTGCGCCCGGACGGCAAGAGTCAGGTCACGGTCGAATATCAGGACGGCAAGCCTGTGCGTGTGGACGCCGTGGTTATCTCCAGCCAGCACAGCCCCGATGTCAGTCAGGAGCAGCTGCATGCGGACATTCGCCGTGAGGTCATCGAGAAGGTTATCCCGGCAGAACTGCTGGACGAGAATACCAAGTACTACATCAACCCCACCGGCCGCTTTGTCGTTGGCGGCCCGCAGGGTGACTCCGGCCTGACCGGCCGTAAGATCATCGTGGATACCTACGGCCCGCCACGGCGGTGGTGCTTTCAGCGGCAAGGACCCCAGCAAGGTCGACCGCTCTGCCGCCTATGCCGCCCGCTGGGTCGCTAAGAATGTGGTTGCCGCCGGTCTTGCCACCAAGTGCGAGGTCGAGCTGGCCTATGCCATCGGTGTGGCTAAGCCGGTCTCCATCATGGTCGATACCTTCGGCACCGGCAAGGTGGCCGATGAGAAGATCGAGCAGGCTGTTGAGAAGGTCTTTGACCTGCCCCCTGCCGCCATCATCCGTGAGCTTGACCTGCGCAAGCCCATCTACCGCCAGCTGGCCGCCTACGGCCACATGGGCCGTGAGGATCTGGGCGTCAAGTGGGAAAACACCGACCGTGCCGAGGCCCTGAAGGCCGCCGTCGCCGAATAATTGCTGCTTATGCTGCGCCCCGCACCGCCAATGGTGCGGGGCGCTTTTTTGTGCGCGGGGCAAAGGCGGCTTTTCAAAAAAAATGTATCTGCAATCCTGCCAAACATTTTACATCCGTACCGCCGATTTTTGGTTTGCCAAATGCCCCTGTATGGGGTATAATATCTTTATCTGTGAAAGTGTGGCGATTTTGCGGGAAAGGAGGGCAAGGATGGAGCAGAACGAACAGCAGCTGATGAAGCTGGAGGGCACGGTCGAGCATGTGATCTATGAAAATGCCGATACCGGCTATGCGGTTTTTGAGGTCGATGCAAACGGGACCGATGTTGTGGTGGCAGGCAATGTGGGCGGCGTGGACAACGGCATGTCCGTGACGGTTTACGGCCACATGGTCAACCACCCAAGCTATGGCGAGCAGTTTCGTGCTGAGACCATCGAGGCCCGCCTGCCCGAGGATACAAGCGCCATTTTAAGCTATCTTTCCAGCGGTGTGCTGCCTTATATCGGACCCTCCACCGCCAAAAAAATCGTCTCCCGCTTTGGAGAGGACACCCTGACGGTCATCGCCGAGACGCCGCAGCGCCTCTGCGAGCTCAAGGGCATCACCGAGCAGAAGGCTGCCGTCATCTCCAATGAATTCCGCCGCATGTACGGTGTGCGGGAGGTCGTGGCCTGGTTTGCCCGCTACGGTCTGACCGCCCAGCAGGCGGTCACTGCCTACCGCGCCTTTGGCCCGCATACCGTGGAGGCACTGACCCAGAACCCCTATCTGCTCTGCGGGGAGCCGCTGCAGCTCAAATTCGGTCAGGTGGACGGTATTGCTGCCGCCCTGCAGTTTGAGACAGGCTGCCGCCTGCGGGTAACGGCTGGGCTTTTGTATGCGCTGCGCCACAATGCAGGCAACGGTCACACCTGCCTGCCGCGCGGAAAGCTGCTGGAAACGACCTCGAAATTTCTGCGGGTGGCCCCGCCGGAAATCGAAGCCGGGCTTGAGGAGCTGCTCTCAACCGAGGAGCTGCGCACCCGCACCTTTGACGGCACGGAGTATATCTATCTGCCCGATCTCTACGCTGCGGAGGAGGATATTGCCGCCCGCCTCGGGCAGCTTTCGACCTTCCCGACCGAGGCACCCAAGACGCTGGACACCGACATACGCGCACTGGAGATCGCACAGGGTTTCGCCTATGCGCCGCTGCAGCAACAGGCGATCCGGCTGGCGCTGTCCAGCCGGGTGATGGTCCTGACCGGCGGCCCCGGCACCGGCAAAACAACAACGGTCAATGCGATTCTCGCCCTGTATGAGGCTATGTATGACCGTGTCGCGCTCTGTGCGCCCACGGGCCGCGCCGCCAAACGCCTGAGTGAGCTGACCCACCATGCGGCCTCAACGATCCACCGCCTGCTGGAGGTGGACTACAGCACCGGCAATGTGCGGTTTATCCATAACGAGAAGAACCTTTTAAAATATGATGTCATCATCCTCGATGAGATGAGCATGGTGGATGTAAAGCTGTTTCAGGCCCTGCTTGCGGCGGCGCGCTACCACTGCCGCATCATCATGGTGGGGGACGCCGACCAGCTGCCCAGCGTGGGGCCGGGCAACATTCTGGGTGAGATACTGCGTGCCGATGTTGTCCCCACTGTGCGGCTGACCGATATCTTCCGTCAGGCGCAGAAAAGCCTGATCGTCCAGAACGCTCACCGCATTGTGGAGGGACAGATGCCCCAAAAGGGCGGTGCGCAGGACGATTTCTTCATGATCGAGGCCAACGGCCTTGCCTGTCAGAAGCTCGTCTGCGACCTCGTCAGCACCCGCCTTCCCAAGGCCTACGGCTTTGACCCGGTCCGGGATATTCAGGTGCTTTGCCCGACCAAGGTCGGCCCGACCGGCAGCGTGGAGCTGAACAAGCGCCTGCAGGAGATCCTGAATCCGCCCGCCAAGGGCAAGGCGCAGCTTGGCACGGCGGAGAGCGCCAAGATCCTGCGCCTGGGCGACAAGGTCATGCAAATCAAGAATGATTATGACATTACCTTTGAGCGTCAGGGCGCGGAGGCCGGTGTCGGTGCCTACAACGGTGATATGGGTGTCATTACCGGCGTGGATGTGGACGCCCGCAGCGTTACGGTGCAGATGGATGACCGCAAATATACCTACACCGCCGACCAGCTTAATGAACTGGAGCCGGCCTACGCTGTCACGGTACACAAGAGTCAGGGGTCGGAGTTTCCGGCTGTTGTGCTGCCGGCGGCTGATGTGCCGGCGAGGCTGTGCTACCGCAATCTTTTGTATACCGGCGTGACCCGCGCGCGCAGGCTCTGCGTGCTGGCAGGCACAGCCCGCACCGAGCAGGCCATGGTGCAGAATGTGCGCCAGAACATGCGGTTCAGCGGTCTGCGCTACCTTTTAAAAGAGGCCGCGGCCCCGGCGGACAATGGCAATACCAACTTAGCTATGGAGAACGATCCATGAAACAATACGACATCGGAATTGATCTGGGCACGACCTCGATCATCATTGCGACCGAGGAGCAGGGTGTGGTGTTCCGCCAGCCGACCATCGGCGCGGTGGACACCCGCACCAACTCCATCATTGCAGTGGGGGACGCCGCCCTGAAGATGGTGGGCCGCGCGCCCGCCCATATCGACCTTGTGCGCCCGCTGCGTGACGGCATTATACAGGACCACCGCATGACAAATGAGCTGATTGTGCGGTTTGTCAACGAGGTCTGCCGCTCCCGTTTCTTCAAGCCGCGCATCGCCGTCTGCGTGCCGGCCGCCATCACCGGCATTGAAGCGGACGCTGTGGTGGAATCCGTCATGGCGGCAGGGGCCAAGCAGGTCTTTCTGGTAGATGAGCCGGTGGCCGCTGCGCTCGGCGCCGGTCTGCAGATTCGCCAGCCGCACGGCTGCATGGTCGTGGACATCGGCGGCGGCTCCACCGATATTGCCGTCATCAGCATGGGCGGCCGGGTCAAGGCGGCCAGCCTGCCGGTGGCGGGCAACGCCTTTGACAACTGCATCGCCCAGTATGTGCAGGAAAAATTCCAGATCGCCATCGGCCCGCTGACCGCCGAGCAGCTGAAAAAGCAGGTGGCCTGCTGCACCAAAAGCGAATTTGAAGGTGTTATGGAGGTGCGCGGTCATTCTTGGGAGACGAACCTGCCTGCCCGCCGCGTTGTCTACACCCGCGATCTCTATGAGCCTGTGCAGGAGCTGGCCGCCCGCATTGCCGCTGCCGCCCGCAATGTGCTGGAAAGCACCCCGCCCGAACTGGCAGCGGATGTATCCTCAACCGGCGTGCTGCTGACCGGCGGCGGCTCTCTGCTGCGCGGGCTGGCAAGCTATATCGCAGGGGAACTGCACACCGATGTGGCCATTGCGCCCGACCCGCTCAACTGCGTGGCGCGCGGTACGGCCATCAGCCTGAGCGAGGGAAAATATCTCACCGCAGGCTTCCGCGATGCCACGCCCAAAAGCTGGAACAAGCGCCTGAACCATACCTATGACCCTTTCTCTGCGGAGTGAAGTGTGGTATAATAAAAAATATTCTCTGCAGAGACAACGCCACCGTGTAGGGGTACGAACACCCCATGAAAGGACTTCCCATGCCCGACATCACCACCGAATATCTCGCCCTGCGCGATCAATATATCGAAGCCCGCTTTGCCCGGCTTAACACGGTGCAGCGGCAGGCTGTGTTTGCCACCGAAGGGCCGCTGCTGATTCTGGCAGGTGCAGGCTCCGGCAAGACCACCGTGCTGGTCAACCGCATCGCCAACATCATCCGCTT
>ERZ779852.2755-NODE-2755-length-13777-cov-5.037677_pt1 | contig 13777 bp, 13 predicted proteins | sample MGYA00511559_ERZ779852 | MGnify/ENA primary metagenome ERZ779852 (study PRJEB29588, sample SAMEA2157977) | human gut metagenome | biome: human gut; feature: human-associated habitat; material: faeces | place: Denmark | collected 2008/2010 ...
TTCAGCTTCTGGATGATAAGTTTCTCGTACTGGCTGCCGATGATATCCGGCGGCACCTTGAAGACTATGCAGAGCATGAAATGAATCCGAATCTTTGGCATGGCCTTTTAGGTGCACTTGAGACAGAGCAGAGAGAGCGTGCCACTCGTAAGGCAAGGAAAATCAGACCTTGCCCAGCCTGCGGAAAGCCATTGGAAACCATGAGCATTGCTGACAATCGGCATTCACCTGGCGGATTTGATGTAATTGCTCACTGCCAGAACTGTCTCGCTGATTACGAATGGTTCTGTGATAAAGATGGCAGTGTCTCAGATATGAAGCAGTATTTCTTCGGGTAAGGCGAGTGTGTGTTCCGGCAGGAGACTTTGGGTGTATTCCTTGTTTATAGCGGCTCAACCCTTAAACTGTGCGCCAACTACTATAAAACGACTAAAAGGGCCGCACCTACTCGTATGAACAGGTGCGGCCCTCTAATTTGACGGAAATTTAATTCAGTCTGAAGTAACAGGTATTTTTCCCTTTTCCTTCTTTTTTCAGTTCACCAACTGCGACTAACTTCCGCAAGGCACCCTCAATGGAACTGTCGCTAAGCGTCGGGCAAAGCTCCCGGATGTCCTGCTTATTGAACCGTCCGATTCTATTCTTGCTTGCTCTGCGCACCATTTCCAGTGCGGGCAGTTTGGTTTCCACAAGCGCCATGCGATCCTCAAAGTCCTTATACGCCGCAAGAATCGTCCCGAGCAGATACTTGATGAAAGGCACTACATCCTCTGTGCCTTCGTGCCAGCCGGTTTGCGCCTGTGCAAGCGCATCATAGTACAAATCCTTGTTTTTGGCGATTTTGGCTTCAAGGGAGATATACTTGCCGACATAAAAGCCGTTTCGGTACAGAAGCAGCGTCGTGAGCAGCCGGCTCATTCTTCCGTTTCCATCATTGAAGGGGTGGATGCACAGAAAGTCATGGACAAAAACCGGAATCGCAATCAACGGCTCCAGTTCCATATTCCCGATTACGCGGTTGTATTCCTCACAGATTCTGTCCAGCGCTTCCGGCGTTTCATACGGAGCAAGCGGCATGAACAGCGTTTCCGCATGACCGTCCGGATAGGTAGCGGTGATATAATTCTGCGTGATCTTTGTGCGTCCCGCAAGCGGGTTATTCATGTGGCTGTAGAGGATTTTGTGAAGCTGCAGGATGTAGTTCTGCGTGATTGGTATCGCGTCAAAGCTCTCGTGAATGATACTCAGCACATCGCGGTAACCGGCGATCTCCTGCTCATCCCGGTTCCTCGGCGTGGTTTTCTCTTCGACAAGCTGCCGGATTCGGGTACTCGTGGTAACGATGCCCTCGATGGCATTCGATGCCTCAGTGCTCTGTATCTTGGCAATCTCCACGAGCTTTTCGAGCTCCTCCGGACGCTGCTTCAAATACAGTTCCTGCTTTCCAGCTTCCTTGTATATGGCTGCAATCAGGCCAAGAACATCCGAGTCCCACTTTTGCTCCTTGATTGCGGAGTAATTGAAGGTTCTCATTCCCTTACCCCCTTTCGTTTTCCCTTAAATAATAACGCAAAATAAGGGAATAGTCAATGGGCTGTGCCATAAATCCCTTACTATTATGCCTGTATTAAGGGATTTATACTCAGAGAGCAAGAAAAGTACCTCTGCCTATCTTCCCGCCTATTCTTTGTCTATAGCGCCGCAGCTGCTGAGCTGCCACCTTCGCAGAAACCACTTGCATAACACCCTCCTCAGAGTTACAATGCAGCCAACAGCAACGAGAAACGCTTCCCGTCCGGCACCGGTGAATCTTCACCGGAAACCGGGTAGGAAGCGTTTTTGACCACATAGATTACCACAGACGGCGCTGGAACACCCGGAAACAGTGGAGACAAGAGCGTCAAAGAGTAAGTAAAACAAATTGAAAATGGCTAAAAATCGCTGTAAATGAGCGCAAAAAGTGTTTAGCACCCCTTTGGGAGCAAGATGCCGGGTGTTCGAGTCACCTCACTCCGACCATCTTTTGCAGCAAAACCGCCTTTTGGGGCGGTTTTGCTGCATTAAAACCTTTTTCTTATCAGACGGCCCGCATAATGCTTTGTCATTTTCGCCGGAGCGTCCATCCTGATGTCTTGCGTCCCGTCGGTTGCATTCACAAGATAAAGCCCGTTCATCTTCCGCGCTTTTTCACATCTTCATCAATGCGCCGCTTCCAGTCGGCATTAAGGGGTCTTGCAGCGCGGACGCTGCACACCGCCTCGCTGATGACCTCGTAATTGAGCGCCGTGCCTGCCTCGTCGCACTTGTAGTTCACTGCGCAATCGGCATCAATGCCAAACCGCGATGCCTCCTTAGCCGCATCAATGTTGGCTCCAAGGAACAAAAACTCCCAGCCGTATTTCTCCTTCTTCCGCTCAATCATTCCACGCACCGACTCATAGTCATAATGGCGGCTGGCATTTTCGTAGCCATCGGTGGTAATGATGAACAATGTTTTTTCCGGCACGTCTTCGCGGCGGGCATACCTGTGGATATTGCCGATATGACGGATCGCTCCGCCCACTGCGTCCAGCAGCGCCGTACAGCCTCTGGTAAAGTACTCCTTTTCCGTCATGGGAGGAACCTTCTCCAACGGCAAACGATCGTGAATAACCACACTGTTGTTGTCAAAAAGCACGGTGGAGACCAGCGCCGCTCCCTCCTCCTTTTTCTGCTTGGCGATCATGGAGTTGAACCCTCCGATGGTATCCCCCTCCAACCCTGCCATAGAGCCGCTGCGATCCAGGATAAAAACCAATTCTGTCATAAGTAAAACCCTCCTTCGTTTATTTCGCTCTCAGTTTAGCGAATCCGAAGAAGGGTTTGGTCGCTTGACAGGCGACATTTTCATGCTCCTAACAAGCTTTGGTCAAAAGCGAACAGCGCCTCATTAATTTCAAAGATGTTATACTGCCCCTGTTCGATAAAATACGAAATGATGACATCAAACTTGCTGCTGGCGCTTAGGGCATACCCCGCACGGGCAATAAAGTCCTTTGTCTCCGCTAAATCCAACTCCAGCGCAATGGCAAAGGCAATAGCAGTGGGTTTGGAGGGCTTATAATCCGGATTGCTGCGAATCTTGGAGAACAGCTTGCGATCTACATTTGCCCTCTTGTAAATCTCAGAATCCTTCCTGCCGCTGCAGTCAATAAGCTTCAGCAGCGTTTCCGAAAAACCCGTATCCAAATGCTCCAGCAGCTCGTCCAGCCCGCCGGCTGCTGCATCAGCTTCGGGTTGCCCCGCCGGAGAAGCCTCGCAGGCATACATTACCCTGCTTTCACATTTCTCCTGCCGCTGCGGACGCACCCGCCGGCAGACGATCTGTCCGCCTGCATAGTGATCATTCAGATAAGCGGCAAGGTCGGCAAACAGCCTCCCGCTGATCCGGTAGTCCTTGCGGTCAAAAATAACAAGGAAAACAGTCATCTCATTATCAAGCAAAAACTCCCCAATGGTATCCACCGCCACCTGCAGCGCCTGATCCTTTGGATAGCCGAAGGCTCCGGAGGATATCAACGGAAACGCCACCGTCTCGCAGCCGTGCTCCCTTGCCAATGCAAGGCTTGTCCGGTAGCAGGAGACAAGCTGTTCCCGCTCGCCGTAGCCGCCGCCGCGCCATACCGGACCGACCGTATGGATCACATACCTGCACGGCAGACGGTATGCCCCCGTGATTTTTGCTTCGCCTGTCCGGCAGCCTTCCAGCGTCCGGCACTCTGCCAGCAGCTCCGGTCCCGCCGCACGATGAATGCAGCCATCTACGCCGCCACCGCCCAGCAGGGTTTCTTTTGCCGCATTCACAATTGCGTCTGCGGATATTTTGGTTATGTCATTACAAATCATCTCAAGCGGCATGTTCTCACCACCAATCTTCCTTGTCCCCGCTTATGTCAAAAATCAGTTGCCCCCATCTTCCTGCGTTTCGGATTGCTCCTCCCAGTCCTCAGGATTCCCGCACCGGCGCAGGTAGGCTGTGCGGCAATGCTTCCAGTGTCTGCAACACTTACAGAACTTAACAGTGTTGTCTGTAATAATAGCATATCCCGCCCCCCAAATCAAGAAACGACAACTTCCTTGCGGGATTTTTCCTGCCGACGCTTAAGGAAGATGCCTGATGGAAATTACCCGTGATCCGCAAATCTGTTGAACGAGCTCTTGCACTCCCCCCCCCTGAATTGATTTGATAATTCTATGATCGCATTCAAATCCGCCCCCCTTTTTCACTTGCCCTTTGCCCCGTGATGCGCTAAAATATCTATATCAATTTCCCTTACAGGAGGCTCCCCTCATGCTGACCGACCGCGAAGAAAAGCTCATCGTTCGCTATTGCCGCCGCCCGCGCATTGCCATTACGGCGATCATCATGGCGCTGGCGCTCGGCGTTCCCTTTATCCTACTGGAAATGCTTGATGACATTGTATTCTACCACGAGGGCTTTACCCCGTTTGGGCTTTATGTTTACCTTGCCTTTGTTGTCGTTTATCTGTTCCTTTTCTGCTTCTGTACCCTCAGCACCCGCTTCGGCATGCACAAGGCGGAATGGGAAGAGCTGGCGCGCCGACGGACTGTCTCCCAGCGGCAAAGTGATTACTCCGGCGCTGCCGCCGGTTCCCTTGCCATGGGCGCCGCCGGCCGAATGATGCAAAAAAGCAGCCGCAAGGGGGTGCGGACAGCAGGCGCCGCCGCCGAGGTCGCCGGAGCCATTGGTGCCGTTGCCACTGCCGGCGCCATGTCGGCGGAGCTTGCCGCCAATGCCGAAGCGGTGGCGGAAGCCTACCATGTCCCCGTTCCCGATACCAAAAAGCTGCGTCTTGCTCTTATTCTTATCCCGCTGGTGGTGCTCATCGGGGTGTATATTCCCCAGTATATCGAAGCAAGCGAGGTAAAGCAGCAGAACGCTGCCCTTGTCGCCGAGCGGATCGGGAATATCTCGGCAGCGCTCGATCCCGTCTGCGAAACCATCTATGCCGATGATCCCACCGAACGCTACCAAAGCTATGGCTATCGTGTCTCCGGCTACCTGCGTGGAATGCTCACCGATGATGAGCGCTGCTATGCCTATGTCTCCCTCACCAAAACCGGCGAGATCGAAAGCGTCTCCTACGATGAGGAGATCGATCTCTCCCTCAGCCCCGAGGAAAACCTCAGCCGTGTGGAAAAGGACTTTGAAACGCTCAGTCGCGCCCTGCGCAAGACTACCGTCCCCACCACTGTCCCCGGCCTGCTCTCCGCCTGCCTCCTTTCGGAGGAGTTCCGCGAAGCGTTCCTCTCCGGCAGCTATTATGATACCATCTACCTCTCCGAAACCGTCGGCTCCCTCCGGCTTATCTGCTCCTTCCAAACCGACCCCGAGGAGGAATTTGATGAATATTCCCGTCCCTATATCTACCTCTATGTCCTCTGCGATTGATTTCCTCTTTTGAACCAGCCCCACGGGTCGACATTTTGTCCTCCCGCGGGGCTTTTTTGCGGAATAACAATGCTCCCTCCATGCTTGACAGTGTTTTATTTCACTGTCTCTCATAAAGGGAGCATATCACTTTTTCTCTTTTTTTATCAGTTCAGCAGTGTATAGAGCAGATAACTGCCGGCACTCAGCGCAATGAGGATCGCTAAGATCAGCGCCACGATGCGTTTCACCTTATCCATCTTGTTGTTTCCTCCTTACGCCGTCACCAGCACTATTTCGCCGTCCTTTTCCTCTGCGTGGATCAGCGCAGGCGGCTGCTCAGGGCAGCCGGCGAGCAGCGCACAGATGGGATCCTCCACCCGGCGCCGCAGCACATTGCGCAAATCTCTGGCGCCGCTCTTGTGCCCGTAGGCTTCGCTTGCCGCCAGCCGCAGCACGCCACTGTCCCAGCCAAACTTTATATCCCGCTCGGCAAGTCCCTGCCGCAGCTCCTCCAGCATCAGGGCGGCAATCTTCTGCATATCCTCCTCGGTCAGCGGGCGGAACACCACCACTTCGTCCACACGGGCGATAAACTCAGGGCGCAGGAACTCCCGCAGTGAAGTTTCCGCCTTGTTGCGGGCGTCGTCATAGCGGGTCTTATCAAAGCCCAACGCGCTGCCCTGCCGTTCGCTGCCCGCATTGCTGGTCATGATGATAATGGTATTTTCAAACGAGATCTGCCGCCCTTGTGCATCGGTAATGCGCCCCTCATCTAAAATCTGCAGCAGAATATTCATCACGTCGGGGTGCGCCTTTTCTATCTCGTCAAACAACACGATGGAATAAGGTCTGCGGCGCACCTTTTCGGTCAACTGTCCTGCCTCATCATAGCCTACATAGCCAGGAGGCGAGCCGATGATGCGGGAAACGGAGTGCTTTTCCATAAATTCCGACATATCCAGCCGGATCAACGGCTCCACGTTGTTGAACAGTTCCTCAGAGAGCACCTTTACCAGCTCGGTTTTGCCCACGCCGGTAGGCCCCACAAAGATAAACGAAGCCGGGCGCTTTTTTGCGGAAAGCCGGATACGGCTGCGGCGCACGGCTGCGGCTACGGCATTCACCGCCTCGTCCTGCCCGATGATCCGCTTTTTGAGGCGGCTTTCCAGATCCGCCACCTTTTGCAGCTCGCTTTCCTTCACCTTGCTGGCGGGAACTCCGCTCCACAGCTCAATGACCTTTGCCAGATGGTCCTCCGTCACCGGAGAATTGAAGGCGGCGTCATGCAGGGCGTCCATGCGCTCCTCCAACCGCGCGATCTCGCTTTTCAGCTCTGCCATACGCTGATAGTCGATCTCCGTCCCCTCCTCGGGGTTGATGACATCGCTCAGGAGGCGCTGCTTTTCCTCCCGCTCAGCGGCAAGCCCGTCGTACTCGGTCTGCGCTGCACATTCCAAAGAAGCGGTCGAGCAAGCCTCGTCCAGCAGGTCTATCGCCTTGTCGGGCAAAAAGCGATCCAGAATATACCGCTCAGAGAGCACAACAGCACGTTCCACCATAAAGTCGCTCACCTTTACTCGGTGATAGTCCTCATAGTATTTCTTGATGCCGCGCAGCACCTCAATGGTATCCTCAATGGTCGGCTCTCCCACCTTCACGGCTTGGAAGCGCCGCTCCAGTGCAGCGTCCTTTTCAATATTCTTGCGGTACTCATTAAAGGTCGTCGCACCAATGACCTGAATTTCCCCGCGGGAAAGCGCCGGCTTCAGAATGTTAGCGGCGTTCATGCTGCCCTCGCTGTCGCCCACACCCACCAGCGTATGCACCTCATCAATGAACAGAATGACATTACCGTGCTTTTTTACGTCCTCCACCAGTCCCTTCACACGGCTCTCGAACTGCCCGCGGAACTGCGTACCGGCGACCAGTCCGGTCAAATCCAGCATATATACTTCCTTCTGTGCAATCTTGGCAGGCACCTTGCCCTCCACAATGCGCTGGGCAATGCCCTCGGCAATGGCGGTCTTGCCCACGCCAGGCTCGCCGATCAGGCAGGGGTTATTCTTGGTACGGCGGTTCAAAATCTGCACCACACGGTAAATTTCCTTTTCCCGCCCGATGATGACGTCCATTCTGCCCTCGCGGGCTTTGCGGGTCAGGTTTTCGCAGTAGTTTTCCAGGTACTTGTATTTCGGTGCGCCCTTCTCAGACCGCTCCTTTGTGCGCGGAGGAGCTTCCTCCCCCTCGCTTTCCCCTTTTTCTTGGTTCATCATGCCGCCAAACAGGTTCTGCATAAAGGGGAACGGTAAGGCACCGCCTTTTTCAAAGCCGTCCTCTCCCATCTCCTCCATATCGCCCATGATTTCCATCATCTGGTCGCTCATCTTATCCAGATCTTCCTCGGAAAGCCCCATCTTGTTCATCAGGTCGTCCACGGGCTTCAGTCCCAGCTCCTTAGCGCACTTGAGGCACAGCCCCTCGCTTACAGTCTGTCCGTTCTCCATGCGGGTCATGTAAATGACCGCCATGCGCTTCTTGCAGCGGGAACACAGCATATCCTTCTTATCCATTGTTCCACTTCCTTTCGTGGGGATATCAAATCTTCATTGTGCATCGGGCGTTTTCTCGGGCAAAGCCCTCAGCCTTTTATTGTTATGCCCGTTCACGGGCAGGATTTACACAGGAAATTTGAACTGCACAAACCAGTTCAGCAAGGTGCTCTGCTGTACTACGGCAGTATTCAGCCAGCCCCAGCGGTTTTCGCTTATGGTAATCAGCACCGTCACTGCCATTCCCAGCAGGTAACACAGCAGGAATGCCTCTGCCGCACCCAGCACACCGCCCAGCACACGGTTCACTCCGCCCACCACCGGTACGCGGTTCACATTGCGGGTCAGCTTCGCCAGTGCGCGCACAATCAGCATTGCCAGCAAAAAAATGATGAGAAATGCCACCATCGTCAAGAATGCCACCATCACGGTGCGCAGGGCATCTCCCGCCGCCGCAGAAATGGTATCAGTCGGATCAATACGGTCAAGAAGCTCCACAAATGTCGCCAGCTTCTGCCGCAGCGTATCGCTCACCGCAGTTTGCAGCCGCTCGGCAAGATAGCCGTCATACAGCCACGCCGCCGCCTTGCCGGAAAGCAGCGCCGCCACAATGCACGCCGCTGCCAGCCCCAGCAGGTGAATAAATGAGCTGACAAATCCCCGTCCGATCGAACGGATCATCACATATAGGATCAGCGCCGCCAGCGCCAGATCCCAGATCAGTGAAGGGGTCAAAAAATCCTTCATTCTGCCGCCCCCTTTCTCTCTTGGGTCGTTTTTCATTATATGGCGGCACGCCTCCGCTTTGTCTCGTGCCGACCTCCGCTCCGCTCCGGTCAGCCCTCGCCCGCTCCGGCGTGCCGCCCCTGCCGCTTCGGAGCCTTCCCGCCTCCTACAGCTTCCGGCGGGTCAGCCCCTCCTCGGTAATGCAGTAATAGCTGTTCTGCCACGGTGCAATCTGTCGAATCCCTGCTTCCTCACGGTCGGTCACCTCGGCAAGCGCCGCATCTCCCAGCAGCAGGGTGCTCTCGGTCAGAATCCAGACACGGTTCTTTTCGGCAGAAAGGGAAAGCACCCGCTCCGCCACCGTTTTGGTGCCGACGGGGTTCAGCTCTGCGTCATAGGCGGTTACCGTCACGCCTGCCGCCTCGCGGCTATCGCCGCAGGCGATGTACAGTCCGCTCGCTCCGATGGCAATGGCGGTGGGCGCCTCGGCAAAACGCGCCTCCTCCAGCACTGCCCCGCCGGTGGAGATAACCCTTGCCCCGCGGTTGGTCACCGCCAGCAAAGTCTCCCCGCACCATTGCAGCTTCAGCAGGATCTCGTCCTCCCAGCCAAGGGAGACCGCCGGTTGCCGTCCGGTCATATCGTGCAGCTTCACCGCACAACCCAAAGCCCCGCCGCTGCTTGTCACGCCTCCGGCGGCAAGCCATGTGCCCTTGTCGTTCAGCGCCAGCACCGAAAGGTAGCTGTCGCCGCTCTCCAGCAGAAAGATCTCCTCCCCGCGGGCGTTGTAGACCGTCACAGCGGAAAGTCCGCTGCCGCCCCGTCGGGAAAGTGCCGCAGTGCCCTTATCATTCAGTGTACCACCCAGCAGGATCCCCTGCCCGGTGCCGCTTTGCAGTGTCTTGGTCTTGTTGGTCAAAAGCCAGTCGGTACCGCCGGCATCGTAGGTCAGCAGCCGCCCGCCGGAATACACACTTACCGGATTGTTGTAGCTGTGCAAAAATTCTCCGGTGACAACACCGCCGGTATTATACACCGTTACGCTGCCCTCTGCACACAGCGCCACGCCGCCCTTCATGCCGATAAGTTGCCGTGTTTCCTGTCGGTCCGGCATCACGGGAAAGCCCTTGCCGCCCCGCAGCGAAGCAGCGGCATTGGTCAGGTAGCTGCCCCAGCCCAGCTGCCGTCCGGCAAAGAACAAAAGCCCGAAAACGGCAATCACGGCAAGCAGCACAGCAAGCTTTCGGGTCCGGCGCCAGTTTTTCTTGCGGCGGCGCCTGCGGCGTGCCTGCTCAAACTCAGTCAGCTCGCTCACAGTCCCGCCTCCTTTTTATCATAGAATACCCGCTCCAGATAAAGTCCGCAGGCGGGGGCGGTCTTGCCTGCTTTTTCTCTGCTTTCACTTTGCAGGATCGCCGTTATTTCCTCGCAGGATCGCCTGCCCTCCCCGATTTCCCACAGCGTCCCCGCCATGATGCGCACCATGTGGTAAAGGAATCCATCTCCCGTCACCGTCAGATGCACCTCGTCGCCCGTTTGAGTCACGGCACATTCGGTCAGAGTACGCACCCGTTCCTCCGGCGGTATTTTACCGCCTGCGGCACAGAATGACGAAAAATTATGGGTGCCCAGCAAGCGGGCAGCCGCCTCATTCATGGCAGCGATTTCCACCGGTCGGGGCAGCTGTACCGCCAGCCCCTCCCGGAACGGGTCTCTCGTCTCGCTTTGGTACCAGCGGTAACGGTAGCGCTTGGCGGCGGCGTCGTATCGGGGGTGAAAGTCCTCCTCCACAATACGGCAGCCGGTCACGGCAATGTCGCGGGGCAGGTTCACATTCAGCGCCCGCTGCAGTGCTCCCGGCTCAAGATGGCAGCCTTCGCACCTCAGCGCCGCCGCAAAGCCCACAGCATGCACGCCGCTGTCGGTGCGGGAGCAGCCGGTCAGCTCCCCCCGCTTTCCAAAGAGCTTTTCCACAGCGTCCTGCACGGTGCCGCAGACGGTTGGCTTATTCGGCTGCACCTGCCAGCCGCAATAGGCAGTCCCCAGCCAGCGCAGGGTCAGCAGATATCGCATGGTCGGGCACCTCCGTTTTTATCGTATCACAAGGTTTTTACCAAATTGTTGGCAAAAGATTAACATATTTGTTCAGAAGGATCACACCGGCAAATACCGCCGCCGTCGCCAGCCCGGAAACCAGGTCGCGACCGTGCAGCTTCATCTGCTTCATGCGGGTACGCCCCTCTCCGCCATGGTAGCAGCGGCATTCCATCGCCAGCGCCAGCTCGTCCGCCCGCCGGAACGCCGAAACGAACAGCGGAATGAGAATCGGTAAAAGCGCCTTGGCGCGCTGCATCACGCCGCCGCTCTCCAGGTCTGCGCCTCTTGCCTTCTGGGCGGACATGATCTTATCGGTCTCCTCAATGAGGGTGGGGATAAACCGCAGTGCAATGGTCATCATCATCGCCAGCTCATGCACCGGCAGCTTGATTTTCTTAAGCGGCGACAAGAGCCGCTCGATGCCGTCGGTAAGGGCGATGGGCGAGGTGGTATAGGTCAGCAGCGAGGTGCCCGCAATGAGGCACAGAATTCTGACCGACATAAACACCGCCGTTTCGACGCCTTCCTTGGTGATCTTCAGGAACTTCCATTGCCACAGCGGGTCGCCGGTGGAAAGGAACAGATTGAGCACCGCCGTAAAGATGACGATGGGAATGACCGGCTTCATGGATTTCCAGATCATCGAAAGCGGGATCCGGCTGATAACATAGGCAATAAAGCCGAACAGCACGCCCAGCAGCAGTCCCCACATATTGTCCGCCACAAACAGCATCACAATGTAAAGAACCGAAAGCAGGATTTTGATACGGGGGTCCATTTTGTGAATGGCGCTCTGCCCCGGAAAATACTGTCCGATGGTAATATCGCGGATCATCGGGCGGCACCCCCTTTCACAGCGGTAAGGATCGCGGCTGCCGCGCCCTCTACGGTGTAGATATTCTCCGGCACCGGGCAGCCAGCTGCCCGCAGTCCGGCAAAGACACGGCTGATCTGCGGCACGGCAAGTCCCATTGCGGTCAGCTCCTCAGTGCGGGCAAAGATATTCTCCACGGTATCGTACATTGCAGGTCTGCCGTCGGCAATCACCAGCACCTTTTTGGCGTGCTGTGCAATGTCCTCCATGCTGTGGCTTACCAGCAGCACGGTATTTTTGCGTTCCTCGTGGTATTCTCTTATCTCACCCAGAATGATATCTCTGCCGCGGGGGTCAAGCCCTGCGGTCGGCTCGTCCAGCACCAGCACCTTGGGGTCCATCGCCAGCACGCCGGCAATGGCAACACGGCGCTTCTGCCCGCCGGAAAGCTCGAACGGGCTTTTCTCCATCACATCTTCGCTCAGCCCTACAAAGCGCAGCGACTCCCTTACCCGCTTATCCACCTCCTCGGGGGAAAGCCCCATGTTGGTGGGCCCGAAGGCGACATCTGCCGCCACCGTCTCGCCAAAAAGCTGGTATTCGGGGTACTGGAACACCAGCCCCACCTTGAAGCGGAATCGTCTGAGATCTTTCTTATCCGCCCACAGGTCCTCCCCGTCAATGTAGACCTTGCCCTCGGTGGGTGCCAGCAGCCCGTTCAGGTGCTGGATAAAGGTGGACTTGCCGGAGCCGGTATGCCCGATGATGCCGGCAAATTCCCCCTCCTCTATCTCGATATTAAAATCCTGCAGTGCTGCCCGCTCATAGGGGGTACCCTGCGAATAAATATGCGTTAAATGCTCGGTTTTGATAATAGACATATTCTGCACAGTTCCTCCCTTATCGGGTCGTCAGCAGGGTCTTCAGTGCCTCAATGCACTCCTGCTCATCAATGATATCGGCCTGCACCGGCAGACCGGCTTCCTTCAGGATCGTCATCAGCTCGGTGGTCTGGGGCACGTCCAACCCCACCTGCCGCAGCTCCGCCACATGGCTGAACACCTTACGGGGCACATCGTCCATCAGCACATGGCCGTCGTCCATCACAATGACGCGGTCGCACTCGGCGGCTTCCTCCATGTAGTGGGTGATGAGCACCACGGTGATACTCTTTTCACGATTTAATTGCCGCAGCACCTTCATCACCTCGCGGCGTCCGCGGGGGTCCAGCATGGCAGTCGGCTCGTCCAGCAGGATACAGCGGGGCTGCATGGCGATAATGCCCGCAATGGCAACCCGCTGCTTCTGTCCTCCGGAAAGCTGGTGGGGAGCGCTTTCCCGGTATTCGTACATACCAACCGCCTTCAGCGCCTCTTCCACACGGCGGCGGATCTCCGCCGGCTCCACCCCCATATTTTCGGGGGCGAACGCCACGTCCTCCTCCACCACCGTCGCCACGATCTGGTTATCGGGGTTCTGGAACACCATGCCGGCGCACTGGCGGATCTCAAACAGCTTGTCCTCGTCTTTCGTATCCATGCCGTCCACCGTAACGGTGCCGGTGCGGGGCAGCAGAACGGCGTTGCAGTGCTTGGCAAAGGTGGATTTGCCGGAGCCGTTGTGCCCCAGCACCGCTACAAATTCCCCCTGCTCGATGCTGATGCTTACGTCCTCCAGCACCAGCGGCAGTCCGGTCTCCTCCTCGTAGCTGAAGGAGATATGCTCGGTTTCGATCAGCTTTTTCAAAATGCGTTTCCTCGCTTTTTCGTAGTCTCAGTCCCTGCTGTGCCACACGGCGGTAGAGCCGCAGGGCAATGGGCAGCCGGTGGCTGTGACCGGCAGCCCGATCTCTGAGGAGAAGGTCTCGCCCTTCCCCGCAAAGCGGCGGCTGACGGTGGTGTTCAGGATATATTCCATCACGCTGGGGCTAAGCCCCGTGGTGTAGGAGTTGATGGCAAAAAACAGCGGATTTTCGGTCAGCACGCCGGCGCACAGCTTCACCAAGTCATACACCGAGTCCTCCAGCTTCCATACCTCGCCGCCGGGACCCCTGCCGTAGCTGGGCGGGTCCATAATGACGCCGTCATACAGGCTCCCCCGGCGGATCTCCCGCTCCACAAACTTCTGGCAGTCGTCCACAATCCAGCGGATCGGCTT
>ERZ779852.2756-NODE-2756-length-13775-cov-7.134767_pt1 | contig 13775 bp, 15 predicted proteins | sample MGYA00511559_ERZ779852 | MGnify/ENA primary metagenome ERZ779852 (study PRJEB29588, sample SAMEA2157977) | human gut metagenome | biome: human gut; feature: human-associated habitat; material: faeces | place: Denmark | collected 2008/2010 ...
GCCGCCAAGGCGCTGGCAGGGGATAAGGTGCCGCCCTACGGCGCGCGGGAGCTGCGCCGCACGGTCAGCCGTGCAGTAGAGCAGGCACTGGCCGACCGGATTGCCGACGGCACTGCCCAGCCCGGCACAGTCTACACGGCCGATGCCGATGCAAACGGGCATATCATCCTGACGCAGGATACCCTGACGGCCTGTGTGTAACGCCGCTGCACAAACAAATAGGGAGGCATCCGCCTGTAGCAGACGGATACCTCCCTATTTTTATCAGCTTCGGAACAGCCCTCAATCCTTCACATACAGGCCGCAGTGGCAGGGGCCGTGATAGTCCGGGTCGGCCAGCTGCTGCTTGAACTCGCTGCAGATGCAGATATTTTCCGGGATATGCTGCAGACGGCAGGGGCAGTATCCGCCCGTACGCTTTAAACCCTCACGGATGGTCTTGACAATCTCCTCGTTGGGATTCAGATGAAACTTCGGCTTTTCCATCGCAGCTACCTCACTTTACGGTTTGACGCGGAACTCCTGCTCGCAGTAGATGCAGCGGTAACGGCCGCTCGGCGTCAGTGCAAAAATATGGTCGCAGCCCTCCTCGATAGAAGTGATGCAGCGCGGGTTCGTGCATTTGATGACATTGACCAGGCGCTTGGGCTGCTCCGGGCGAATCTTCTCCACCACATGGCCGTCACGGATGACCGTGATAGAAATTTTGGGGTCAACATAGGCAAGAACGTCAAAGCTCATCTTGCTGACATCGCCCTCGATCTTTATTATGTCCTTTTTTCCGTCCTTTTGGCTGCGGACGTTCTGCAAAAGTGCCACGCTGGCATTGTTCAGCTTTTCCAGCTCCATCATGTGATAGAGCGCCAGACCCGTGCCTGCGGTAATGTGGTCAATGACCACGCCGTTCTGGATTTCATCAACCTTCAACATTGAACGCTACCTCCCCGGTCTTGGGGTCTTTGAGACCCAGCAAAGTCATGATCAGCGCCATGCGCATATAGACACCGTTCTGCACCTGGTCAAAGTACGCTGCGCGCGGGTCGTCATCCACGTCCAGCGTGATCTCATTCACACGGGGCAGGGGATGCAGCACCGGCATATCCGCGGGGGCCAGAGCCAGCTTTTCCTTTGTCAGGACATAGCTGTTTTTCAGGCGGATGTAATCTTCTTCATTAAAGAACCGCTCTTGCTGGACGCGGGTCATGTAGAGGACGTCCAAATCGGGCAGAGCCTCCTCCATGCTGCGTGTCTCAACATAGGGGATGTTGTTAGGCTCGAGGATCTCGCTGATGATGTAATCCGGCACGCGCAGCTCCTCGGGTGAGATGAGCACAAACTTCATGCCCGGCAGACGGGACAGGCTCTTGATCAGGCTGTGCACCGTGCGGCCAAACTTGAGGTCGCCGCAGAAGCCGATGGTCAGATGATCCAAGTGCCCCTTGCGCTGGCGGATCGTCATCATGTCCAGCAGCGTCTGGGTGGGGTGGCTGTGGCCGCCGTCACCGGCGTTGATGACCGGAATGCGGCTGTAGCGGGACGCGCGCAGCGGGGCGCCCTCCTTGGGGTGGCGCATGGCAGCAATGTCTGCCACACAGCTGATAACGCGGATGGTATCGGCTACGGTCTCACCCTTGGAGGCGCTGGAGACACCGGCATCCGGGAAACCCAGCACCTGACCGCCCAGGTTCAGCATGGCTGCCTCAAACGAAAGGCGGGTACGGGTGCTCGGCTCGTAGAAAAGCGTTGCCAGACGCTTGCGCGCGGCAACATCCTTATAAGCGGCCGGATCATCGTGGATACGGTCGGCAAGGTCCATCAGGCTGAGCGTTTCTTCCAGCGTAAAATCCGCCGGGTCGATCAAATGTCTCATACACAATCCCCTTTATAATAGCTCTATATTCTAAGCGGCGATATGCCGCTTACAATCAAACCAGTTTGCGCACCATGGCAAAATCAAAGAAATCCGTGTAGCAGGTCTGGCAGCAAAGCACCGGCTTGCAGGTGCGGGAGTAGCAGATCTCATCCAGCTGCAAAAGCGCCTGCTCCGGGCGCAGCCCCAGCTGGCGGCGGATGCCCGGTGTACCCATTACAGCGTGCAGCGTCGTCAATGTCTCGGCTACCTCCACGCGGCAATGCTGCTCAACGATCTCAAAAATCGGGCGGCTGAAGTCGATTGCATCAAGCCGCTTGCCGCCGAACAGTGCCAGCGGCAGAATATCGGTGGAGTACAGCACCGGCGTTTCATCTGCCAGCACGCGGCGGCGCACAAACACCAGCGTATGTTCCTTCTCCGGGTCAAGGGCCAGCCGCTCCATCAGTTCGGGCGTTGCGGTTTCCCGTGTGACCATCAGGTTATCGCTGTGCGGCACCCGCCCGATTGCGCGGATCATCTTGTTGAACTCCAACTTCTGATCCATGCGGTTCTCAACCATCAGCACATCACGGTTGACAAGCGTACCGATGCCGCGCACCCGCTCCAGATAACCGTCGCGCTCCAGCTCACTCAGGGCATCGCGCACCACGGTGCGGCTAACCCCCAGCGCCTCAGCCAGCTCCAACTCACTGGGCAGCTGTGGTGCGGCAGCGTAGATTCCATCGCGCAGCTCCTCCAGCAGGCGTTGGGCGGTCTGCTGGCTGCGCAGCTCGCCGCCAAGGCGGTTTTCCGTCGTTTTATTCATTGGCAAATTCCTTTCGTGCCCGGCAGATATCGGCCAGACAGCATTTGTCACAGTAAGGCTTTGTGCGCGCCGTGCAGACTGCGCGGCCGTGATCCACCAGGCGATGGCAGAAGCCGTTTCCCTCCTCGGGGGGAGTGATCTTCCACAGCGCCTTCTCGACCTTGGCCGGGTCCTTGCAGTTGTCCACAAGACCAATGCGGTTGCACAGGCGGATGCAGTGGGTATCTGTCACGATGGCCGGCTTGCCGAAGACATCCCCCATTATCAGGTTGGCGCTTTTGCGGCCAACTCCCGGCAGGGAGAGCAGCGCATCAAAATCATCGGGCACACGGCAGTCAAATTTATCCCGCAGCATCCGCATACAGGCGGAAATGTCCCGCGCCTTGCTGTGGCCCAGCCCGCAGGGCTTGACAATGGCTTCGATCTCCTCCGGGCTGGCGGCGGCCAGCTCCCTGACACCGGGAAACCGGGCAAACAGCTCCTGCACAACGACATTCACCCGTGCATCAGTGCATTGGGCTGCCAGACGCACCGACACCAGCAGCTGCCATGCGTGGTCATAGTCCAGCGTGCAGTCACTTGCCGGGTATTCAGCCTTAAGCCGCGCAATACAGACCGCTGCGAGTTCCTTCTTGGTCACCGTGTATTTCTCCGTTTCGTGCTATTTCTTTAATATTACCACGATACTGCCCTCTAATCAAGTCCAGAAGTATGATGTTTTGGGACACAATGCGGTAAATGTTTTTGCCCGGGCAGCACCGAACCCCTGCTGTCCATCGGGCAGCAGGGGTTCGGTACGGCTGTGCTTTATCTTTTTGTTATTTTCCGGTATCGTTTGCAACGGCTTCGTCAATCAGCTTTTCCAGCGTAGCCATGTTGGCCTCCTGATCGATGCCGCCCATGATCGGCTCACCGACGATGTTGCCCTGACGGTCCACAACACAGGTAGTGGGGAAGGCCATGATGCCCAGTGCAAACTTACCGGCCTCGCCGTTAGGGTCAAAGTAGATATTGCGGAAGGATGCGCCTGCGGATTCCAGAATTTTCTTGGCGGTGGCGATGTTGTCCGCGTTGCCGTCCAATGTCTCGGTATTGACGCCGATGACCTCGCCGCCCTGCTCCTTGATGCGCTGGTTGAGTGCGTCAAGGTCATCCATCTCATCCACGCAGGGCTTGCAGCCGCTGAACCAGAAGTTTACAACGGTGAACGCATTGTTGGCAAACAGGCTGCTGTCAACGCTGTTGCCGTCAAGGTCCTTACCCTCAAACTGGGGGAAGGTGCTGGCGTTCTCCGCTGCGCTCTGGCTGGCGGCATCCTCCTGAGGAAGGGCTGCGATCTGATTTTCGATCTCCCGGATCTTATCAGCGTCTGCCTTGAGGGAGGCGTACTCCTCCTCGGTGAACTGATCTTTCGCGTTGTCCACGGCACTCATAAGGAACTCGCCGTAATTGTTGCCGAGGGTGGTCTGCGTCACATTCTTGTCCATCGAGGCAAAAACCTTTTCCCACAGTTCATCGTTCGCGCCCAGAATGTCGTTTTCCTCTGCAAGAAGCTGCTCCTCGGTTTTGGTCTGTGCGGCGGAGGCTGCTTCACTGGTCTGTGCGGTGGAGGCTGCTTCACTGCCGGCGGCAGTGCCTGCCTGCTGGCTGCCGCAGGCGGCGAGGGAAAATACCAGAACCATACTGGTCAAAATTGCTGCAATTCGTTTCATACTCAAATCTCCTTACTGTTATCTGCCTTATCGCCAAAGCCGTACTGATAGTGTATCGCCTTGGTGGGGCAGGATTTTATACACATACCGCAGCGGATACACTCCGCGTGGTTTGGTGCCTTTGTAATATCCACATCCATCTTGCAGGCCCGCGCACAGGCACCGCAGGACACGCATTTGTCGGTGTCTACCCGCATCTGGAAAAGAGATACTCGGTTCATGACCGCGTAAAAGGCCCCCAGCGGGCAGAGCCACTTGCAGAACGGGCGGTAAAACACCACACTGGCAGCAACGACCGCCAGCAGGATGCAGAGCTTCCAGCTGAACAGCTTGCCGAGCGCGGCGCGTATCCCTGCATTGGTCAGCGAGAGGGGAATCGCACCCTCCAGCACACCCTGCGGGCAGAGATACTTGCAGAAGAACGGGTCACCCATTCCCATCTCATTGACAACAAGCGCAGGCAGCAGCACCACCATGATGAGCAGCACGGCGTACTTCAGATAGCGCAGCGGCTTCAGTCGCTTGGTGGAGCACTTGGGCGAGGGGATCTTATGCAAAAGCTCCTGCAGCCAGCCGAACGGGCAGAGAAAGCCGCAGATAAACCGCCCCAGCAGCACCCCCAACAAAATCAGGATGCCGGTAATATAATAGGAAAACCGGAATTTTGACGAGCCGACCACAGCCTGAAACGCGCCGATCGGGCAGGCCCCCGCCGCGCCCGGGCAGGAGTAGCAGTTCAGCCCCGGTACACAGACTGTTTTTCCCTTGCCCTGATACAGAACACCCTTGGCAAAATTCGGCAGGTGGATGTTCGTCAGCAGTGCCGCGCCTGCCTGAATCCAGCCCCGGAAACGGGCCAGAAAAGAACTTTTTTTCTTATCCAATGCCAACACACTCCATACACAACCGGATAGCCTTTGCCATAACCGTATCTGCCTCCCCGCGCCAGATGCCGAAGCCGATCATCAAAACGGCGGCCAACAGCAGCGCCGACTGGGCGATTGCTTTTTTGTTTATCACTTTCGGTTGCTCCTTTCTATTTGATGAGATTAGTATACACCTGCCGGTATAAAATTTCTGCTAAGAAAAAATTAACGCAGACTTTATCGAAATCTGCTATAATAACTGTTATAAAGGTATCGCTGCCATGCTTTTGCCGTGTGCAGCGCAAAAAAAACCTTACAAATGCGGGAGATGATCGCTTATGCGTCTTTTGTTGATAGAGGATGAACCGACCCTGCGGGAAAGCGTAGCTAAAAAGCTGCGCCGCTCCGGCTACGAAACGGATGACTGCGGTGACGGAGAGGCCGCGCTTGAGCTGCTTGCCGCAGAGCGGTACGATCTTGTCCTGCTCGATCTCAATCTGCCGAAGGTGGACGGCATGACCGTTCTGCGCACGCTGCGCAGGACCGACCTTGAAACGCCGGTGCTGATCCTGTCCGCCCGCAGCGAAATTTCCGACAAGGTGGAGGGACTGGACGCAGGTGCCAATGATTATCTGGCCAAGCCGTTCCATCTGGCTGAGCTGGAGGCCCGTGTGCGCAGCCTGACCCGGCGGCAGTTTATCCAGCGTGATGTATGCCTGCGGTGCGGGCGGCTGACCTTTGACACCAAGAGCCGCCTTGCCATGGCAGACGGCCAGCCCATCCCGCTGACCCGCAAGGAGAGCGGCGTGCTGGAATATCTGCTGCTGCATCAGGGGCGTCCTGTCAGTCAGGAGGAGTTGATCGAGCATGTCTGGGACAGCAGTGTCGATGCGTTCAGCAACTCGATCCGCGTGCATATCTCTGCACTGAGAAAAAAGCTGCGCACCGCACTGGGGTACGACCCCATCCGGAACCGCATCGGCGAGGGGTATGAGTTGGAGGGAAATGAACCATGAACCGCATATCTTTTCAGTGGCGGATCACGCTGATGACCGCTGTGCTGATTGCCGGGGCCTGCATCTGCCTGAATCTGCTTCTCTACCGCTCCGGCGCCACCGGCATGGACAACCTGAACGGGTATGTCCTGCAATATCAGCAGAGTGATGATGAAAACCTGACGATTGAAATACCGGACGATCAGATGTCGGACTTTCTTGTACAGTTTTCGCAGGAGGTCTACGATGCCAAGGCTGTTTTCGGGCGCAAGGGCTGGTGCATCACGGCAGCGGTAACGCTGCTGAGCGCAGCGATTGCCTATTTCGTCAGCGGCAAGGCGCTGGAGCCCTTGAAAAAGCTTGCGCAGCAGGCCGAACGCATTGATCAGGACAGCCTTGTGGAGGTTCGCTTAGAGGAAAATACGATCCCGGAATTTCGCAACCTGAGCCAGTCCGTCAACCGTATGCTGGACCGGCTGGCGCAGTCCTTTGACCTGCAGCGTCAGTTTGCCGGCAACGCCGCTCATGAGCTGAAAACACCGCTGGCCATCATGCAGGCAAAGCTGGAAATGTTTGCCGAGGAACACCCCGATGCCGACAGCGAGGTCGCCGACCTGCTCCGCTTTCAGACGGATCAGGTGTCCCGTCTGGCAGGCCTTGTCCGCACGCTGCTGGAAATGAGCGATCTGCAGTCGATCCCGCGTGAGGATCTTATCGAGCTGGCCCCGCTGGCCGATGAGATCGTGGCTGACCTGACCCCGCTGGCACAGCGCCGTAGCGTTACCCTTTTTCAGGAATGTGAGGAGGTCAACATCAAGGGCAGCGACACCCTGATCTACCGCCTGTTCTTTAATTTGGTCGAAAACGGCATCAAGTACAATACCCCCGGCGGTTCTGTGCATATCACGATCCAACAAAAGAAAAGCAGCGCTGTGCTGCGTGTTGCAGACACAGGCTGCGGCATCCCGGAGGAGTACAGGACGAGTGTGTTCCAGCCATTTTTCCGGGTAGATAAATCCAGAAGCCGGGAGATGGGCGGCGTAGGCCTTGGGCTTGCGCTTGTGCGGGAGATTGCCCTGCTGCACAGCGGCACCGTTACAGTTGAATCGGCTGACGGGCAGGGGACGGTGTTCACGGTCACCCTGCCGATTCAGGCTTGACAGCCGTCTGCAACGCCTTATTCCTCTGCCAATTCTACCACCAGCTTTGCCTCACTGGCGGCAATGGCAAGCTGCAGCTTGTTTTCCAGCCCGGTCTTTTGCAGCATATTGATGACATGATATTTGACGGTCGAGGGCTCCACACAAAGCGCCTTGGCGATCCCGCTGTAGGAAAGCCCGCGCACCAACAGGCGCAGCACGCGCATCTCGGCAGGGGTAAAGTCGCTGCTCATCGTCATGCCGATCTTTACGCTCGGCGGCATATCGGGGAAGATATGCGCCCCCTGCACAGTGCTGCGCACGACCTGCATCAGGGTCTTTTCATCGCCGTCCTTATACCACAGGCTGTTTGCACCTGCCGCCTTGGCGCGCTTTAAAATTTCATGGTCGATCAGCGAGGTAACGACCACGATTTTGATGCCCGGGTGCGCCTTATGGATCTTTTCGGCGGCGGCCAGACCGTTTTCGCGGTGTTCGGTCTGCACATCCATCAGGACAAGGTCGATGTCCTCGGTATCACACAGAATCGGAGCCTCTGCAGCGCCGGGGATAGACACAGCAAGCTGATACCCGTCCTCGTTCTGAATATAGCTTTCAAGCAGGCTCCGGACCAGCTTTTGGTCCTCAACGATCATAACGCGTATCATAAGTGCTCTCCTTATCAGGCAGGGTGACTTCCAGAACAAACACAGGCAGGGAGTGTACGGTTACCGTACCCCCTGCTTTTTCAATGCGGCGGCGGAGCGAGGAAAGCCCGCCGCCTTCTTTTATCTTCGCCTTGGGCGGTGTGCCGTTGTTCGTGATGCAAAGGTGCCATTCCTGCGACCGGTGCTCGGAATCGGCGTACAATTCCGTGGCGCCCGCATGCCGCACAGCGTTGGAGGTACACTCCCGCAGGATCAGTGCGTAGAACTCGCGGGTGGCGCGTGCCGCAGGGTACGCACCGCGCAGCTGTACGGCTGCGCCCAGAACAGCCGCCCGCCTTTGCATATAGCGCAGCGGATCCTCGGCAGCATTCTCCTGCCGGGTGCGGCATAGCAGGGAGATGGAACTTTCCCACTTTGCAGCTTCGCTCTTGATCCGGGCAAGGTCATGCTCATGCCGCAGTGCGCGCCGTGCGGCAAGCAGGGTATGGCCGATGTCGTCATGCACCCGCATCTTCATTTTCAGGATTTCTTCCTCCCGCACAATGTCGGGCATATTGTCATATAAGCGCTTTGCGCGGCGGTTCGCATCGGCAAGGCGCTCGTTTTCCTGCTGCAGTGCAGCATGCAATGCAGCCAGCCGGGTAACATCGGTAGCCATCACCTCGGTATACGGTATGCCGTATTTGTCCTGAACAGGGCGCACCGTGAAATGATATACCGTTCCGTCCGGGAATGCGTAGATGCGGGCGGCCTCATCTCGCAACCGCACACCGCCGCCGGGACTGCGCAGTGCCTGCTCCAGATCCGTAAGGGTCTGCAGATCGCGGCCGCAGAGGACTGCGGAGATTTCCTGCATCCTGTGATTGATCAGGCGCAGCAGGCCGTTGCGGTCAAAGTAGCAGATGGCCGCCGGCAGCGTGTCAAAGCCTTCCTTGACAGCATTGCGGGAGATTCGCAAAATCATAGGCTGCCTCCTTCTGCCGGAAACATCGTAAAATACAAAAGCCCGTCATCATCCCGTTCAAGCTGCATCTGCGGCAGGCCGGGCAGCGCAGCGGGCGCATCGGTGCATTGAACGCTGCAGCGCAGCCCCCAGCCCTGCGCCGTATGCTCGGCGCAGAAAAGGATCTCCTGCAGCCCCGGCAGGGTCGCTTCTATGATGGCTTCAAAGGCGTCATAGATCGCCACGGCGGACGCGGGGGAAATCTTTGCTGTGTCGGCGATCTGTACGGCGCAGCGTATATCACTCAGGCGCAGGCTCTCGGCCGATTCAAACAGGCTCAGCCGCAGCTCTGCGGTGTCGATGTCCTCCGCCTTGTCACAGACAAAAACAAGGTTGCTGCGCCGCTTGATATAGGTCCCCAAAATGACGATGCGCTTCAGCAGCCGGCGGGCGGTATCGACATCGTCCGTGGCCTTGAGTGTGATCAGATATTCCTGTATCTGTGCCAACTGGCGAGCTGTGACGGTCTCGATTTTGTCATACAGCCGGTTCTGCTCGCTCAGCTTCAGCCATTGTGCCTTCTGGGCTGTTTCCGCCTGTATGATGTCCCCGATGTCATGCAATTCCTCCTGCTTGAGACGTAACTCCTCAAGCAGAGCCACCAGTTCGGTGATGTCCTCCTGCCAGAAGATATACCCTTTCCGGATCGGGTGGCCATGAAGCTGGGTCGTTGCATCCAACTGGACACTGCCGGTGAGCGCCTGACGCAGCTGCTCCTCATGGAGCGGCGCTGCCTGCATGGAGCATTGCACAGGCACAAACGCCCGGTCTGTGATCAGTCCCTTGGCAGAAGATACCTCAAACAGCGTGGCATACCCCATGTTGGATTGGATAAGCCCGCACCGGATGCACGCCTCAAAGGACGCTGTAAAGGTCAGGCATTGCACCACGGTCATATCACCGGCGATCGCATGCATCCACGGCACATTTAAAATATGCTTGTACAGTAAAGCATAGAGGGTGGCAAAAAAAATCGGCACAAGCGGCAGCCAGAGGATGCGCTTTGTATGCGGAATACGGCAGCGCCGTACAAGGTACACCACCGTGAACACGGCACAGGAAAATATCCACAGCAGACAGAGGTAATATACGAACCGATAGGTGTAATCGGGGCTGCCCAATACCTCCTGCCCGGGCGGGAACGCAAACGCAAGCTGATGGCAGTCGTTTGTCAGCACCAGACTGAACAGCACCACCGGGAACGCAAAGATCAGATGCCGATATTTGTACAGCGGACCGGACTGCCCCCGATCCAAAAAGAAAAGCGTATAAAGTGCAAGGGTCGGGATCAGCAGCATCGGGATATAGTACGCATACCACAATCGCCGCAGCACCTCCGGTGTCTGGGCAAAGTCATAGCGGATCAGGCGTATATCCAGCCAAAACAGCATCAGGGCGGCAGCGCCCAGCAGGCAGCGGCGGGTCTGTGCATGCAGGATACGCCACCAGACCGATACCGCCCAGAAAAAGATCAGGATATTATACAGCACCGTGCGCCAAAAGCCGGAATACGGCATATAAAACGCCCGCATCAGGACAGCGCAGAGAATCACCCCTGCAACCGCAGCGGCTAAACACAGATTGCCAAGCCGTACCTTTGTCATAGCGCCTGTCCTTTCCGAAAAAGGGTATCGTGCTGTCTTTTCACAGTATTATTATGACGCAATCCGCCTAATTTTGCAATAGTGTTGAAAAAGGCAGAAAAAAGTTCAAAAAAACCATCCAAATGGTGGGGGCAAAAATTCTTCCGATCCTGTATGATGAAATTGACAAATAGTATTCTTTGCAGGGAAGGAGGGCTGCGCCGTGCGAAGGATCGTTTTGGACGCCCAATACTCTGTGATGACGAGCGCATTGACAATGGCACTGAAACACGGCAGACCGGATTTTCAGGTACAAAACGCCGGCCCTAAGACAAAGGATATTGTAAAGCTATGCCGTTCCTGCAGGGCAGATGTCCTGCTGCTGGAGGTCTGTCCGCATCCGCCGCGCACCCTGCAGGACAGACTGCTGCTGGCAAACGACCTGCGGGATGTCTGCCCGCACTGCAAAACGGTACTGCTTGTGGATGAGGCCGAATATCCCGAGTTGGCTACCGCCGTGTGTCTGGCAAAAAAGGACCACATTGTCGATGATTTCGTCTACGCTTCCGTCTCGCCTGCCTATCTGAGCGCTATGATGGACACTTTATGACCAAAAGGAGGACAGCTATGAAAAAAGTACAACGAACGCTCGCTGCCGTATTGGCAGCCATGATGCTTATGGCTTTGGCCGGTTGCTCCAAGGGGGATGTGACCAAAGAGGTCAATTCCGGTTTATCCGACCTGAAAGCGCAGGCCGCCGAACCGGCTGTTGAACCCCAGACGGAGACCCCGGCGGAGCCCAAGACCGACGCGGCATCCGAGCCTGCATCGGAGCCTGCTGCAGAGCCGGAGCCGGAAGCTACCGCCGAGCCGGCCCCTGCTTCCGCTCCTGCAGAAAATCCCGATTACCCATCGGCCGCTGGCCTGAACACCCAGACTTTGGAGGCATTCGGCACGGACTTTACGCTGGTGCTCAACGTGACCTGCCCCGATCAGGGCTGGTACAAGTCCGCCTCGACCAGCTTCGGGGATCTAAAGCTGTTCCCGACCGATGACCCCAGCCATATCTTCTCCGGCGACCCGCGCATAACCTTTGAGCTGAAAAGCGGTCTGGACAAAATCAACTACTATTACGACAACTTTGAAAACGTGGAGGAGCTTACCCCGCGCACCATCGGCGGCGTGGAGATGGCCGGACGCACCTACAAAAACGTCGGTATGTGGTGGACGGAATACTACGGCGAGATGCCCACCGGCGGCTGGCTGAGCATCAAGATCTCCGGCGTAGACATTGACCCCGGCACCGAGGGCGACACCGTGCTGAACAGCGTCACCTTTGGCTAAGCACAGGCAGCTTGCCGCACTCTCAACCGAAAGGCGGGTGAACCAACCATGAAAAGACTCTGTGCCGTACTATTGGCGGCGGCGATGCTGCTGTCTGCGGCAGGCTGCGCACAGGGCAGCAAGCGGCCCGAGCCGAGCAAACCGGCTGCAAGCGCAGTGAGCGAGACCTCCGCTGAAAATGTGGAAGCCGCGGAGGAGACCCCGCAAAAGCCGCAGCCCTCCCGCAGGTTTGATGATTCCCGCATCTCTACGCTGTATGATGTGGAATTCAGCTACACCGACCCCAACGGCAACAAGGACACCTATTTTTACGAGGTCCCGCAGATCGATGATGACACCGAGGGCGCAAGGAACATCAACGAGATGATCGGCTACCGCTTCGGCTATCTGGTAGAGCGCGCCGAGGACGCCCGTTCCCGCAATGATTTTATCGACACAAACTACATCATCTGGATAAGCACCTGGACCGGCCCGGTATTGAGCCTGCAGATCACAAGCGTTGACACAATGTACAACCGCGATGTGGGCGCCTACCATTACAACTTTGAAACCGGCAAGGAACTTTCCAACACCGAAATGCTCGCGTACCTTGGCTACACCGACAACGACCTGACCTTAAAAGCACTGCAGCGCGCCGTGGCCCAGCATTTTGATACTTACTACGGCAGCGATGACCCTACCTACGCATCCGAGCTTTGCAAGATGCGCGCACAGAGCCTGAACGAGCTGAGCAATGTGTTTACCTACTTTGCCGTCTACCCCTACTACACAGGCGGTCTTATCGTCACCGTGCCGATGTACACCCTTGCCGGGGCCGGCATGATGTGGACGGACATAGATGTTTACCCCGACAAGCGGCAGGCCAGTGGCCAGATCCTGCACGGGCAGGATGAATGGTTTACCTGTGATGTGACTGCCACAGGCGAGGTGACGGTACGCGCCCTGACCGACTATGTTACTCCTGACGGCGCTGTGACCTACCAGACCATGAAGGAATGGTACGAGTTGGGCGACAAGACCGAGTTCGCGGTGAGCGGCTGCTACGGCAACTATATAAAGATGCTGATGACCAGCATCGGGCAGGACTACGCCCCCTATGTTTTCCTTCTGACCGAGAACGGCAATGTCGAATACATTGATGTCATCAGCGGCGCACAGTGCGGCACCATGGTCAACGGCGGTCCGCTCTTCGGTATCAACGGAATTGTCCGGTTTGAGACCGGCACGGCCTACGATGCGGAGTACGGAGCCGAATACACGACCGTGTACGGCGTTTCCCGCGATAATGAAAAATTCAATCTGATGGAGGCTGTCTGGAACACCGCCCCGCTGAGCATTCCGAGCATGGTCGGCTCCTTTGTGAGTGAGGAGACCGGCACTTGGTTTGAAATCTGCGAGGATCAGCCGAACTTCTATACCGGCGAATACGCCAACGGCCAGAGGATTCCGGCCACATGGGACAGCAGCCTCTCCTACCTTGGTATGGATGACCGCGGCTGGATCTGCTCCGTTTCGCTGTTCCGTATGGATTCAGGGCGCACGCAGCGCGAAACGCTGGCTATGATGCCCGATGATTACGGCGGCGTTAGTGTAATGCACATCGGCGGGGAATCCCTTCTGAACCTGCCGCAGCAGGAAGCTGTATGGTTTGAAATGACACAGGAATAAGCAAGGTTCTAAAATATTACTTTATAAAAGGAGGCAGACACTATGGCAACATGTACGCAATGTGGTGCCGAGTTAAAGCCCGGCGCTAAATTCTGCGAAAATTGCGGTGCAAAAGTATC
>ERZ779852.2759-NODE-2759-length-13748-cov-76.170744_pt1 | contig 13748 bp, 13 predicted proteins | sample MGYA00511559_ERZ779852 | MGnify/ENA primary metagenome ERZ779852 (study PRJEB29588, sample SAMEA2157977) | human gut metagenome | biome: human gut; feature: human-associated habitat; material: faeces | place: Denmark | collected 2008/2010 ...
CTGATGACTCTTCACCTCCCGAAATGCCGATAAACACAGGGGATTTGGGAGGAAAGGTGAAGAGTGAAGAGATTTTTGCAGAATGCTAAACATAAATCATATTGATAGGATTGGGAAATCTGGACTCCCTGTCAGAGATGACTATCTCATAGGAACAGCCTACTGTTCCCTATTCCGCCAGTAGGCTGTTCGCCCCAAACAGCCTACTGGCCATACGCAAACAGCACACTTATCTTTCGGAGATAAATATCAGGATATCGGAGATTTATCTGCCAAAAACAGCCATATCAAAACAAAAACGAAATGAAACTTCCCTGAAATTTGGAGGGTTTAAAAAAATATATTACCTTTGCACCCGCAAAAAAGATAAGATTATGAACGGATTGTATACTATATTATTATTGGTGCTGAGCAACATCTTCATGACGCTAGCTTGGTACGGACACCTCAAGTTGCAACAAACGGGCGTGAGCAGCAACTGGCCTCTTATCGGTGTCATCGCCTTCAGTTGGGCTATCGCCTTCTTCGAATATTGCTGTCAGGTACCAGCCAACCGCATCGGTTTCGTGGATAATGGCGGACCGTTTAATCTGGTCCAACTCAAAGTGATACAGGAATGCGTATCACTTATCGTCTTCGCCATCATCGCCAATATCCTCTTTCAGGGACAGGGATTGCACTGGAATCATTTCGCAGCCTTCTGCTGCCTGATTGCAGCCGTTTATTTCGTATTCATGAAATAGCCGGATAAGGAGTTAACTCAATATAACTCCTTATCCGGCTACCTTTTTAGTTTTACACCTGCCCTACACCAGCTTATAGATTTCGCTCGGTGTCTTGCGCTTCAATACTTCCAGCTGGAAGTCCTTGCCGGCTATGATGCCTTTGCTGCGCAAGATCTGCTCCACGGTTTTGCGTGCCAGCTCAGGATGGTTGTTCTCCTCGCTGAGATGACAGAGCCAGACGTGATGAAGCTCCGGTGTAGCATAATTGGCAAGCGCCTCGCCACAATCGTCGTTGCTCAGATGACCGTTATCTCCCAGAATGCGTTCCTTCAGATACTGGGGATAATGACCCTGCTGGAGCATCTCTACACTATGGTTCGCCTCGAGCACAAGATAGTTGGCACGCCCGATAAAGTCGTGCATCTCTTCAGTAATATGACCCACATCGGTGATGAGACAGAAGTTTACACCACCGCACTCCACAAAATAGCCAACATTGTCGGTACTGTCATGGGGTACGCCGAACGGGGTAATCTTAAACTCGCCTAGTATGAAAGTTACGTTCTTCTCTATCACATGAACATGGTTAGGCTCTATCTTCTTTCGAACACAATAGTTGCGCTCGATGCCTTGATGTACTTTACGGGTCGTATATACCGGTAGATGATAGTCAGTACTCAGATTCCCCACCGACTTTACATGGTCGGCGTGGTCATGGGTGATGAGGACGTGATGCACATCCTCGAAGCGAAGTCCATAGTTATGGAAATGCTTCTTCAATATTCTTATTCCTACTCCTACGTCTATCAGTATCGAATCCGTATCAGTGTAAAGATAATAGCAATTGCCACTACTTCCACTGCCAAAGGATATAAATTTCAGCATTTTAATTGTTATTTTCCATGCAAAGTTAGCAAAAAAGATTCTTATTACAAAGTTTTTTACTATCTTTGTGCCGAAATATCGCAAAAAAATAGAATTTTTAAGATTTGAGAATCATGATGAAGAAGTCGATGATAGGTTTATGCATAGCTGTGGCATGCATGACCGCAAGCATATTCAGCCTTTCGGGCTGTGAACCTCACGAAGGCAGCGAGGACCAGCTGAAGGCTGATGTTGATTCGTTTGCCAACAATTATTTCAACTGGCATTTCCCGAAAGCCGTGAAGTATTGCACCCAGGAATCGGAGCGCTGGTTGCGCTATGCTGCAAGTAATGTGAACGAGACCGACGTGGAACAGCTGCGCCAGAAACCGGAGGATGCCAGCATCGAGATTACGGATATTGATTTCGGTGATGATGAAACAAGTGCCACCGTTACCCTTACTGTTCATAATTTTCTGCAGATGGACAGCATCGGACAGGATCCGCAGCTCATAGAACAGGCCGATTTCCAACTGCCGATGTGTATGGAAAAGGGGCTCTGGAAGATTAAGTTGGATAAATTGCCTTGAAAAAAGTAAGGAGTTTCTGAGGGGTATCATAATCAAAAAAGATGCCCTACAGAAACTCCTTGCTATAAACTATTAACTATCAACTATTAACTATTAGCTGCATTTAGAACGGCAGACCTACTGCGAAATGGAAGGCGAAATCGCGGTCTAGTTTCGGGTGGATAATCGCCCAATGCTCTTCCTTCGTTCCGTAGGCTGGATTGATCGCCTTCATACCCATATCCAAACGGAGGATGAAGTAATCGAAATTCAACCTGAGACCTAAGCCATAGGCTACAGCTATCTGCTTGTAGAATTCATCTATCTTGAACTGGCCACCAGGCTGATCCTGATAATTGCGAAGTGTCCAGATATTACCGGCATCGATAAACGCTGCACCCTCAAACTTCCAGAAGAGCGAAGTGCGGTATTCTGCATTCAAGTTGAGCTTCACATCACCCGTCTGGTTGATGAAATCTATTCTGCCGTCAGTTCCCTTAAACTTGCCCGGACCTAATTCTCTTACGCCCCAACCTCTTACCGAGTTGGCACCACCCGAGAAATAACGCTTTTCGAAAGGTAGCACCGTACTGTTGCCATAAGGATAAGCCACACCGATGCCCGCATGCAGCGCCAGAGCATTGCGCTTATCAAACTGCATCAGATGGGTATAATCTACATCAAACTTGGCATACTGGGCATAAGCTATATTAAATAATGTACGCTGCCCCTGGCTGTTCACCTTGAAACCGAAAGCCTTGGAAACACCGCTCAGCAGATTGCCCGAACTCTCTACATTCACTCGCACAGCATCTACCCCATCGCTATAACTCAAACCGAAACCCATCTTCATGATAAACAGGTCTTCGTAATTGTAGCGGAGGATGGCATTTCTGTTTTCTGCATTATCGAGATAGTCTCTCTTGAATGTCTCGGATATCCATGGCATATACACATAGTTGAGATCAAGCAGGTCGAAACGCCAGGCCAGGTGATGACGCGGTTCTGTCCAGCGATAACGCCAGGCAGTAGAGAATACGCGGCGATGAAACTCCGGACGGTTCTGAAGATTCCAACTTGCCGACAACTCGCTGTTTGCCGTCTGTCTTCTTCTGAAATTTTTTGAAAGGAAAGGCGCCAAGAAACGAGGGAAAACCAGTTTGCCTTCAACCGAATATTCAGTATAGTTCTGGTCCTGATACCCCTCCAAACCGGTAATAGCCTCGTAAGCTCCACGAAGTTCTATGCTCAGCTGCTCACTACCTCTGAAGAGATTTCGGTTGGTATAAGTGAGCGATGCAGCAGCTCCCAAGTCGCCCGCCGTATTGGTTCCCTCCGGCTGGAAGGCGATGGTAGAAGGCTTGTTGGTACTGATCTGGATATTGCAATCCATCTGCCGGCTGATGCTGTCCCTCTCCATTCCGTTCTCCGTAACCTGATTGCTATCAGGAACTTCAGAGAAACTGATGTTGGTATACTTCACCGCCTGCAAACGGGCGAAGTTGTTATAGGTGCGCTGCAAGGCAGCGGCACTGTAGGGACGGCCTTCTCTGAGGGCAGTGGCATTGAGCAAAACCTGATGGCGCAGATGGATTCGGTCGCTGTCATTACTCAGATAGTTGATGTTTCTGATTTCATATCGGGGATGATCAACCTCAGGAGCATTACTGTTAGCCTTATACTTCATCAGGTGGAGCGTCAGGGCGATATCCTTCTGTCCCGCAATCGTATCGGCAGAAAACTGGATAAAATCTTTATGAAAGCGGAAATAGCCATCATTGGTCAGAAGGCTGGAGATACGCCTGCGTTCATTATCCAATGTTTCTACCGTAAATCTCATACCCGGCTTAATCTGCTGATTATCGGGGTTATCGAGATGCAGAAGTTGCTGGATATGTTCATCTTCCACTTCATATTTCACCTTACCTATCACAAAAGGTTCTCCGGGATGCAACAGATAGGTAGCATCCAGTTTCTTTCCTTTCTTGGTGGTATAGAGCGACACCCCGGCATGCATGAAGCCCTGGTTCTGCATGGCAGTAAGCAGATCCTGACAGGAGAGCCGCGCCTGCAAAGTATCGTAGATGACAGGCTTCTTGCTGAAAGGATTCTTGAAGAGCGAGAAGAGTTTCGGCTTCTCTTTCTGGCGCACATACTGCTTGAGCGCCCCGGCATTATACCCTGCCGAGTCGCTCTTCACTTCCACCTTATTTAATATATACTCCCCTTCCGGCACCATTTTGCTTGAAGAACAAGATGCTATGAGCAGCGGCAAGGCAAGTAATGAAATCTTCTGTATTTTCAAAATATCTATCGTTTTTGATATGCAAAGATAATGCAAAACAAATTAAATACAAAATATTTAGCACTTTTTATTTTGAAATGTCTATATTTTATGTTACCTTTGCACACATATAGACAAAAAATAAATGATTAGCAAGAATAAAATAAAGTACATACGTTCGCTCGAACTGAAGAAGAACAGGAATAAAGAAGGAAAGTTCGTGGCAGAAGGTTTCAAGGTGGTAGACGATCTGCTCGCTCTGCAACCTGCCGACCTGATTGTGGCTACCGGCGAATGGCTCCGGGGCAAACACTTCGGGGCTGAAACCGAAGTGATAGAGGTTACTGATGAAGAACTGAAGAAGGTAAGTTTCCTGCAACATCCGCAACAGGTACTTGCCGTATTCAGACAGGCAACATCAGGAGATTACTCTATTAATACCAGCGAACTGAGTCTGGCGCTCGACGGCGTTCAGGACCCGGGCAACCTGGGCACCATCATCCGCATCGCCGACTGGTTTGGCATCACCCATATCTACTGCAGTCAGGATACTGCCGACGTATACAATCCGAAGGTAGTTCAGGCTACGATGGGCAGCATAGCAAGAGTGAAGGTAGAATACGGCGACCTGCTGGGACTGGTAGAATCACTTCCTGCCGATGTTCCCGTTTACGGCACCCTGTTGGATGGCGACAACATCTATCAGCAAAAGCTCGAAAACCGAGGACTTATCGTGATGGGAAACGAAGGAAAAGGCATTTCGCCAGAACTGGCAAAGAAGGTGAACCACAAACTGCTCATCCCTAACTTTCCGGAAGGTAGAGCTACAGCCGACAGTCTGAATGTGGCTATCGCTACCGCCATTACCTGCTCAGAATTCAGAAGAAACTTTTAAAGGTAAAAAAGTAAAAGGGTAAAAAGGTAAAAAAATAAAAAAGCGATAATTAGAAATTAAAACAAGATAGTTATGGAAGTAAATGAATTATTTAAGCACCGAAGTATAACTTCCTGCATGAGAGCATCATACGATACCATAACAAGTGACTTCAGATCACTTGTAAAACAGACATGGACTACCCATGTTCCATTTGCTGTATTGCTGGCTATCGTACTCTATTTCCTCCTCCCCAACAAACCGCTTCACGATTGGGGAGCCGTAAATCCGATGGCTTCGTTCATCCTGCAAACCATCATTTACGGAGCCACTATCGTAATGGCTATCGTATCATTCTGGCATCTCCTGCCAAGAAAGCAACTGTGTCCTAAGGGCGAAAAGCGCAAGATAAGAAAATCCCTCCTCCGCATTCTCCGCCACTTCGGAGGTTTCTTTCTGACCAGTTTTCTCGGCATGATTATCGTAGGCATCGCTACCTTTATCGCAGCCCTGCCTTCCATCATCCTCATCATCGCACAGTTCTATTCACAGCTCGGTGCGCTTGATGGTGACCCGCTCGGTGTGCCGGGTTATTTCACCCCACTCCTCTTCCTGGTGTTTACAATCACCTTCCTGCTCATCATCTACGCCCTGAGCTGGCTCGGCATTTCACTTGCCTATCAATTCGGCTCTTACAAGGTGCAAGACGAAGAGAAGAAGAGAATGAAGGAAAGCCAGAAGATTGCAACCGCAGAAATTGAAAAATATTAATCGTATTAACATATATAAGAGACATGAAACAGACAAGATTACTCTTCATCGACCGCGATGGAACTCTGATTCAGGAACCAGAGGATGAACAGATTGACAGCTTCGAGAAGCTGGTATTCACCAAGGGCGTGTTCCGCAATCTCGCCTTTATTGCCCAGCACACCGACTACGAGCTGGTGATGGTGAGCAACCAGGACGGTCTGGGTACCGACTCCTTTCCGGAAGATACCTTCTGGCCAGTCCACAACTTCATCATCCAGACCCTGGAGAGCGAAGGCATCCACTTTGCCAAGCAGCACATCGACCGCCACTTCCCTGAGGATAACTCGCCAATGAGAAAGCCAGGCACAGGCATGCTGACTGAATATATCGACAACCCTGCCTACGATATGGCAAACAGTTATGTAATCGGCGACCGTGAAACCGATGCCCAGCTTGCAGAAAACCTGGGTTGCAAGAGTCTGATTCTCGGAAAAGACGGCATGGACTGGGATAAGATTGCCGAGATTCTCTTTGCCGGCGACCGCATCGCAGAGGTGAAGCGCACCACCAAGGAAACGGATATCTACATCAAGGTAAATCTCGATGGTTCAGGAAAATGCGACATTTCTACCGGTCTCGGTTTCTTCGACCACATGCTGGAACAGATAGGCAAGCACGGCATGATGGACCTCACCATCCATACCAAGGGCGACCTCTATGTGGATGAGCATCATACCATTGAGGATACGGGTATTGCACTGGGCGAATGCCTGCTGCAGGCTTTAGGTGATAAGCGCGGAATAGAAAGATACGGCTACAGTCTGCCGATGGACGACTGTCTCTGTCAGGTAGCATTGGATTTCGGTGGCCGTCCATGGCTGATTTGGGATGCCGAGTTCCATAGAGAGAAGGTGGGCGAAATGCCAACCGAGATGTTCAAGCATTTCTTCAAGAGCCTGAGTGATGCGGCAAAGATGAACCTCAACATCAAGGCTGAGGGCGAGAACGAGCATCATAAGATAGAAGGCATCTTCAAGGCACTTGCCCGTTCGCTGAAAATGTCGGTAAAGAGAGACATCTACCACTTCGAGCTTCCTAGTTCTAAGGGAATGCTGTAAGGAATTTATAGTTAAGAGTTTATAGTTTATAGATGACTGTTGCTATAAACTATAAACTCTTAACTATAAACTATTATTAGAACTTTGTCATGAACTCCACAACAATCTTATCTTTTTCTGAAACTTTAGCTATACCACCTTTACGATAGAAATATTTCTCGTAGTTGATACGGATATCTGAGATGAATGGCTTGGCAAGGCTCAAGGTTACACCGCCCGTAACACGATGGCGCTTATAATCATTGATCTTCAATGCACCCAGTTCTGTATCAGAACCGCCATATCTTGTACCATCACTGTGGTCGCTCATGAAATCATATCTTGCCAAAGGCGAAACCTTCCTGATAAGGCTCTTAGGATTAGCCACCGGAATATCATAGCATACGAAACCATCGAATGCATGAACATCGTGGAAAGCATCCTTACTGTAATGCTTGTAAAGATACTCAGCCTCAGCAATGAAACCACCCTTGTGGAAGGTGATACCGCCATCATACATCGTTACCGTAACATCAGATGGCTTGATCTTCTGGGTACTCAACACCAGGTTGACATTTGGGAAGAGGAACTGAGCCTTGGCTGAATAGTTAACACCCTTGGTCCAGTAATCCTTCTGGTTGGTCAAACCCGAACCGTTAAAGATACCGGCATTCACCACGATAGGGAAACCTACATTCCAGGTGTATCCGATTTCGGCACCCACGTCGCGCACGTTGCCCACCTGCTTGGCAATGAACGATCGGTTGGCGAAGTACTGCTGATGAGGAGAACGGTGAGCATCGATGGTGAATGGCACACGCTCCTGACCGATGGTGAACTGCAGTGTCTTCCAAGGCTTGATGCGTGTATAGGCATCGAGCATCTTGATCTTACCCTCATCACAGAGATCAATCTCAGCCTTATAACTAACCTCCTTTGTTACATTTCCTGCTACGTTGATACGAGCCGTGCGCACCTCAAATCGTCCCTCCCCCTCTTCGGTTTGGTATTCATACTTAGAACGGATGGTTCCACCTATCTTCATAGTCTTTACGAATTCAGGCGCATCGGTTCCAAGAGAACTGTTTCCAGAATTCTGGGCATTCATTCCCATCGACACCATCGTGAGTGCCATCAACAAATACGTTTTCTTCTTCATTTTTACCTTATTATTATATACACGTAAATCATTATTATTACACGCAAATCATCATTACATACATGTAAATCTGATTCTTTTTATTTTCGCCTGCAAAGGTAAGGAGAAGATGTTTCTACCGTAAAACATAAGTATTACAAAGATGTTACATCATAATAATCCACTTCATCCGCAAATAAAATAAAAGATATGTCTATATCTCAAATTTTTATGCTATCTTTGCACGGAAATGTGCGAAGGTAGCATTTTTTTGTTTACCTTCCGCCTCTTCTTGCGTCATACACATAAAAAGGAACAAATGGAAGAAACAGAATTTGAACATATCGCTCAGGAAATGCGCCCCAGGTTGACGGCACATTGTCAACGCTATCTCTCGGCAGGAGCCCTTGCCGAAGAAGCCGATGACATCGTGCAGGAAACTCTGGTGAAGCTCTGGAAGATGCGCGAAAGGCTCTCTGAATACAAGAGCATCGAGTCCCTAGGTATGACGATAGCCAGGAATCTCTGCATCGACCATCTGAGACGCAACAAAGCCCAGACGGCATCGCTGGAACAGATGAAGCATCCCGCAGAAATCTGTACGGCAACCGAGCGTACCGACCAGACCATCATCGGCGAGGATACGCAAAGGCGACTCAACAGGGCGATGGACAGGCTTCCGGATACGCAGAGAAGAATGCTGCTATTGAGAAGCGAGGGAAAGAGCCTCGATGAGATTGCCGAAATCTGCGGAGCCAACAAGACGAGCACCAAGACGATGATTTCTGCAGCAAGAAGATCATTGCTGAAAATGATGAAATCATAAAAGGCTGGAAATGAAGAAAAGGAAATTCTAAAAAGGATTCTAAAAAAGGAACTCTAAAAAGGAAAGAAATGAAGAAACTAGAAGATATAACCTATCGCCACGAGCTGATAGAACGCTACCTCGATGCTGATACCAGCGTGGAGGAAGAACAGGCATTGGCTGATTTCTATCGCCATTGCGAGGATAAGGATTTAACGGATGAGGATCTCGACATCAGAAACCTGATGCTGGGAATGGAGAACTATACTCCGAATATTCTTCTGACGGAAGAGGAAATGATGGAAGAATTGGACAGAAAAGAAGAAGCTGATGGACAGCCGCAAATGAAAGAGATGTCCCTTGCAGCTTCTAAGAAGCACGAAACAAGATGGGTACGCCTCTCTGCGATACTTCTCGCTACGGCGATGCTGGCAGGCCTCATCTTCCTGCTCTTCCCTATCAAGGATTATTTCTCATCCTCTTCTGAACAACAACCTAGCCTTGCCAACCTGGTTCCTACAGAGCAAGTGGTTCGCTCCCAGCCATCTTCCGAGGATGAAGACGGGAACCTGAACTCGTACGAAAAGATGGAACGTGACGACTCCCTCTTCCTGGTTGCAACCCAGGATATCGTGACCCCTCAGGAAATGAATACAAGCAAGATGGCTCTTGCCAAAAGAAAGAATATCGCAGAAAGAAGCGAGAGCCATACAGGGAAGACTGCAGGAAATACAGAAGAGACCTCTTCTGACAATAAGGAGAAAACTTCCGGCAATGCCGAAAAGACCTCTTCTGGAACAGAAAGAAGCATTCATGAAGATTTCAATCAGATTTATGAAGTAGCCTCTGCCGCCCTGCCTTCTGCCGAGCAGCTTACCATCAACCGCCAAGGCGATAACATCGTTATCTCAACCCTGGACAACGACGGCAACATGCAGCATTACGTCATCAATATCACAGAAACACAAGATGGTAGTTATCAGCTACTTCCATTGGCACAGTTAAACGAATGATAAAACATTTCACGCTTATGAAAAAGTATATTTTCACCATTGCATTTGCCCTGCTGGGCATAACCAGCAGTATGGCATCTAAGGCAGATACCCTGCGTATCTACAGCATTGACGGTGAGCGCATTCCAAACTTCACCGGCAAGGAACTCATCGGTAAAACCATCAAAAATTACCAGGTAAACACCAACGTCCTGCCGGCACCCAAAAGAGATGTGGTAGAGATTCATATCATCACCACTACCACACCTCCTGCCCCCAAGCCAGACCCTCACTATCTGATCAAGGGCAGAGAGCAGGAGCTGAGCAAAGAGGAATTCAACAAGATTTCTCCCAGCAAGATCAGAGCCATCGAGATCTTAAAAGAGGGCACCAAAGCCATTCAGGAAAGAGGCCTGAAAGAGGATGGCAGAAGCTACATCATCGTTACTCTGGAGAAATAACAGACAAAACGTATCCCTTTTTCTTCAGCGACTCAATCTTAACGGTCGCATCATGCTGAAGAGCATGACGGAGATACGTCATCTGCACATTCACAGCCAGGGAGTTGGCATAGCTCACGGTTCCCCACACCGCCTCCTGTATCATCTCCTTGCTTACTACATTACCGATATTCTTCGCCAGCAGACGGAGGATGTCGGCTTGTCGGCTGGTGATGAGCACACGAGAGGAACGGGTACGAAGTTCATTGTTATTATAGCAGAAGGTGGTTTCTCCGAAATGATACACCTCCTCTTCTATCGTCTCACTCTCATTCATGGAGAACCGCTCCTCTATTCTTGCCAGCAACTCTTCCGGATAGAAGGGTTTGGCAAGATAATCGTTTGCCTTCAGGGAGAAACCTTTCAGTCGATCGTTCTTCTCCGTACGGTCGGTGAGAAAGAAGATAAGCACCTTCGGGTCGATGGTTCTGATGCGTTCTGCCACATCATAGCCATCCATCTCCGGCATATTGATGTCGAGCAATACCAGGTCGGGCTTCACCTCCGGGAACTGTTCCCATGCCTTCTTGCCATTGCCGGCATAAGTCACATCGTAGCCATGCTGCTGCAGGAAACTCTTCAGCAACATGGATATTGACTATGTCTCCAGAATACTTCACCGAGTTCTCCATCAGGTTGCTGACCACATTCAGAAGCTGGTCTCTATCTCCTATCATCAGGTCGGAAGTGCGCTGGTAATCGAGCGAAACATTCACCTCCTTCTGTCTGTTCTTTCGATACACAGCCACCAGATTCAGCAAGGCGGCATGGATATCGAAAGACGTTATCTGGAGCGGGATATGTTCCTCTGCCCTGATTACTTCCCGGAGTTTGGCGAGATAGGCGGTCAGGTTATCGCTTTCCTCTCTAACCGTCTCCATGATGAGAGCATTCTCATCCTTCTCATCTGTCTTTTGAGCAGAGAATACAGATACACACATCTTCAGCGTCTGCACGGGGCGTTTCAGCTCGTGAATCATCGTATGCACAAAGTCGCTTCGCATCTTATCCACCTTCTTCTGCAGGAGCATCACCTTGATGAGATAAGCTATGCTCAGGAGAAGCATGATGGTAACCAGCAGACTTCCTATCATCTGCCACATCATTCCCGTCAGGATGGGCAGCATCGGCACCTGCATCCTCATTTGCATCGACTGATACTGGATAGGATTGAAAGGCACTTCTACCAGCATTTCGTGATGAAACAAGGTAGGAGGCTCTACGATTCTTGTCTGCCACAGACGATGCTTTCTTGTCTTCATCTCTGCCCCGATGAAATCATTGCCCAGTTTCCTACTGATGAAACGGTCAAAATGCGCCTTGTCAAAGTGGGTAAGCTGGTAAGTGATGTAAGTATTCAGACAATCAAAAGAATTGTTGGAATCCGTCTCACGCAAATCGAAAGTATCTCTCTTCTGCATCACGTTGCTGAATCCCGGCTTGCTATACACCACTCCACCTATGATTGTATCCGTATCCAGCGGAGAGCAAACCGTTGTGACGGGACGCTTGTAGTCTGAAAAATATGCCGTGACGACATAACCGATATGTGATTTTTCTTTTACCGCTGCTCCGATATTTGTCTGATAAGTGACTATTGCCTGTTCCGCCTTTTCGGCATTTTTCTTCCCCATCTCTCCCATCGAATAGGTCACGCTATTGTATAGCCAATAAGTCTGCAAGCCTATCAGCAGGAAAGAGGAAAGGATGGCGAGCAGCCAGACTTGTTTGATTCTTCTATTCATATCATTTTTTCTTTTCTTGATGCAAAGGTACAAAGATTTCACTATATATAATAAGGTGAAGCAAGATTATTTTGCCAGCGTAATGTTTCAGTAATGATTATTTGCGATTTTGAGCCCGAAAAGCTGTTCCTTTGCAGATGAAAACAAAAACAAGGAAGAAAATGAAGAAAGAAACAGTTATATGTGCGATGCTAGCCACCGCCACCTGTGCAACAGCACAAAACGGGAAATTCCCGACATCCGGAGTTTCCGCAGACTCAGTACAGACGGAAAAAGATTCAATCAAAGCTGATAAGGAGGCCGAGATTCAAGCCGTAACCGTAACAGGTCATCGTCCGATGTACAAAATGAGAAACGAGACCCTGGTTACCCGTGTCCGCAACACTCCTTTGGCAAAGGAGCCAACGCTGGAAGATGTATTGAGGCACATCCCCGGCATGAAACAAACCGCAGATGGAAGCCTGGAGGTAAACGGACTGGGAGCACCCACCATCTATCTCAACGACAAGAAGACTACCTCTGCCGAACTCGCTCATCTCGATGTGAAGCTGATAGATGAAATAGAACTCATTACCACTCCTGGTGCAAAATATGATGCAACGACGGGAGCCGTACTGAGAATCCTGACGAGAAGAACAGACGAGGGTATATTCGGCAAGATGCAGGTGTATGATAAATTGAGCGAGGTGAACACCAACCACGAGGAATTGACTCTGGGTTGGGTAACGAAGAAAATTTCGCTCACAGGATTTTACGGCTACACAGACAACCGATACAATGTGCATCAGCCACAGGAAGCGCTCGTAAGAGCCAAAGATGGCGAATATCTCTTCGGAACCGACCGCCATGGCAAGAACAAGGCAAATTATAACGCTACAGAACTCAACTTCGACTGGTTGCTCAGCAAGCAACACGAAGTGGGAATACAATGGGAAGGGCTTTGGCTGAATAGCGGTAGAAGCGAGAAACAGCAGCAGTACTATCGCTATCCTAACCCAGCAGGAGAAGATACAAATAGAGAGATGAAGCTTTCTGATGCGGATGGCGAAATGAAGTACTTTAATGCGGAGAGCCAGCAATGGGGACACCAGCGCAGTCACCACTTCAACCTCTTCCATCTGGCTAAATGGTCGAAACATCTCTCATCACAGATTTATCTGGACTATGCAAGGAACAAGGATTCTGACAGACAGCCTATCACGGAGAAAGAAGGTAGCGAGATGCAGGAAACCCTCAACCGTTCCAATTCCAACTACGATATCTATAGTGGAAGATTCGAAGTCAAGCAACTCATCTCTGACAAACATTCCATCAACTTCGGTGGCGAATGGAGCCTGATGGAAGGTAAGGGAAAAACCGAAAGTTCTGCCGATATGCTTGGAACTACGGAATACAAAAACCA
>ERZ779852.2761-NODE-2761-length-13733-cov-4.833894_pt1 | contig 13733 bp, 7 predicted proteins | sample MGYA00511559_ERZ779852 | MGnify/ENA primary metagenome ERZ779852 (study PRJEB29588, sample SAMEA2157977) | human gut metagenome | biome: human gut; feature: human-associated habitat; material: faeces | place: Denmark | collected 2008/2010 ...
CATGTATCTCTCTTAACATGCAACTAATCGCTATCTTATCCCGAATTGGGGTATACATATTATAAATATATCCATTACCTTTGTGGCAAATTAATGTTACAACACGCCTTCTGAGCCATCCTGTATCTATGCTATGCACCCTGACTAAGAGGTATGTTAACCACGGAGAGAGATAATTAACTTACATAATACATGCTTATGCAACACAATTTACACCTTTTGGGTATGGTGGCAGCCAGCATTCTCGCTGTTGCACCTACCGATGCGTTTGCCCAGGCCAAAGCAGGCGAACAGACTCCAGTAACCGTCAATGTGACTACTGCTGGAACCCTCAACACACTGGTCACCTCTGACCAGAAGTTTACCACAACCTCACTTGTCGTCAAGGGCGACCTCAACGGAGCCGATATACTGTTTCTCCGCGAGATGGCTGGCAGTGACAAGAAGGGCGTAGCCACCGAAGGCAAACTCGAAGTGCTCGACCTGACCGAAGCCAACTTTGTGGCTGGCGGCGGAGACTACTACGACAAGAGCTTCACCGAGAAGGGCTCACCCGCCGATGCCACTGTAGGCTCCTACTGCTTTGCCGGTACCATATTAAAAGAGGTAAAACTGCCCAACTCTGTTACCAAGATTAAGGACAGTGCCTTCGAGAAGTGCGCCGCTCTTACCAGTGTTACCTTCTCCAAGGATGTGACAGAGGTTGGCGCCAGCGCTTTCAGCGGATGCACCTCACTCAAATCATTCGAGTTCCCCAAGGTCAAGATAGTTTCTGCCTACGTTCTTTCTGGCTGTACCGCTCTGACCAAGGTTGTCATCCCCGAGACAGTGACCGACCTCAAGGGCTACATCTTCAAGAACTGCTCTGCTCTCACCGAGATTCACATCGCTGCTGCCAACGTTCCCTCGATAAATTATTCTGCCTTCAGCGGCATCACCCAGAGTGACATCACCCTGTATGTACCCGACGAGAGTCTGAAGAAGTATCAGGACGACTATAACTGCAAATTGTTCAAGGAAGTAAAGAAGGAGTCAGAGTATGATCCCACCGTCAATCCTGGAGAGCCCGGTACTACCGAGGTAGTACGCTCTGTAGAACTCACCGCAGCTGGCACACTCTCTACGACCATCGATGCAGCTGAGAAACTCACCATCACTTCGCTTACCATCAAGGGCGACATCAACGGCGACGACCTGCTCTACATCCGCGAGATGGCTGGCCGCGACATCAAGAGCGACCCCACCAGCGGCAAGCTCGAAATACTCGACCTGACCGACGCCAACTTCGTAGCCGGAGGTGGTAACTTCTATGAGAAAGACAAGTGGAACAAGGCTGCCGCTGCAGAGAACACCGTGCAGAGCCACTGCTTTGAGATGACCACACTGAAGGAAATCAAGCTGCCCAAGTCGCTGCGCGCCATCAAGAGCGAGTCGTTCAAGCAGTCCAACAAGCTGACCGCCATCACCATCCCCGAAGAGGTTACCGAGGTGGGCGACAACGCATTCGAAGGCTGCTCGTCACTCGTCACTTTCGACTTCCCCAAAGTAACAAAGATTGCCGGCTCAGTACTCGCCAACTGTACTGCACTGACCAAGATAACCATCCCCGCTACTGTTACCGAACTGAGCTACGGCATGTTCAGCGGCTGTTCATCAGTTACCGAGATACATATCGCTGCTACCACTCTGCCCAACAAGGGGTATAAGCCATTCAACGGCATCGACCAGCGAAACATCACTCTCTATGTGCCCGCAGGCTGTGCAGATATGTATAAGGCCGATACCGACTGGAGTCTCTTCAAGGAAATCAAGGAAGAGGGTGGCACCACCACTCCCGAGACTGGTGTCAAGACCATCGACGTCAAGACCGCCGGTACCCTGTCTACTCTCGTAGGCGCAGACAAGTTCAATCTGACCGAAATCAAGGTTACTGGCGACATCAACAGTTCCGACATTCTCTGCCTCCGCGAGATGGCTGGACGTGACAAGATGAATGTTGAGACATCGGGCAAGCTCGTCAGCCTCGACCTCTCTGGTGCCAACATTGTGGCAGGTGGAGACAGCTACTACAAAAACTCTACCACCAATCTCGAGTTCACTACTACCGCCAATATCATCAGCGAGTATATGTTTGACCACTGCAAGCTGGAGTCTTTCGTATTCCCCGCTACAGCTACAGCCATCGAGGGTGGAGCATTCGGTTCTTGCTACAACCTCAAGGGCACTCTGACTATCCCCGACAACATCACCCGCATCGGTAACTATGCTTTCGAGGCTTGCGTGTCTCTTGAGCACGTCGTGCTGCCTGCCGCTCTGAAGCAGGAGAGCTACTCCAAGCCAGAGCTCGGATCCAATGTATTCTCTGGCTGCCATGCCCTGAAGGACATCGTCATCCCCGAAGGTGTGACCCGTATCAGAACCAACGCCTTCAGAGACTGCTTCGAACTTACCAAGGTGACCCTCCCCACAACAGTGACCTACATCGACGGCGACGTATTCAAAGGCTGCAAGAAGCTGGCCCACATCTTCGCCAAGAGAGAAAAGGCACCAACAGCCAACTATGGTACTTTCGAAGACGGCATCTATCCCACATGTACAGTGCATGTTCCTGCTGGCTCAGTCGACAACTACAGGGGCGCGTTCTACTGGGAGAATTTCACCAATATCGTAGAAGGCACCGTTGATGGCATCGGCAATATCGAAGCAGGACATACATCCAAGGTTGCCGACGGCATCTACACCCTGAACGGTGTCAAGGTGTCTGAAAGCAATCTGGCTCCTGGCATCTACATCGTAAGAAAGAACGGTGTAAGCATGAAGTTTGTCAAGAGATAAACCAACCAACAATACATCAAAGGATGCGTCACTCAAGTTGTGGCGCATCCTTTTTCACTTTAACTCAACAACAATTATAAAACAGACCCTCTTACTCCTCATGGCCTTTATCTTCACCGGTCTTTCTGCATTTGCCGATGAAGACACACGCAAAGACCCCGAGCTCTCGTTCTACAGTTCTTCTGTCGGCATCCTCGCCGGTACGGCTCTCGAAGCCCCATTGCGTAACCCCCACGGACTGATGCCCATAGTCTACACCTCATCAGACAAGTCCATCTGCCAGGTGGATGAGAGTGGTAAGATAAGCACGGCACTCGTCGAGACCACCACCACGGTGACTGTGACCGCCTCGTTTGCCGGCAACGACGAATACCGCCCCGGCACAGCCACCCTCGAGGTAGGCATCATTCCCCGCTCGCCGCTCAAGATTCCCGAGATGACTCCTATGGGCGGCACCTTTGACCACGCCGTAGAGGTACAGGTCACCACCGATGACGCTGCCGCCACGGAGATATGGTACTCCACCGTGGCCAAGAGCGCCGAAGAGTTCAAGAACAGCGACACCAACACCAGTTACATGATAACTGGGCAGACTGGAACCATCCGTATCGACCGCTCCTGCAAGCTCTATGTGATGACGCGCGGCAGAGGCACCAAAAGCCCCGTGATAGAAGCCGACTTCACCATCAGCATGCCGCTCAAGGCCGACTTCACTACCGACAAGTCGGTGATGGCAGACTACGCCCAGTATTTCGAGTCCTGCAAGGACCTCGCCGACTGGACGGTACCCAGCGAGTGGCACATAGACGATATGAAGTTCGATGAGGTCAGAGACGGCGACAAGAAATCTATCGCCATTACCTACGCAGCCGGAGACGGCGCCGCACCGCTCACCTCGCCCGTTTTCGACATCAAAGAGGGGCAACGTCTGGAATTCTACGCTTACTTCAAGACCAAAAATTTGAACTGGGCGCCATGGACGATTGACGTTACCGATTTTACCACAGGACAGACAACCACCCTGTTTAACATCTATCGCTGGACGTTGGAAAACAACTTTGTCTCCGACGACATCATGCAGTGGAAGAAGATAGACATAGACCTCGCCGCCTATGCTTGACACAAAGTGCAGATAGTGCTCAACTACAACTTTGACGGTGAGAACCTGGCCATCGACGCCTTCCGTCTGGTACGCGACAACCCCGAGGCTGCCACACGCATCACAGCCTCCGTCGACGAGCCTATCACCTTCATCAGCCGTTGCCAGGGCGAGCCCACCAAGACGATATGGACGCTCCCTGGCAGCGAGAACAACGAGTATGCCGGCAACAGCGTCACAGTGACTTACCCCAAAGAGGGCATCTACGACGTCACCCTTACCATCAGTCGCAAGAGCGAGAAGGATGTGAAGGAAATCAAGCAGTTTGTCGAAATCATCGGTAAGGCACCCTCCTCAGCCTTTGCCATCACCTCCGACACCTACACCACTGCAGCCGACATGGCATTTGTTCCCACCGGAGTACCCGTACAGTTCGCCGACAAGAGCGAGGGGGCGCCCACCTCTTGGGAATGGAAGTTCACCAGCGACAGCGAGACCTTGACCAGCACCGAGCAGAACCCCACCATTACCTTTACCAAGGAAGGTCGCTATGATGTGACTCTCACCACTACCAATGCCATCGGCTCCAATCAGGCATACAAGGCGGAGTGCCTGCAGGTTGGCGGCGAAATGATGATATGGAACATCACCGAGCAGGAGATTGACAATCTTAAGCCCATCAGCTACGACAGCTTTGGTTTCTATGCCGGCAGCAATATGTTCGGCCTCGACCGCTTTGCCGAGAAATATCCTGCACCATTGGCCGATGCTACAGTGAAGACCGTCGACGCCTACTTCGCCTCAACCAAGACTCGTGAACCCGACGCCGCCATCGAGCTGGCGATATACGATATGGCTGCCGACGGCGGACCTGGCAAGGTGCTCGCCAAGACATCGCTCAAAGCAAGCGAGCTCAAGAGCAATGCCTCCGAATACGTACAGACCACCTTCGAGTTTGCCGAACCTGTAGCCCTCGCAAAAGGCAAGCCTTTCTTCGTGGCCATTGGCCCATTCCCTTATCAGGGTGTCAGCAGCTATGAGGACCAGATAGCCCTCTACTGCGTGACCCGCAAACAGGGAGGACTCTGCGCCACATGGGATCTGGCACAGTATTCGGACCGATGGATAGCCAACGTCTCAGGCTATTGCTCTATGGCTATGGGCCCGGTGGTCAACTACACATCTGTAGCCAACGGCATAGACAACACTGTAGCCTCTGGCTCCACCAAGCATGAAATAAAGGCCATCTATAACCTCTGCGGCCAACAAGTGACCACTCCCGAAAGCCACCAGATTTACATCGTGCGCTATTCCGACGGTACAAGTCGCAAGATTATGTGGAAATAAAGAAAAATAGCAGATTGACATCGGCCGCCTGACCGTCGCGGACATAACCATAATTAGGGCTGGAATTCTCGCAAGAGGACTCCAGCCCTTTCTCTTTTCCTCATTGCCACTGCGGCACTAAGACATATCCTACATCACCTCCGCTATCTTCACCTCATTCACCCTTACACCTATTATTATATATAGGGGTGGCCACATGGCTGTCTGCTGGTCGTCCCCCACCCGTCCAGAAGGCATGGAGATGGTGAAGAGTTGGCTGTCTGGCATCTCGTTGCCTGCCGTCGATTAGAAATCTTTAATGCTGGATGATAGGGTTCTAATTGTGATTGTTTCCTGTGCTTGCGCGGAAGTGGTAATTTTGCGGCATGATGATGAAACGATACATTTTAGTAAGGCTGCGACTGGCAAGGCGTAGGCTACACCACCATTCGCTGCCGCCGCCAGCCTCACCATTGTCGCCGCCGACATAATCCTTGTCAACGTACTATCTTTGCATATTATTCAAAAAAAACTCATTCAATGTCAGTTCGTTTTAATGCGTTTTGCATCGTTTTAATAGGGTATTAAAATGATGCAGAGTGGTCAAGTAAATCGAAAAGAGTTACTATCTCGACGATTACATTATGTATTATCTCCTCTTCTGATTTGCCAAATTCAGAAAGGTGCTTCTTTCCAAGCCAGACATGGTCTTTTGCGTAACCTCTCTCTCCCAACATACCTGCAACCTTGTCATCATTGGGATTATATTGAGGCGTCTTATATTTGTCTTCATAAGCCTGGCGTATGTACAAATGGCTTTTGGCTATAGTTATACCGTATTGCGCATTTTCGTTCTTTCTGATTCTCGTTCCATGCGCATAGATATAAGACGATAGTTTGCCAAGGACAGCTTGCTCTATCTGGCAGTAATCCAATTTGTCCTTTCTTTCACGTTTAACCTCATGCTTATTGTGATATGCCTGATTTTCTTTAGCACAAAAGTCTCTTAATTCGCCGATATTGATATGGTCTATGTCTTTTTTATATACATACGCAAAGAACCTGGCTATTAGTGCCTTTTCTTCCTTGGTCAAGTAAGCGGCAGGATGAGGGACGCCATAACAGGGGATGTCATTAAACTCACCCATAAGGATGCGACCCAAAACGGGATTATTGTCCTTGTCGTATCTAAACGAAAAGCCGGCAACATTTATAGAAGCCAATCGGCTAAAGGCATCTTTTCCACTTAGAAATACAATCATCTTGGGATTGCATAGTCTTATCAGTTCCAATGTCTGAGGAAAGGTCTGGGTCAATAAAGATCGGTTTAATTCCGCAGCTGTTGCTGTATTGAAGAATGTAGCATTAGCCATAACAAATCTGCTTTCATCATCCAGAACATTGGGATGACCTAAACCACTGAAATAGATTTTAAGATTTCTGAAATAATTCCATGTGTAATGCAGGCTCCAGCTTGTGCAATTCCCATGTTTAGGGTTCTTGCAGAAATTACCCGATACCAATTGCTCGGCGGTCATTCCACGTTGAGGGTCAATGCCCCAGTTGGGATTGGCTATCATGTCTTCATAATTACCACCAGAGCCAGGATTGATGCCGGCTATCAAAACATCAACGGAGTCGGTGCCAACAATATTGTTTAGGTCCGATTGTGAATAGAAAGCAGGGACATTATTTCTGCCCAACTCGTCAGCAATGCCATTATAAACTTTAATGGTCGCCTTGCCCCAATCCATCAACTCTTCTTTGGTCATATATGTATCGTTATTTGTTCATCATTCTATATTACGGCGTCTACAAAGCATAGCTGCCACATCTGTCACAGTTATTCAATACTCCTTTCTTTAACTAACGATTTCTATGCAACGATATTGTAAAGATAGCTCGAATTTGTTAAGACAAAGGATATACATAAGCCGATAGCGGCGCCACAGCCATTACCTTCATCACCATCTCCACCCATGTAGCAAAGGCTGAGACCCTTGCGGCATGGGTGGAGATGGTGTTTATTCTGATTGCGGGGTGGGAAATGGTGATTGCGGGGCTTGCAGTCATTATTGTAGGCTTGGCAATCACTATTTCGTGCCACGAACCCAACTTTACTGTGGACTCTGACGAGATGAGATGGGGCTCGGGCGGGATGGGCTCGGGCTCGGGCGAGATGGGCTTGGGCTCGGGTGAGATGGGGATGGTCGCTGACAAGATGGCTGTGGCCTCTGGCATGGCGGTAGCGGACTCGGGCTTATTGCCTGCGGGGCCTATCTTGGTCGGAGTCATGGGCGATGGAATGGGGATGTGGGGCGGTGTCGGGTGCAATCGTGAGGGTGGCGACAGCGCAAATAATTGCAGCGGCGGGATGCAATTGTTTGTAAACAAACACATTACTTAATAATAATTTTGTAACTTTGCACCAAAATAAATACAATCACAACAAATATGGAGAAGAATTTCAAGCGTACTACCGTGACTGCGGCGCTTCCTTACGCCAACGGAGGTGTGCATATCGGCCATCTCGCCGGCGTATATGTGCCTGCCGACATCTATGTAAGATATCTCAGACTGAAGAAAAAGGATGTGATATTCATCGGCGGAAGCGATGAACACGGCGTACCCGTGACCATACGTGCCCGCAAGGAGGGCATCAGCGTGCAGGAGGTGGTAGACCGCTATCACAAGCTCATCAAGGACTCGTTTGCAGAGTTCGGCATCTCGTTCGACATCTACAGCCGCACCACCAGCAAGATACACCACAAGTTTGCCTCCGACTTCTTCCGCAAGCTCTATGACGACGGCAAGCTCGAAGAGATAACCGAGGAGCAGTACTGTGACGAGGTGACCGGCGAGTTCCTCACCGACCGCAATATCGTGGGCACCTGTCCGCGCTGTGGTGCCGAGGGTGCCTACGGCGACCAGTGCGAGAAGTGCGGAGCCACGCTCTCGCCCGAGGAGCTTATCAACCCCACCAACAAGAACAACCCTGGCCACGGCCTCGTGAAGCGTCCCACCAAGAACTGGTATCTCCCGCTGGGCGACTATCAGCAGTGGCTCAAGGACTGGATACTGGAGGGTCACAAGGAGTGGCGTCCCAACGTGTATGGACAGTGTAAGTCGTGGCTCGACATGGACTTGCAGCCACGCGCGATGACCCGCGACCTGGACTGGGGTATCCCCGTGCCCGTAGAGGGTGCCGATGGCAAAGTGCTCTACGTGTGGTTCGACGCGCCCATCGGCTATATCTCCAACACCAAGGAGCTCTGCGACAGCGACCCGGCCCGCTGGGGCAACTGGGAGAAGTGGTGGAAGGACGACGATACCCGCCTCATCCACTTCATCGGCAAGGACAACATCGTGTTCCACTGCCTCATCTTCCCCACCATGCTCAAGGCCCACGGCGGATATATCCTGCCCGACAACGTGCCTGCCAATGAGTTCCTCAACCTGGAGAACGACAAGATTTCCACCTCGCGCAACTGGGCGGTGTGGCTCCACGAGTATCTCGTCGATTTCCCCGGCAAGCAGGACGTGCTCCGCTATGTCCTCACAGCCAATGCTCCCGAGACCAAGGACAACAACTTCACCTGGAAGGACTTCCAGGAGCGCAACAACTCTGAGCTGGTGGCCATCTATGGCAACTTTGTCAACCGCGCGCTGCAGCTCACCAAGAAATACTGGGGCGGCGTGGTTCCCGCCTGTGGCGAGCTGACCGAGGTTGACCGACAGACTATCGCCGAGTTCAAGGACGTCAAGGCCAAGGTCGAGGAGCTGCTCGACGGCTTCAAGTTCCGCGACGCGCAGAAAGAGGCCATGAACCTGGCGCGTATCGGCAACCGCTATATCACCGAGTGTGAGCCCTGGAAGGTGTGGAAGACCGACCCCAAGCGTGTGGAGACCATCCTCTACGTGTGCTTGCAGCTCTGCGCCAACCTCGCCATCGCCTTCGAGCCCTTCCTGCCGTTCTCTTCCAAGAAGCTGCGCGCCATGCTCAATATGGACAGCTTCGAGTGGGAACAGCTGGGCAGCATGGACATCCTCGCCGCCGGCACTCAGCTGGGAGAGGCGTCGCTGCTCTTCGAGAAGTTGGAAGACAGCGTCATCGACGCTCAGCTGCTCAAGCTCGAGAACACCAAGAAGGCCAACGAGGCTGCCAACTATGAGCCCGAGCCTATCAAGGACACCGTGGACTTCGACACCTTTGAGAAGCTGGACATCCGCGTGGGCCTCGTCACCTCGTGCGAAAAGGTGAAGAAGTCGAAGAAGCTGCTCAAGTTCCACATCGACGACGGCACCAAGGACGGACGCACCATCCTCAGCGGCATCGCTGCCTACTATGAAGACCCACAGGAGCTCGTGGGCAAGCAGGTGTTGTTTGTAGCCAACTTCGCGCCACGCAAGATGATGGGCGAGGAAAGCCAGGGCATGATACTCTCGGCTGTCAACTACGACGGCACACTCTCTGTGACCACCACATCAAAGGATGTCAAGCCTGGAAGCCAGGTAGGATAAATATAGACTGTAGAGCCTCATGTGCCTTTCATTCCCTCGGGAAGTCTAAGGCTCATGAGGCTTTTCGCTTACCCTGACGCGAGCAGACAGGTCATGAGCAGAGCCGCAGCGCCGATCAGCCCCGCCCTGTCAGCCCTGCCAGCCGCCAGTGTGTTCACCCCGCCAGCCGTCAGCCGCCGCCCCGGTGCTCCAGTTGCTGCTCCGGAGAGACTGTATACCAACCCAAAAGTATCTATCCACTATCCGCACAACGATGAAGAGATACATCATCACCACACTTCTTGCCCTGGTAGCCATCGCGCTGCAGGCGCAGAACATCAAGGCCGTAGACCTGGGTCTGTCGGTCAAGTGGGCCGATGCCGACCTTGGCAGCGCCGACGGGGAGAGCAAGTACTACTTCCAATGGGGTGAGCCCAAGGGAGTATGGATGCAGGATTACAAGGCCTCTGCCTATCCCCCTGCCATCCAAGCCAAGCTGGACCCCAACAAGACCATATACAGAAGCCAGATAAGTAGCCAACTGGCCGAGCGAGTGGGCAAAGACAACATCCTTCTGCCCCAATACGATGCCGCCAGAGTCATTCTGCGCAGCCACTGGCGCATGCCCAACAAGGCAGACTGGACCGAACTTATAGAGAAGTGCAAGTTTGAGTGGGACAGAGTCAATGGCAGGAAGTGTATCAAGGTGACCGGCCCCAACGGCAACCACATCTTCCTCACCAACGGCGGATGGCTGGATAGCGACAACAACAAGCTGAAGAAATACTATATAGGCAAGGTGAGCTACTATTGGTCGAGCGAGGTCATGAACTATGGCTATGGCCCCGCCGAGATTATCTCCTTCTGGTGTAACAACAACCCCAAAGGCAAGATAGAGCCCCGCATCGACACATGCGACTTCCCCGCGCGCGGCATCCTTGTACGCCCCGTCTACGACGACCGCACCCCCGCCCCGCAGCCGGCTCCCCAGCCCGCACCCAAGCCACAACCCCAACCCAAGCCCGCTCCCGTGGTGACCGTCAAGGCTGTGCCCACATTCACCTGGACCACCCTCCCCGCCACCACCACGCTGACCAGCGTGAAGATATCGGTGGGCATACGCTCAAAGAGCCAGATTACCGCCACACATGTCTATGTCAACGGTCAGATGTATCGTGGCATCAAGGCAGTGACCAACGATGGCTCGGATATGCGCATCGAGCAGACCGTGCCCCTCGTCGAGGGTAGCAACATCATCAAGGTGAGCGCCACCAATGCCGACGGCACCGCCACCTCCGAGCGCACCGTAGTGCGCCAGACCACCAAGCCAGTGACAGTGACCCAGGGCAAGCGCATCGCCCTCGTCATAGGCAACTCGGCATACCCTGCCCAGCGGCTCACCAACCCGCAGAACGACGCCGCAGATATGGCTGCCAAGCTCAAGACGCTGGGCTTCGAGGTTATCCTGCTCCAGAACGGCACCAAACGGCAGATGGACGACGCCATCAACCAGCTGGGACAGCGCGCACAGGGCTACGACGCCGCCATGTTCTACTACGCCGGTCACGGCATACAGTACAAGGGCGCCAACTACCTCATCCCCATCAACGCCAATATGCACTCGGCGAGCGATGTGGAGTATGAGTGTACCGACTTGGGCCGCGTGCTCGACAAGCTCGACGAGTCGGGCTGCAAGATGAAGATTATCGCCCTCGACGCCTGCCGCAACAACCCCTTTGAGCGCAGCTGGTATCGCGGAAGCGCCGACAGGGGTCTCTCGGCTGTCAATGCGCCCGTGGGAACATTCATCTCCTACGCCACAAGCCCGGGTAGCGTGGCTGCCGACGGCCAGAACCGCAACAGTCCATACACTACAGCACTGCTGCAGACGCTCGACACACCCGGACTGTCTATCGAGACGGTGTTCAAGCGTGTCGCCGCCAGCGTGTTCACCGCCACCAACCGTCAGCAGACGCCCTGGTACTCCAGCTCGCTGTTCCAGGGAGACTTTATCTTCAACAACAAGTAGACAGACATGAGAATTACATCACTCCTCATAGCCCTGCTCTGTGCCACCGGCATGATGGCGCAGAGCGAATATGGCACCGGACTGGTCTTCGACGACGACGCCTACGCCCGCATACCGCGCCAAGCCACCCTGCTTACCCGCGACTACACCGTGCTGCCCAAGGCCTACTCTCTGAGGCGCTTCTGCCCCGTCGCCCGCAACCAGGGACAGTTTGGAACCTGCACCAGCTGGGCCACATCATACGCTGCACGCACAATAGCCGACGCCATACGCAACGGGTGGACATCGCAGATAGTGATAGACCGCGAGGCGTTCTCGCCCATATTCGTCTACAAGCAAATCAAGGGCAGCAACAAGCCCGGATGCAGCGACGGCACATCCATACAGGACGCCCTGGACCTGCTCACCGAGAAGGGCGCGCCCAAGTTCAGAGACTTCAACGTGCTCTGTGCCGACTACATCCCCGCAGCGCTTTTCGACAAGGCGCGAAACCACACTATAGACGACTACAACACCCTCTTCTACCCCTTCGACACCTACGATGAGAAGGTGAGGACGGTCAAGAAGGCGCTGTCGCAAGACATGCCGGTCATCATCGGTATGTCGGTGCCCAACTCGTTCTTCAAGTGCAAGGACGTGTGGGTCAAGACCGAGACCAACAATGACGGCGGCGGCCACGCCATGTGTGTGGTGGCTTACGACGACTACAAGTACGGCGGCGCCTTCCTCATCCTCAACAGCTGGGGCACCGCATGGGGCAACAACGGTTATACCTGGGTGAAGTATCGTGACTTTGCCGACAACACCCGTTATGCCTTTGAGATGTATGTGGCCAAGAGGCCCAAGCCGCAGCCACAACCCAAACCGCAGCCTCAACCCCAGCCCAAGCCGCAGCCACAGCCCAAACCGCAGCCACGCCCCCAGCCGGTCGTGCCCACCTACAGACTGGCAGGCTCACTGCGCTTCCAGCTCTCCACGGGCGAGACTATGGCAGCCACGCTCAACGCTGGCATCTACCGCATGAAGTCGGCATACATCTCCGGTACCCGCTACCGCCTGTATGTCACCAACAGCGCCCCCGCCTATGTCTACATCATCGGCTCTGACATCACCAACAAGGTGACGCGTGTGTTCCCGCCGACCGACAATATCAGCCCCGCCCTACTCTACAGCTCGAGCAACATAGCCATACCCGACGAGAAGTGGTATATCGAGATGGACGACACCCGAGGCACCGACCACGTGTGCGTCATCTACTCGGCCAAGCCCATAGACATCAAGGCGCTGATGGCACAGGCAGAGAGGTCGGCAGGCACCTTCAGCCAGCGCGTGCGACAGGCTCTGGGCTCGCGCGCCGTAGCAGCCTCGGCCATCACCTACACCCCCGGGCAGATAGGGTTCAAGGCTGAGAGCACCGCCACCGTAGTTCCAGTATTCATAGATATCCAACACCAATAAGCAACAACCACTTACAAGAAATGAAGAGAATAATAGCAATGGGCGCCATGCTCCTGATGGTACTCACAGCCATGGCCCAAATGGAAGACCCCGTAAAGTTTACCGCCGAAATCAAGACCGGCAAGACCGCAGAGGCAGAGATAGTGTTCAGCGGGCGCATCGAGGCCGGCTGGCATATCTACTCGACCAACCTGGGCAGCAGCGGCCCCACCGAGGCTTCGTTCCATGTCAACAAGGCCGACGGTATAGAACTCGTAGGCAAGCTCATGCCCCGCGGCAAGGAAAAGAGCCACTTCGACGCGATGTTTGGCATGAACGTGCGCTACTTTGAAGGCACCGCACAGTTTGTCCAGAAGATACGGTTTACCAAGCCGACCTACACCATCGACGCCTACCTGGAGTATGGCGTGTGCAGCGACGAAAACTGTCTGCCGCCGGGTGAGGTAGCGCTCAAGAAGAGTGGCAAGTCGCCCGCCGTGGCTGCTG
>ERZ779852.2764-NODE-2764-length-13714-cov-5.700344_pt1 | contig 13714 bp, 9 predicted proteins | sample MGYA00511559_ERZ779852 | MGnify/ENA primary metagenome ERZ779852 (study PRJEB29588, sample SAMEA2157977) | human gut metagenome | biome: human gut; feature: human-associated habitat; material: faeces | place: Denmark | collected 2008/2010 ...
AATACGCATTAACTCAAACAATTAACGTGGGCGCATCATCCGCCTATACCTATTACGAAATAAGCGATATGAACAAAACTCACCGGGAGCTTTGGCAGGATTGCCTGCGCATCATTGCCGACAACATCTCTCCCGAGCAATACAAAGCATGGTTCGAGCCCATCACGTGTGTAGGCTTTGAGAACGACTGGGTGACCCTTTCGGTGCCCTCGGCCTTCTTCAAAGAGCACATCGAGGGGACCTACCTCAATCTGCTCGGCATGACACTCCGCCGCGTCTTCGGCGCCGGGGTGAAGCTCCGCTATGAGTATTTTCAGATCAGCAATCAGCCCGACACCACCATCCGTGAGGCCGGTCTGACAGCCTCGTCGCCTGTGAAGCCCCGGCCGCAGGGGGGCATGTTTCGCACGGCTCCCGTGGCCACCTTCGATTCGCAGCTCAATCCCCGCTACACCTTTGAGAACTATTGCGGCTCAGCCTGCAACAAGATAGCCCGCGCCATCGGCGAGGCGATAGCCAACGATCCCAAGTGCAAGACCTTCAACCCCCTCTTCGTCTACGGACCGAGCGGCGTGGGCAAGACCCACCTCATCCAGGCCATCGGCATCAAGATCCGCGAGCACAATCCGTTGGCACGCATCCTCTATGTGAGCGCCCGACTGTTCGAGAGCCAGTTTACCGTAGCGTCGCATGGCGGCAAGATCAACGAGTTTATCAACTTCTATCAGAGCATCGACACTCTGATCATCGACGATATCCAGGATCTGATCAACAAGCCCGGCACCCAGAGCGCCTTCTTCCATATCTTCAACCACCTGCACATGAATCAGCGGCAGATCATACTGTCGTCGGACTGCTGCCCGACTGACCTCAAAGGGATGCCCGAGCGACTGCTGACCAGATTCAAGTGGGGTATGACTGTGGAGCTGGAGCGCCCCGATCTGCAGCTGCGACGCGAAGTGCTTCGCATGAAAGCCCTGCAGGACGGTCTGTCGATCCCCGACGAAGTGCTCGACTTCATCGCCGAGAATGTCACCGACAGTGTGCGCGAGCTGGAGGGGATAGTGGTGTCGCTGCTGGCCCATGCCACAGTGACCAACCGTGAGATTACCGTAGATCTCGCCCGCATGGTGATGTCGCGCGTGGTGAAGATGCATCGGCGTGTGCTCAACTTCGAGATGATAGCGCAGAGCGTGGCCGCCCACTACGGCCTCGACCCCGACGACATCTTCAGCAAGTCGCGCAAGCGCGAGATCTCCGACGCCCGTCAGATGATCATGTACATGGCCAAGAAGCATGCCCACATGCCCTTCAAGGCTATCGGCACCCGGCTGTCGCGCAATCACTCCACCGTGATTCATGCTTGCAAGAACATCGAGGAGCGCCTCCCCTTCGAGAAGCAGCTGCAGGAGGATGTGGCAGCGATAGAGAAGTCGTTCGTCGAGGAGTAAGCCTCCCGGCGAGTTGGCACTTTGAGGTATAGGGGTTGGCACTTTTGGATATTAATGTCGCTTAAAAGCGCACAACTCCCCTCCGACAGCCCGTAAGATGTATGCCCGCATTTGTGCGGGCATTTGTTTTTTTGTATCTTTGTAACGTATTTTATCTATCTGAACAAGCAATGCACTCTTCAGGAGCGACATATATATATAGAATCATTACCGCCCTCATGCTGATGCTGCTTGCAGCCGCGCCGTGTGTCACGCTGCAGGCCAAGCAGTTTACGGTCACGCTCGATGCCGGCCACGGAGGGAAGGACTACGGCGCCCTGGGCAAAGACACCAACGAAAAGACGGTGACTCTGGCGGTGGTGCGCCGTCTGGGCGACCTTATCGAGAAAAATATCGAGGATGTGAAGGTGGTGTACACCCGCAAGACCGACTGCTTTGTGGAGCTGTCGGAGCGTGCATCCATAGCCAACAAGGCCGGGAGTGACCTCTTCATTTCCGTGCATATCAACTCTGTGGACAAGCGCAACCGCAACCGCACCCACATCCAGGGCTGTCAGGTCTATACCCTCGGATTGCACAAGACCGCAGAAAACCTGGCGGTAGCCAAGCGAGAGAACGCCGTGATGGAGCTGGAGGCCGACCACACCGAGAAGTATGCCGGCTTCGATGCCAATTCGCTTGAGAGCGACATCATTTTTGAGCTGTCGCAGAACAAGCGCATGGAGCAGAGCATAGAGTTCGCAGACGCCGTGCACACACAGCTGGTCGACATGGCCGGACGCGAGCCCAAGGGGGTGCGTCAGGCCGGTTTCTGGGTGCTGTGGGCCACCTCGATGCCCTCGGTGCTGGTGGAGCTCGACTTCATCTGCAATCCCGACTCCGAGAAGTATCTCGCCTCCGACGAGGGGCAGGAAGAGATGGTGACAGCCATCTACAATGCCTTCTGCGCTTATTACAATACGTATGCACCCCAGATCACCGGCAAACAGCTCGTGGCCGCCAAGGCCATAGAGCTCCCCGGCAGGGATCGCCGCCACGATGCCGACTCCGCTCCGCGGCTCCGCGTACAGGTAGAAGAGGCTCCACGTGACACTCCCGTAGCCGAGACTCCTGCCAAAGGTGCCCCGACGGCCAAGGGCGGTATACCGATGATCGACAGCTCCGACGATACCCCGCGCTATTACGTGCAGATACTTGCCAGCAGCGATCCGGTAAAGAGCACATCGCCCGAACTAAAGCACCTCGAAGGTGTGGAGTATTACCGCGACGGAGGGATGTACAAATATGCCGTCGGAGTGGCCGAAAGTGAGGCCGATGCCAAAAAGCTGCTGAAAAAAGTGAAAAAATCGTTTCCCGGGTGTTTCATAGTTAAGATGCTGCGAGGCAAACGGGTGGATTTCATACTCCCGTAGGCCCTTGGCGGCCCGTAGTCGCCGCGCTGACGGGAAAAGAGAGAAGAAAATAATTGATAGAACATAGAAACTGAACAGAAGAGAGATGAAGTCGTTGAAAAAAGAGTTGATAATTGGCCTTTGCGTGCTCATAGCACTTTTAGTGCTCTTTTTCGGCATCAACTTCCTGAAAGGAGTGAATATTTTTAAAGCTGCCAACTACTATTATGCCACATATACCAATGCTGCGGGCCTGCAGCAGTCGGCACCGGTGACCCTCGACGGATTTAAGGTGGGACAGGTGAGGGAGATCAACTACGATTACACCAATCCGGGGCATGTGAAGGTAGAGCTGAGTGTCGACCGCGAGCTCCGCATCCCCAAGGGGTCGGAAGCCGTCATCGAGCAGGACCTTCTGGGCACTGCCACAGTGGTGCTGCATCTTTCGGATGCCAAGGAGTATGAGGAGGTGGGCGCCACGCTCTTAAGCCACACCCAGAAGGGTATGCTTGACAATGTGACATCGACTGTGATGCCTCAGCTCGGCTCGACTTTCGCCAAGATCGACTCGCTGCTGGTGAACCTCAACGCTCTGGTGGCAGATCCGGCGCTTGCCAAGTCGGTGGGACGTCTCGACGCCATCACGCTCAATCTCGAGGTCACTCTGCGTCAACTGCGCGCCTCGGCCGGAGCTCTTCCTCCGGTGATCAAGAATGTCGACGGCCTCACCTCCAACCTCAATACGGTCAGCTCCGACCTTGCGGTGGTTTCCGGCAAGCTCAAGGAGGCTCCGGTCGATTCGCTGATGAACAATATCACCTCCATCTCCGCCAACCTCAAGGAGCTTTCGGCTACGCTCAACAATCCCGACTCGTCGCTGGGCCTCATCACCCACGACCGCGAGCTTTACGATAATCTGAACAACTGCGCGGCATCGCTTGATTCGTTGCTGATCGATGTCAAGAAGAACCCCAAGCGCTATATCAGCATCAAGCTGCTTTGATGAGCGTATGCCATCGCTTGTCGCGGGCCGTGGGGCTTAACCCCTTGCCGGCTACAGGCCCTGAAAGAGAGAAAAAATAATTTTACTTACATCATATTGTGATTCTTATATTTAATACCCTATGAATCTGCTATTCAGCGTAGACTATCGCACCAACTGGGGCGAGCAGCTCTATATTACGGGCAATATCCCGCAGCTGGGAGAGGGCGACCCTGCCAAGGCTGTCAGGCTTGAACTCAAGGGCGAACAGTCGTGGCGTCTCGCCATCACGTTGCCGAAAGGGATCAAGGAATTTGAGTATTCCTATATCGTGCGCCACGACAACGGCTCCGAGCGTCACGAATGGGGCAAACCGCACACATTCCGGGCTGCCGACGGCGCCACGGAGTATCGCATCGAGGACCACTGGAAGGATCAGCCGCTCGACAAGCCTTTCTATTCGGTAGTATTCTCCGACTGTGTGTGCAAGCGCCGCAATCCGTCGCTTCCCGCAGTGGGAGGCCCCGGGATGCTGCTGCTGAGCGTTGATGCGCCTATGGTGGGCAGCGACGAGGTGGTGGCTGTCACCGGTTCGTGCGACGCCTTAGGCAACTGGACTAAGCCTGTGGTGATGAGCGATGCCAACTATCCCACCTGGACCTGCGCCGTGCCTATGGCCGGGATGCCCCAAAAGGTGGAGTATAAATTTGTCATCCTCAAGACCACTACCAAAGAAATTGTGGCATGGGAGCTGTGCGCCAACCGTCAGCTCGAATTGTCGATCGGGCAGGCAGGGGAGTGCCTCATGGTCAACGGGCTGCGCATAGCCAATCCGCTGCCCAACTGGCGCGGTGCCGGCGTGGCCATCCCGGTGTTCTCGCTCCGCAGCGACGAAGACTTCGGCGTGGGTGAGTTTTATGACCTGAAAAAGATGGTTGACTGGGCCGCGCTCACGGGTCAGAACTTCATACAGGTGCTTCCGATCAACGACACCACCATGACCCACACCTGGACCGACTCATACCCCTACAACGCCAACTCCTGCTTCGCGCTCCATCCGATGTATCTCCATCTCCCCGATGTGGGCAAGCTCTCCGATCAGGCTCGCATGGACTACTACGAGGAGATACGACGCGAGCTCAACTCACTCCCGGAGGTAGACTACGAACGCGTAAACAATACGAAAAACTCCTATACCCGCGAGCTGTTCGCTCAGGTGCATGCCGAGGCTGTGAAATCGGCCGAATTCAAGCAGTTTGTCAAGGACAATGCCGACTGGCTCAAGCCCTACGCCGCATACTGCGTGCTGCGCGACAAATACAACACCTCCGACTTCTCGCAGTGGGGTGAATATGCCACCTACGATGCCGGAAAAATCGCAGACTTCATCAAGGCCCACCGCCGCGAGATCGACTATGTCTGCTGGCTGCAGATGCATCTGGCACGCCAGATGAAGGCCGTGCGCCAGTATGCCCACGCCCACGGAGTGACCCTCAAAGGCGATATACCTATCGGCATCTCCCGCGAGAGCGTCGACGCATGGATCTCGCCGCGCCTCTTCAACCTCGACTGTCAGGCCGGCGCTCCGCCCGATGATTTCTCGGTATTGGGGCAGAACTGGGGCTTCCCCACCTACAACTGGGAGGAGATGAACCTCGACGGCTTCGCCTGGTGGAAGGCTCGCTTCCGCAAGATGGCCGAATATTTCGACATCTACCGCATAGATCATGTGCTCGGATTCTTCCGCATATGGCAGATACCCATCAACCAGCTTCACGGCCTGCTTGGCGTGTTCAATCCAGCGCTTCCCTTCACCCCCGACGAGATGCGCGAGAACTTCGACTTCTGGATCAACCCCGAGCTGCATGCCCGCCCCTACATCATGGAATGGTTCCTTCACGATTTCTTCGGCGAATATACCGACGAGGCACGCCGTCTGTATCTCCGCGCTGTCGGCGACGGCCGCTACGAGCTGCTGCCCGAATTCGATGATCAGGTGAAGATTGCACGCCATTTCGGCAATCTGCCCGACGACGAAAAGAATACCCGCCTGTGCAATGCCCTGCAGGGCCTCGTGGATCAGGTGCTCTTCATCGAAGATCCGAAAGAGAAGGGAAAATACCATCCGCGCATCTCGGCGCAGTATACCTACACCTACCGCGCCCTCAACGACTACGAGCGCTGGTGCTTCGACCGCCTCTACAACGACTTCTTCTATCACCGCCACAACGACTTCTGGTATGGCAAGGCCATGTGGAAGCTGCCTCCCATCATCGATGCCACCTCCATGCTCACCTGTGCCGAGGATCTCGGCATGATCCCCTCGTGCGTGCCTGCCGTGATGCGTGCCCTCGAGATCCTCACCCTCGACATTCAGCGCATGCCCAAAGATCCCTCGCAGGAGTTTGGCAATCCTGCCGGTTATCCCTACTACTCGGTGTGCACCACCTCCACCCACGATATGGGCGGCATACGCCAGTGGTGGGAAGAGAATCCCGAGAAGACGCAGCGCTTCTACAACAACATGATGCATGAACATGGCGAAGCACCGGTCTTTGCAGAGCCCTGGGTTTGCGAGAAGATTCTCGACATGAATCTCCGCGCTCCCTCTATGCTGTGCATTCTCCCGCTTCAGGACTGGCTTTCGATCGATGGCAAACTGCGTCGCTGCAACCCCTATCAGGAGCAGATCAATGTGCCGTCCGAGTCGCGTCACTACTGGCGCTACCGCATGCATCTCACCCTTGAGGAGCTCCTTGCCGAGAATGTCTTCGCCAACCATGTTCGCTCTCTGATCAAGGAGTCCGGTCGCTAATATTGCACCCCGCTTATCGGGTGGCTAATACGCCCGCTTTCAGGCAGAACAACAACGCAACCTCCCCGCCACGGCATTGACCGGTGGCGGGGAGGTTGCGGTATCTTAAAGCGTGATGCTTGTCCTGTTCAAATGGGAAGGACGATGCCTTCGGAGGAGAGCCTGTCAGCGGGGGAGAACGTGGATCTTGAGGGCGTTGAAGGCGCGCTCGGCTTTGGCACGGGCGGCGGCTACGGTCTCGTCGGTGGCGAGGATCACTGCCATGCGGCGATGGCCTTTCACCTCGGGTTTGCCGAAGATGCGGATCTGCACGCCGGCTTCGCGGAGCACAGATTCGAGATTGTCGAACTCCACTTTGTCGGTGTCGCCTTCCACCACTACGGCGCGCGATGCCGAGCAGCCGAGGAAGCGGATCTCAGGCACCGGAAGGCCGAGCAGCGCACGGGCGTGGAGCGCAAATTCGCTGAGCTCCTGCGAGATCATGGTCACCATGCCGGTGTCGTGGGGACGTGGCGATACTTCGCTGAAGATCACCTTGTCGTCCTTGATGAAGAGCTCTACGCCGAAGATGCCGTATCCGCCGAGCGCATCGGTGATAGCTTTGGCTATCTCCTGGGCCTGCTTGATGGCCTTGCGCGACATAGGCTGCGGCTGCCACGACTGGCGGTAATCGCCGTTGACCTGGATATGGCCGATCGGTTCGCAGAACGAGGTGCCCGACACGGAGCGCACGGTGAGGAGAGTGATCTCGTAGTCGAAATCCACAAATCCCTCCACTATCACGCGACCGGCTCCGGCGCGTCCACCTTCCTGAGCCTCTTTCCATGCCGGCTCAATGTCGGCTTCGCTCTTGATGGTGCTCTGGCCGTGGCCCGACGAGCTCATCACGGGCTTCACCACGCAGGGGATGCCAATCTCTTTCACAGCAGCCACAAAGTCGTCGTAATTGTCGGCGAAGCGATAGGGGGAGGTGGGGAGGCCGAGCTCCTCGGCAGCCAGACGGCGGATCCCCTCGCGATTCATGGTGAGCCATGCGGCGCGGGCTGTGGGGGTGACGTGATACCCCTCCTCTTCGAGCTTGAGCAGTTCGGGAGTGGCTATAGCCTCTACTTCGGGGATGATATGATCGGGGTGCTCCTGCTCGATGACGCTGCGCAGCTGCTCGGCGTCGAGCATATTGAGTGTGTGATGCCTGTGAGCCACTTGCATTGCTGGCGCTGCGTCGTATCTGTCGCATGCTACTACTTCTACGCCAAAGCGCTGAAGCTCAATAGCTACCTCTTTTCCAAGTTCGCCGCTTCCGAGCAACAGTGCTTTACGGCCTACGGGCGTCATAACCGAACCAATTTTTGCCATATATCTTCTTAGAAATTGTTTGTGCAAAGATACAAAGAAATATTAATTTTTACAATCGGCCGTACGGATTAGGGTGCACAAAGTGCTGAAAAATGTGAAATAAGGGGCGGGGCGGCCGATTTTTCGACTCCGGATTGAGGGCAAGTGAAACGAATGTGCTATCTTTGCATGTTAAAACAGTAAAGAGACATCTATTTTATCCGTAAAAAATGACTGAGGAGTTATTCGATAGAGATACACTGCAGCAGCTTGACGAACTCATAGTGACTGCGCGCAACATAGTGATCACCTGTCATCTCTCTCCCGACGGCGACGCCATGGGCTCATCGCTCGGCTTGCGTCGCGCCCTGTGGAGGGCCGGCAAGAAGGCTCGCTTCATCACTCCCGACACCCCGCCGAAATATCTGCAGTTTCTCCCCGGAGCTGAAGATATAGTGGTGTATTCGCGGTCGGAGGCGTTTGCCGACAAGGCGTTTGCCGAAGCCGACCTCCTGTTCTGTCTCGATTATAACGAACCCAAGCGCATCGACCATATGGAGCAGTCAATGATGGCTTCTCCGGCCCGAAAGGTGATGATCGACCATCATCTCCACCCCTCCGACTTCCCCGATGTGCTGATTTCGCATCCCGAACTTAGTTCCACCTCCATCCTGGTGTACCGCCTGCTCTGCGCCCTCGGCATGGGCGACTGCATCGACGAGGCTGCGGCCGAGTGTCTTTACACCGGCATGATGACCGATACGGGCAACTTCTCCTACAACTCCAACGACCCCGCGCTCTACCTCGCCATCGCCGATCTGATGAGCCGCGGCATCGACAAGGATGCCATCTACCGCAAAGTCTACTTCTCCAACTCGCTCAACCGCATGAGGCTCAACGGCTACGCCATCCTCAACAATTTGAGGGTCTTCCCCGAGCATCGTGCAGCCCTGATCACTCTCACCCGCAACGAGCTTAATGAGTTTCACTATCAGAAAGGCGACACCGAGGACCTGGTCAACCGTCCGCTCACCATGGCCGACACTGTCTATTCGGTATTCCTGCGCGAGGAGTCGGACTATGTGAAGGTCTCCACCCGCAGCAAGGGCGATTTCCCGGTAAATATCATGTGCAGTGAGCATTTCAACGGCGGCGGCCATCTCAATGCTGCCGGAGGAGAATACTACGGCACCATGGAGGAGTGTATCGCCGAGCTTGAGAAGGCTATGCCGCTCTTCGACAAGTATCTGCCGAAAGAATAACGGACGCTATTTTTGAAAAATCAGAAAACAATCATAACTTACAATGAGAATAAACCTACTGAAGCATTGCGGCGCGGCATTGGCCATCGCCACGTTAGGAGTCACTGCAATGTCGTGTGACGATGGCAAGAGCTATGCCGAACTGCTCACCGATGAGACTCACGCGGTCAACTCTTTTCTGGCCAACCACCGTGTGCAGCTCGGTATTCCCGAATACGACGAGATAGAGACCGGTGCCGACGCCCCGTTCTACCGCCTCGATGAGGAGGGCAACGTGTACATGCAGGTGCTCTCCAAGGGCAATAAGGATATGATGACCAAGGACGACGACCTGGTCTATTTCCGCTTCACCCGCAACAGTCTTTTCCTCTACGATGCGGCTACAGGCGAATTTCCCGAGGAGGGATGGGGCAACTCCGAGGACCTCACCGTGGGGTCGGCCTCGTTCCGCTACAACAACTATACTCTGACAAGCTCCTCGCAGTGGGGGTCGGGCTTACAGCTGCCGCTCAGCGTTCTCGGTCTGGGTTGCCGCGTGAATCTGGTGATCAAGTCGCAGTATGGTCTGAGCAACGAGATCTCGCAGGTGGTGCCCTTCTACTATTACGATGTGCGCTACTTCCCGCCGGCACAGTCGGGCGAATATACCCCGGAGGAGGACGACAGCCTCGACTGAAAAACAAACGATCCCAATCATTAAACTGCTAAAACTATAATAAAGGTGTCACTTATAAAATCCATTTCCGGTATCCGCGGCACTATAGGCGGACATCCCGGCGAAGGGCTCAGCCCCATAGATGTAGTGAAATTTACGGCTGCTTACGCCACATTCATACGCCGAAACATGACGGCCGAGAGCCGCAATCTTATTGTGGTGGGCCGCGATGCCCGCGTGTCGGGCCCGATGGTACGCTCGCTGGTGTGCGCCACGCTCACTTCGCTCGGTTTTGATGTGGCCGACATTGGCCTGGCCTCTACCCCCACCACAGAGGTGGCTGTCAAAGGGCTGAAGGCCGCCGGAGGCATCATCCTCACTGCCTCCCACAATCCCGCGCAGTGGAATGCGCTCAAACTGCTCAATGCCGACGGCGAGTTTCTCAACGATCCGCAGGGCAAAGAGGTGCTGGCGCTTGCCGATGCCGGAGATTTCGACTTCGTGACCTACGACCGCCTCGGCAATGTGCTCTCTGACCAGACTTGGAACATGCGCCATATCGACATGGTGCTCAATCTCGACCTCGTAGACCGCGAGGCGATTGCCAAGGCCAATTTCACCGTGGCTGTGGATGCTGTCAACTCCGTGGGCGGCATAGTGATACCTCAGCTGCTCCGCGCTCTGGGAGTGAAAAACATCATCGAACTCAACTGCGAGGCTACCGGACGATTCGCCCATACTCCCGAGCCGATTCCTGAAAATCTCCATCAGATTTCCGACCTCCTGGCCGACGGACGCGCCGATGTGGGCTTCGTGGTAGATCCGGATGTCGACCGTCTGGCCATCGTCACTGAAAAGGGCGAGATGTTTGTCGAGGAGTACACCCTCGTGGCCGTGGCCGACTACGTGCTCGGACATACTCCCGGCTCCACAGTGTCGAATCTCAGCAGTTCGCGCGCTCTGGCCGACGTGACCCGTGCCCACGGGTGCACGTATACTGCTTCGGCAGTAGGGGAGGTCAACGTGGTGGCCGAGATGAAGCGCAGCGGTGCCGTGATCGGAGGCGAAGGCAATGGCGGCGTGATCTATCCCGCCGCACACTACGGCCGCGATGCCCTGGTAGGCGTGGCGCTCTTCCTCTCGCTCCTCGCCAATAGCGGCAAGACTGTGAGCGAGCTCAAGAAGAGCTATCCCCCCTATGCCATCGCCAAGAACAAGATACAGCTCACCCCCGAGATCGATGTCGATGCCATCCTGAGCGCTGTGAAGCAGAAATATGCGTCGGAGCGCATCAACGATATCGATGGTGTGAAAATCGACTTCCCCGATTGCTGGGTGCACCTGCGCAAATCCAACACCGAACCGATCATCCGCATCTACGCCGAGGCCGCCACAATGGAGCAGGCCGACCGGCTCGCTGCCGACATCAAGGAGGTGATAGCTTCTCTGGCATGACCATGAGGCTCGGACACGGACTTCTGGCGGCTTTGTGCCTGTGGCTCTCGGTGCTGAGCTTAAGCGGCGCCGGGAGCAGCGCCCTTGTGAGGGTGGCAGTAGCGCATGTGCGCGAAAATCCCTCTCACGCGGCCGAAATGGGCACTCAGGTGCTGATGGGTACGCCGCTCAAGGTGGCTCCTACTGACAATGCCTCGTGGATGAAGGTGGAGACCCCCGACGGCTATCGCGGATATGTGGCTTCCAACTCTCTATGCCTCACCGACTCTGCGCGGATGCTCCGTTGGCGGCATACCCCGCGTGTGGTGGTGTCCTCCACCGATCAGACATGGCTGTGGACCCGCGATATTTGTGATGGCGACAGCCTCAGCGAGGAGCTGCAGCGCGTGTCGGATGTGGTCAACGGGTGTATACTCGAACTTGACTCCTCTGCCGAGGCTTGCGAAGGATACATAGCGGTAAGACTGCCCGACGGGCGCCGTGCCATGGCGGATGAAGACGATGTGGAGCCTTTGGAGCAGTGGGCGGCGCGCCCCTGCAGCATCGACGGCGCCATAGATTTCGCCCGTTCCATGATGGGAAGCACCTATCTCTGGGGAGGCACCTCCTCGAAAGGGGTAGATTGCTCCGGACTGACCAAAGTGGCCTTCCTGTCGCAGGGGATCATCCTCCCGCGCAATGCCTCGCAGCAGGCGCGTGTCGGTGAGCCGCTCCCGCTGGCCGACCGCATGGCCTTTCGCCCCGGCGATCTGCTCTTTTTCGGCAACGCCGCCACCGGGAGGGTCAATCATGTGGGTATAGCGCTTGGCAACGGCCGGTTCATCCACAGTTCGGGCCGTGTGCGCATCTCGTCGTTCATCCCCGGTCAGGCCGGATACGAGGATATCTCGCTCCTCGGTGCGCGCCGCCTCCTTCCCGCCCATCTCAGCCGCATGGCCCTGCTTAATCACCCCTGGTATTTCTAAAGTCACTGCCATCTGCCATCTCCCATCTCTCATCTCCCATATTTCCTCTTTCTCTATCATCTTTTTAGTTATCAGGGCTTTAGCTCTGATCATATCTACAAGCTACAATCTAAAAATGAATCGGCGCACTTTCCTTCGCTCAGCCGCTTTGGCAGCCGTGGCTGCTTCGCTCCCGCAGCGGGCACTGGCCCTCGGCAGCGACACTCCGGCCTTTTTCCCCGACCTTTACAGCGGCAAAGGGCTCAAACTGCATTTCCGCCCCTATGAACTGAAACTGCGCCACTCGTTCAACCTTGCCAAAAGTAGCCGCACCGTCACTCCCGGCGTGCAGGTGCAGATAGATTTCGACGGCGTGCGCGGATACGGCGAGGCATCGATGCCTCCCTACCTCGGTGAGAGCGTCGACTCGGTGATGGCGTTTCTCGGCAAGGTGGACCTTAGTCAGTTCACCGACCCGATGCGCATGGAGGAGATACTCGGCTATGTCGACTCGCTCTCAGAGGGCGATAATGCCGCCAAAGCATCGGTAGATATCGCCCTTCACGACCTCGTGGGACGTATGCTGGGCAAACCATGGCATGTCATCTGGGGATATTCTCCCGATCTGGCTCCCGCTACCTCCTTCACCATCGGCATCGACACCGAAGAGGTGGTGAGGCAAAAAGTCGGCGAAGCTGCGCCCTACAGTGTGCTGAAAGTGAAGATGGGGCTCGACCGCGACACGGAGACTGTGGATGTGATACGCTCCATGACCGACCGTCCCATCTGCGTGGATGTCAATCAGGGGTGGACCTCGAAGGAGCATGCCCTGGAGATGTGCCATTGGCTTGCCGAGCGCGGATGCCTCTTCGTGGAGCAGCCTATGCCGAAGGAGATGATTGACGAGACGGCATGGCTCACCGAGCGCTCGCCGCTGCCTATCATAGCCGACGAGGCCGTGAAACGCCTCAAAGATGTGGCCGCCTGCAAGGGGGTGTACAGCGGCATCAATATCAAACTGATGAAGAGCACCGGCATGCGCGAAGCCCACGAGATGATCACCCTCGCCCGGGCGCTCGGGATGGATGTGATGCTCGGATGCATGACCGAGACCTCGTGTGCCGTAAGCGCCGCGGCTCAGCTCGCTCCCTGTGCCCGCTGGGCCGATCTCGACGGCAATCTGCTCATCACCAACGACCTTTTCAGCGGCATGCGCATAGTCGACGGCAAGGTGACCCTCTCCTCCCTCCCCGGCATCGGCATCACGCCCGTCTGAGCCCTCACCGGTGCAATATCGAGTGCTTTTAAGGCTTTCGACAAGCCTTTACCGCCTGAATCCGGGCCTCGATGCGGCCGGATAGGCTCCACACGCCACGGCTCTTTCATTTAAGACAAAAATCACGGCATATCCTCCCTTACCCGAT
>ERZ779852.2773-NODE-2773-length-13687-cov-2.478360_pt1 | contig 13687 bp, 9 predicted proteins | sample MGYA00511559_ERZ779852 | MGnify/ENA primary metagenome ERZ779852 (study PRJEB29588, sample SAMEA2157977) | human gut metagenome | biome: human gut; feature: human-associated habitat; material: faeces | place: Denmark | collected 2008/2010 ...
AGCAACCGCCGCTGCCATGCCGAGCGCAATTCCGGAGACAAAACCGATAGCTTTCATTTTGCGTACCTCCTGCTTTTTTTGAACAGCCGAAAAGCCGAAGCTGTTGCCTTATTAGTTTGTTCACGGGATGCGAAGCTCATGCGCAGAAGAGGCTGCGGCAAATTTTTCAATTTATTCACTGCGAAAGGTTGCTAATTTTTTTAAATTGAATTATACTTGAAGTGCGGCAGTGCGCCGCGAGCGGTAAAACGATACTGAAATGATTACATTAAATCGGAGGCAGAAAATGAACGATAATTCAAAGGCACATGTAAACGATGTTATCAAAACGATGCTTGAACGCAGCAGCATTCGCGCCTACACGGACGAAAAACTCACCCAAGAGCAGATTTCTCTGCTTCAGAATGCCGCGCTCAGTGCACCGACGGCAATGAACGCACAGGATCAGCGGTTTGTGTTCGTTACGAATGCGGAAATCATTGCAGAGCTTGAAGCGGGCGTTGTGGAGGCGGCGTGCGCCGGCGGCGATGCTGCTTTTGCCGAAAGAATCAAACAGCGCGGCGGCAAAATTATGTACGATGCACCTCTTTTTGTAGGTATTTTTGCTCATTCGGCAAAATTTTCCGGGGTTGATGCGGGTATAGCGGTGCAGAATATTGCGCTTGCCGCAAAAAGCATCGGCTTGGATTCCGTCATACTCGGGCTGCCGAGGCTCGCTTTTGAAGGCCCGAATGCTGCAAAATACAAAAAACTGCTCGGTATAGAAGCGGAACGCGAATTCATGATTGGAATTTCCGTCGGTCATGCTGCAATGAGCAAAACCCCGCATGAGTGGGATTGCAGTCATATTATTGATATCAGGTAAACACGTGCAGGCGGAACGGGAAAGTTTCAATATTTATCCTGTTTTGTCCTGCTTTATCCCTGCCGTGCGCACAATGCCGAAAACGGCAAACGGGGCAATAAAAAAGTTTGGAGGCAGCTTCGGACGGTTTACTCCGAAACGGAAGAAATAAACGGGCACGAAGCGGTTTGAATATGAGTAGAATACAGGTGAATGTCGGCGGAGTCCGCATTGGCGGCGGTGCACCGATTTCGATTCAGTCCATGACAAACACGGATACGCGCAATGCTGAAGCAACGGTGAAACAGATTCTGGAGCTTGAGAATGCAGGGTGCGAAATCGTCCGTTCTTCGGTTTATGATGATCGCTGCGTTGAAGTATTGCCGCAAATAATATCAAAAATACATATTCCGCTCGTTGCGGATATCCATTTTGATTACAGACTTGCCATAGGTGCAATCAAGGCGGGTGTTGCCAAAGTCCGCATCAATCCGGGAAACATCGGCTCGGAAGCGGGCGTGCGGAAGCTTGCGGAATGCGCCTCGGCATACGGAGTTCCGATACGTATCGGAGTGAACGGCGGTTCACTTGAAAAAGAACTTTTGCAAAAATACGGAGTATGCGCGGAAGCAATGGTTGAAAGCGCACAGCGTCACGCGGAACTGCTTGAAAACTGCGGCTTCGGCGATATTGTTGTTTCGCTTAAAGCGTCGGATCCGGTAACGACTGTACGCGCCTATCGCCTGGCATCGCAAATTATGCCGTATCCGCTTCATATCGGTGTTACGGAGGCGGGCATGGGCGAGACCGCATTGCTGAAATCCGCAATCGGAATCGGCAGCCTGCTTATTGACGGCATCGGTGATACGGTGCGCGTTTCGATGACCGGAGGAGTTTTGCAGGAAGTTGAGGCAGCAAAGAAGATACTTCGCGCTGTCGGCCTGCGTAAGGACGTGGCGGATGTTGTGAGCTGCCCGACTTGCGGGCGCACCCGCGTTAACCTTGAAGAAATAGTCAAAAAGGTTCGCGCTGCGCTGCCCGAAGATACGGGCAATGCAATGAAAATCGCCGTTATGGGCTGCGCTGTCAACGGCCCGGGCGAAGCGCGTGAAGCTGATATAGGCATTGCGTTCGGTTCGGTGAACGCAGTTGTGTTTAAAAAGGGCGAAATAATCTATTCGGATAAGCTGCCGCAAGTGGTGGACAGGTTCATCGCAGATGCATCGGAAATGATGAAACGGAAATGAAACGACATGATATGATTCTTGATTCATGCCTTGAATCTTTGAGCCGATTAACAAACCGAATCAAAGCAAAATGACTCGATCGCGGCTTTCGCGGCTTTGCAATTGATAATGATTTTGCTTAATTAAGCCAACCCGAAAAGCGGAAGGAAGCTTTCACTGTTGAGAAAGCCATGTTGAAAATGAACAAAAGCAGTATGGAAGAATTGAATATGTACGAAAACATAAATGAGTACGGCGGAACACCCGGCTCGGCTGCGCCGGCTGATGTTCCGTTGGACGATCTTCCGCCGGCTGACAATTTCTCCGAAATGACGGCTGATGTTCCGTGGAGGGATGATCCGCCGGACGGGGGGTATTATTCGTACTCGGAGTACGGGGAATCCAGCATCGATGAGTGCAGGCAGCCCGATTCCGTGCGTGCAAAAAATCAAAAAGAAAATTCAGCAGAGAAACAAAAGAACGGCGGACACTCAAAAAAGAACCTTGCCGTTGAGTATCTTGCAAACGGGACGGTTTCAATAAAGTCTGCCGTGCGCAGCAAAAAAACGGGCGAAATCAGTGTTGATGTCGAGTGTGCGCGCCTGCTGCTGCCCGCCGAAACGGAGGAGCTGGAAAAAAACATACAGGCGGAGCTTCAATATCAAACGGTCAAATGCAGCTTTGACTATTCCGAGGTTGTTGCGCGGCTTGTCGGCGGAGACGGTGAACCCGAACTGCTGCTTCTGGATCTTTGGTGTGAAACTGCACCGCAGCTTGAACCGATACTGCGCCGTTCCCGCGTTGAACGGCACGGAGGCGAATATGTATTCTTTGTTCCGGAAAGGTACACGCGTGCAGTGTCTCAGGCGGCGGCAGGTGAGTTCCGCGCATTTGTTGCGCACAGTTACGGTTGGAATACGCCGCTGCGCATTGTTGCCGATGCAAATGCGGATGACGGAATCGATCTTGCCGAACCGGTCGTAAAGCGCGATTGGGGCAGTGCGGCAGCTTTGAAAAAACCCGTCAAAACGCAGCGCAAGAACATTAAAAAGCTTTCTCCCGGCGATATTGTTTACGGAAAAGAAATTCTCAAACCCGAAGTTCAGCGCATGGCGGATCTGGACGATAAATCCGGGCGCGTCACTGTAAAAGGAACAATACTGAGCATTGAAACATTTGTTTCACCAAAGCGCGGAACGGTTATAATCACGGTTTTTATAACCGACCTCACAAACTCCGTTGCGGTAAAGCTATTTCCGGATGAAGCAGCAAAGGCGCGAACTTCACAGCTGCTTGAAAAAGCAAAGGAGGAGGGCGCGGCACTGATGGTGCGCGGCTGGTTCAGGTACGATAATTATGCTCGTGATTACTGTATTTTTGCGGACGATATAAACCGTTATCCCGTTGAACGCAGAGCCGATGCATCGGCCGAAAAGCGTGTTGAGCTGCACCTTCACACAAGAATGTCCGCAATGGATGCAACGGCGGATCTGGACAAAGTTGTTGAGCTTGCCGCAAAATGGGGGCACACGGCAATTGCAATAACCGATCACGGCGTTGTGCACTCTTTCCCGGAGGCCAAAAAAGCCGCCAAAAAGAACAATATAAAGGTTATATTCGGCTGCGAAGGCTATCTGCTTCCCGATTGCGAACTTGTTCCGCTTGAAAGGGAGTATTGTGCCGTTGCGGTGACATATTTCGGAAGCGGCATTCACGGGCGCGTGTTTGATATCGGCGCAGTGAAGTTCGATTCGTTCGGGCGCGTTATTTCAACATTCAGAACTCCGGTGAACCCCGGCGTCCCTCAGCTTCCGCGCATTGCAAAGCTGACGGGTTACACGGATGATGATATTGACGGTGCACCTCTGCTTTCCGAAGCGGTGAATATGCTTTCGGATTTTGCGGGAGGGGCGGTGCTTGTTCTGCATTGCCCGGAGCAGCTCGATCTGCTGCATGAACTGACTGCCGCGGCAGGGCACGGAAAGGAACTCGGGCTCAGCAAAAACTGCGTTTCGGGCTCAATGCTTATGCAGTATCTCCGCCGTGACTTAAAGGCGGAGGACAGACAGCTTCCGGAGCTGAATGCGGGTGCGGCAGCGGAATGGACAGCAAAAAACACGGCCGATTTGCTGAGCAAATGCCGTGAGCTGAATGTTTCGACGGTTCCGCTGATTGACTGCACGATAAAAAATCTTCACAAGCAGAAAACGAACCACATAGTGCTGCTTGCGGCAACGCAGCCCGGACTTAAGAATCTGTATAAATTGGTTTCGTATTCAAACCTTGACCATTTTTATAAGACACCGCGTATTCCGCGCAGTCTTCTCAACCTGCACCGCGAGGGTATTATAATCGGCACGGCATGTGAGGCCGGTGAGCTTTTCCGTGCAATGGTGGACGGAAAAAGCGAGGAGGAATTGCTGAAGATAGCTTCATGGTACGATTACCTTGAAATTCAGCCGATCGGAAACAATGCCTTCCTTGTGCGCGAGGGGCTTGCAAAGGATGATGAAGAGCTTCGCGATTTCAACCGCCGTATTGTTGCACTCGGCGAAAAACTGAACAAACTCGTTGTTGCAACGGGAGACGTTCATTTTATCGAACCGGAGGATTCGATTTTCCGCGCAATACTGATGTGCTCTCAGAATTTCAAAGACGCAGCGGTTCAGCCGCCTCTTTATTTCAGAACAACGGAAGATATGCTTGCGGAGTTTCAATATCTCGGCAGTGATAAGGCGTTTGAAGTTGTTGTTAAGAATACAAATTTGATTGCCGATATGTGTTCTCAGCTCCGCCCGTTTTTGGACGAAAAACAAACTTACTCGCCGGAACTTCCGGGCGCGGCGGATGAACTTAAGGGCCTTGCCCTGAACACCGCACACGAGCTTTACGGGGATCCGCTGCCGGAAATCGTCCAAAAAAGACTCGATAAGGAATTGAACTCAATCATCGGCAACGGTTACTCATCACTCTATATGGTTGCGCAGAAACTCGTTTCAAAATCCCTCAGCGACGGCTATCTTGTCGGTTCAAGGGGTTCGGTCGGTTCGTCCTTTGTTGCACACCTTGCGGGGATAACCGAGGTAAACGCGCTCCCCGCGCATTATCGCTGCCCGAATTGCAAATACAGCGAATTTCCCGATGTCGGCGATGACTCACGCTGCGGGATCGACCTTCCGCCGAAAGATTGCCCGAACTGCGGAACTCCGCTGCGACGGGAAGGGTATGAAATTCCGTTTGAAACTTTCCTTGGTTTCAAGGGTGATAAAACTCCGGATATCGATCTTAACTTTTCGGGCGAATATCAGCCCGTTGCGCACAAGTTTACGGAGGTCATGTTCGGTGAAGGTCATGCCTTCCGCGCGGGCACGATTTCGGGCGTTAAAGATAAAACCGCATACGGTTATGTGCTGCACTATTGCGAGGAATACGGGCTGAACCTTTCCGAAGCGGAAAAAAACCGTCTTGCAATGGGCTGCGTCGGCACGCGCCGAACAACGGGGCAGCATCCGGGCGGCATTGTGATCGTCCCGGAAGATTTGGAGATTTTTGACTTTTGTCCCGTGCAGCATCCGGCGGAAAAAATCGATGCGGAAAGCATAACAACACACTTTGACTTCCATGCATTGGACGACAAACTTGTCAAACTTGACATTCTCGGACATGATGACCCGACGACGCTGCGAATGCTTCAGGATATAACGGGCATAGATCCGAAGAGTATTCCGCTGCACGATGAAGAAACAATGTCAATCTTTAAGTCGGATGAGGCACTCGGAATATCCCTTAAGGAGCTGAAATGCGATGTCGGCAGCCTCGGCATTCCCGAATTCGGAACAAACTTTGTTCGCGGAATGCTGATGGATACGCGTCCGACAACAATGGAAGAGCTTGTTCGTATCGCCGGACTTTCCCACGGCACGGATGTGTGGCTTAATAATGCGCAGGATCTTGTGCGGGACGGCACCGCAACGCTGATGGAGGTTATATGCACACGCGACGATATTATGAACTATCTCATTGCACACGGCGGAGAACCCTCGCTGTCGTTCAAAACAATGGAGAGCGTCCGAAAAGGCAAGGGACTTAAGCCCGAGATGGAGGATGCAATGCACGAGAACAATATTCCGCAGTGGTATATCGACAGCTGCAAAAAAATCAAGTATATGTTCCCGCGCGCTCATGCAGCGGCGTATGTTATGATGTCTTTCCGCGTAGCATATTATAAGGTGCATTACCCGCTTGCGTTCTATGCGGTTTATTTCACGGTTCGTGCGGATAAATTTGATATTGAACAGTGCCTCGGCGGCGCGGAACGCGTACTCGGCAATCTTGAGGAGCTTAAGGCAAAGGATAAACTTGAAACAAAGGACGAGGAACAGATAGTTATCCTTGAAATGGTCTACGAGATGAATCTGCGCGGAATCGAGCTGCTCCCGATAGATATTTACAAATCGAAAGCAACGCGTTTCACTGTTGAGGACGGCAAGCTTCGCCCGCCGTTCAATGCTATTGCCGGCTTGGGCGATAACGCCGCTCTGCTGATCGAAAAAGGCGCGGAGGGAGGACAATTTATTTCCCGCGAGGAGTTTGTGAAGCGTACCCGCGCAAATTCCGCCGTGATGGAAAAGTTGGATGCCCTCGGATGCCTTAACGATTTACCGGACAGTGATCAGGTCTCAATGTTCTGACGGGACGCCGCACGGACAGCAGGAACATCCGAACCGAGCGATATTCGGAAAATTCCGCAATATATGCAATGTTTTTTCGGAAAGCTATTGCTTTTTGAGGCAAAGTATGGTATGCTTACCCCAGTAATGAGTTTTTTGATGCATTTAAGCCTTGAATTTGTGTTCAAATGCATCATTTCGGATGAGCGGCATGAGTTATTCGTGCATTTAAGAGTGGGCAAAACCCGCTCTTTAATTTTGAAAAAACCTTGCGCATACGTTGCGTTTCGGAGGAATTGCGGTTGAAGCTGACAGACAGGATTTTTGAACTCACGGAATCAAAAGTTCGTGAATTGGGCTATGAGCTCTATGATGTTGAATATCAAAAGGAATACGACAACTGGGTTCTCACCCTCTATATCGACAGTAAAGACGGAATTTCACTTGACGATTGCGAAATTGTGAGCAATGCTGTTGATCCGATTCTTGATGAAGCGGATCCGATTGAACAGGCATACTATCTTTCGGTCAGCTCCGTCGGCATAGATCGCCCGCTGAAAAAAGACAAAGATTTTCAGCGCAGCATCGGCAAAACGATCGACGTGAAGCTTTATGCGCCGCTCAAAGGCAAAAAGGAGTTCTGCGGAGAGCTTGTTTCGTTTGATGCGGAATCATTTACGGTTTGCACATTGCCGCGAAAGCCCGGCGAAGCTTCGGAAACGGTCACCGTTGGGCGCAGGCAGGCGGCACTCGTGCGTCCGCACATAGATTTTTAAACATTCCCGGGTCTGCGGGTTCAAAAAATTAAAATTTTAAACCGAAAAATATTTGTGATTTCTAAGGAGTATAAATATAATGAAGAACAATGCCGAGCTTATCAGCGCGCTTAACGTAATCAGCAAACAGCGCGGGATTTCCGTTGATATCCTTGCGGATGCTATCGAATCCGCACTTGTAAGTGCCTATAAAAAGAACTACAATGTGAACTGCAACGTCCGTGCGAATCTGGATCGCGAAACAGGTGCAATCGAAATCTGGGCTTCCAAAACCGTTGTTGAACAGGTTGAAAACCCCTTTACGGAAATTTCAATTGAAAAAGCAAAGCAGATAAATCCGCTTTATGAAATCGGCGATGTTCTCGAGGAAGAAGCGGACACAAAGAATTTCGGCAGAATCGCGGCGCAGACTGCAAAGCAGGTCGTTATGCAGCGCATTCGCGAAGCGGAACAGGGCGCAATCTTTGAGGAATATTCCGATAAAGAATACGAAGTTCTGACGGCAATCGTTCAGCGCGTCGAAAAGAACGGTGTTTATGTTGAACTCGGCAAAACCGACGGCATAATTCCGTTCAATGAGGTTATCGTCGGCGAAAACTATGCGCCGAATGACCACATCAAGGTTTATGTTCTGAAAATACAGCGCGACACGAAAGGCCCGCAGATTATCGTTTCAAGGACGCATCCCGGCCTTGTAAAGCGGCTGTTTGAGCTTGAAGTACCCGAAATTCAGAGCGGAGTCGTGCAGATAAAGTCTGTTGCGCGTGAGGCCGGACAGCGCACCAAGATCGCGGTTGCAAGCTTTGACCCCCAGGTTGATGCCGTCGGTGCATGCGTCGGACAACGCGGCACAAGGGTCGAAAACATCGTCAACGAGCTCCATAACGAAAAAATGGACATCATCGAGTGGGATCCCGACATTGCGGTTTATATCGCAAAGGCACTCGGTCCCGCAAAGGTTTTGATGGTTTACATTAACGAAGCGGAAAAGGCTGCAAAGGTCATTGTTCCCGATAATCAGCTTTCACTTGCAATCGGCAAGGAAGGACAGAACGCAAGGCTTGCCGCAAAGCTCACAGGCTGGAAGATAGATATCAAGAGTCATTCTCAGGCTGAAGCGGATATGGAACTTGAGATGGGTTCCGTTGACGGCGTTCCCGGCAGCGAAAGCGGAAACGATATGTTCAATGATGACGAGGCATTCGGAGAGCAGGGGTTCAACGGTGCTCCGATGAATTTTGATGATTTCGGCGGGCAGAACATCTGATTTTCACCGAAACAAAATTTCAAACATGATTTAAATTTTAACCGAGGTTCTTGGTGAATCGGAACGGACTTCGGTACGGAGGTTGCGAATTGCAAAAGCAAATCCCTCTGCGCATGTGCGTCGGCTGCCGTGAGATGCGGCCCAAAAGAGAACTCGTGCGCGTTGTGTGCAGCAAAGACGGGCAGATTTCCGTTGACTTAACAGGAAAAGCTGCGGGGCGCGGTGCGTATGTATGCCCAACGGAAGAATGCCTTAAAAAAGCCGTTAAAACACGTGCGCTTGAAAGGGCATTCTCTCAAAAAATCGAACCCGAAGTCTTTGACAGGCTTGCGGCGCAGGTTGAGCACTCAAAAACCGAACCGCAAAATTCGGCGGAAGAAAAGCGCGAAGCGGTGCCCGATTTGCCGAACTCATCCGCGAACAACAAAGAGGGGTGAGCTGCTTTGACAACAACCAACGCAAAACTCAACAATTCAATCGGTTTGGCGATGAAAGCGGGCAAAATTGCTTCCGGAGATTTTTCGGTTGAGAAAGCCGTCAGATCCGGAACGGCAAAGCTTGTTATGCTCGATGAGAGCGCGTCCGAAAACACAAAAAAACAATGGCGGGATGCATGCAGCTTCGGAAACATTCCGCTGATAAGAATCCGTGCAATGGGCAGCGCGATCGGAAAACCTGCCAGAATGGTTGCCGCCGTGACGGACGGAGGTTTTTCGGCAATGATAATTAAAAATTCCAACAAAAACAATGAAGCAATGACTGAACTTACGGAGGCAATGACCGATGACAAAGGTTGAATTATTAAACAACGCAAAAAGGATCCAAGCCGCAGCACAGGAATTGCTGGATAAAACGAGCGTCCTCAAAACAGACATCGGCAATTCTCTCCAAGCGGCAAAACGCCATGAAAGCAAACTTATCAGCAAGGAGCGCGCCGCAGAGGCGGAACGCAGAGAAAAAGAAAAGGCTGAACGTTTGATTGAATACCTCAATTCGGACGAGCAGCGCGGCGTTTACGTCAGCGATCGCGATTCCGCAGCGGGAAATGCCGCAGCGGGAATTCCCACAGTGGGAAATGCCGCGGCGGGAATTCCCGCTGATGCAGGCACCGAAAAAGCACCAAAGGCGGAGGCGGAAAAGGTACAGGGTGAACCGAGACCCGAAAATGCGGACAGGAAGCCCGAGAAGGGCGCGCAAAAGCCCGAACCGCCCGAGCAAAAGCCGGTGCAGCCCGAGCAAAAGCCCGAAGAAAACAAACCCGAAAAGGCGGCGGAACGGGAACAGGAACAAAACGTGGATAAGCCCGCCGAACATAAGCCCGAAAAGGCAGAACCGGTTCGGAGTAACGTTGCTGACAAGGTCGCAGACAGTGTCAATGACGCGCAAGAAACAAAGGATAAAAACAACAAAGAAATGCCCGGAGCAAACAAAGAAACAAAACAAAACAGCGAACAGGCTGCAAAAGCTAAGAATACAGCGGAAAAAACCGAAATTTCCGCAAAGTCCGACTCTTCCGAACGTGTTGCGGAACGAACCGAAAATGCAGAGCAGCCCAAGAAGAACGAGTCTCCCGAAAACGGAAGGAATTCCGACAGAAGCCGCAGTCCGCAAAGAACGAACGACGGCCGCCGCGGCGACAGGTCTTCCTACGACAGAAATTCACGCAGCGACAGACCGCAGGGCGACAGGCCTTCCTACGACAGAAATTCACGCGGTGACAGACCGCAGGGCGACAGGCCTCCTTACGACAGGAACGCACGCGGCGACAGACCGCAGGGCGAGCGCAGAGGAGATAACTGCAGTTTCGGCCGTCCGGATGACAAAGATGCACAGCAGAACAGGCAGCAGCGTCCGCAGCAGCGCCCCGTCGGCAGAAAGCCCGGAGAAGCACCTGCAATTATTCAAAAGGAAAATCGTGCGCCTGAAAACAAGAGCAGCTATGTTCGCACCTTCGACACCGAAAAGAAGGCAAAGAACAAAAAGACGATCATGAAGGAAACCGCTCCCTCTGCGAAAAACTGGGAGGATGACGGCGGATCCTACGGCGGCAGAAAGAAGAAAGCCGCAAAACAAACTCAATATCGCAAACCCGAACCCGTTGTTATCGAAAAAGCGGTTATAACGACAGAAACGATAACGGTACGTGATTTCTCCGAAAAAATCGGAAAACCCGCAGCGGAAATTCTCAAAAAGCTGTTCATGATGGGCATTGTTGCAAACATCAATCAGGATATCGATTTTGAAACCTGTGAGCTTGTTGCAATGGAATACGATATCGAGCTTGAGCACCAGGTTGCAAAGACTTATGAGGAGACGATGCAGGAGAATGCCGAAGAAGTGGATGCAGAGGAAGATCTTGTTCCCCGTCCTCCCGTTGTCACGATCATGGGCCATGTTGACCACGGCAAAACTTCTCTGCTTGATGCGATCCGCAAAACTCATGTTACCGAGGGTGAAGCGGGCGGCATAACTCAGCATATCGGTGCTTACACGGTTGAATGCAACGGCAGGATGATAACTTTCATCGACACTCCCGGCCACGAGGCATTTACTTCAATGCGCGCAAGAGGTGCACAGGTCACGGACGTTGTAATCCTTGTTGTTGCTGCGGATGACGGCATTATGCCGCAGACAGTTGAGGCTATCAATCACTCAAAGGCGGCGGGTGTTCCCATCATCGTTGCGGTGAACAAGATCGACAAGCCCGAGAGCAACCCGGAAAGAGTCAAACAGCAGTTGACGGAACACGGTCTCGTGTGCGAGGATTGGGGCGGCGATACGATATGCGTCCCCGTTTCCGCAAAGAAACAGCAGAATCTTGATGAGCTGCTTGAAATGGTTCTTTTGCAGGCGGATGTTCTTGACCTTAAGGCAAACCCGAACAAAGCGGCAAAGGGAACCATCATTGAAGCTCAGCTCGACAAGGGCAGAGGTCCTGTTGCAACCGTTCTTGTGCAGAACGGCACTTTGAAAATCGGCGATCCCATTGTTGCGGGCATTGCATACGGCAGGGTTCGTGCAATGATGAACGACAGGGGCGAAAACGTCAAAACCGCAGGCCCGAGCTGCCCGGTCGAAGTTCTCGGCTTCAACGAAGTGCCTTCCGCAGGCGATATCATGAACGTTGCGGAGGTTTCCAAAAAGGTTGCGGAGGAACGCCGCAACAGAATCAAAGCGGAGCAGCTTAAAAACCTGTCCAAGGTCAGCTTGGAGGATCTGTTCAGCCATATTGCCGAGGGCGAAGTCAAAACGCTCAACATCGTTGTCAAAGCGGATGTTCACGGTTCGGTTGAGGCTGTTAAACAGGCTCTTGAAAAGCTTTCCAACGAGGAAGTCCGCGTGAAGTGCATTCACGGCGGCGTAGGCGCAATTACGGAGTCGGATGTTATGTTCGCTTCCGCTTCAAACGCAATTGTAATCGGTTTCAATGTCCGTCCCGACAGCGGAGCACGCAATCTTGCGGAGCAGGAAAAGGTAGATGTCCGCACCTACCGCATCATTTATCAGGCGATTGAAGATGTTGAAAACGCTATGAAGGGTATGTTCAAGCCCGTATTCAAAGAAGTGCATTTGGGTACAATAAGCGTCAGAAACACGTTCAAGGTCAGCTCCGTCGGCACGATTGCGGGTGCATACGTTCAGGACGGCAAGGTTCAGCGCAATGCGCAGGTTCGCGTTGTTCGCGACGGCGTGGTTATTCATGAAGGCCAAATTGCATCGCTGCGCAGGTTCAAGGACGATGTCCGCGAGGTTGCTGCCGGTTATGAATGCGGCATAGGCATTGAGAACTTCAACGATATTCACGAAGGCGATGTTATAGAAGCCTACACGATGGAAGAGGTTAAACGCTGACAACAGAATAATCCGTCCCCGGCTGTGCCGGAAACGCTTTTTGCGCCGCGGTACAGACCGGGGATTAAATCAACGCTGATCAGATAAATTTCTGCCGGAGCGTTTACGCATTAACAGAGAACCGGCATGTGTCCGAAGAACAGTTATTCGGAACGCGGAGAAGGCCGTTTGCAAAGGCGGGCTTGAACGACGGAAATTTAAATGCAGCATTTCGGCGGCAGGGATTCAAAATCCGAAAGGGAGCTTATGGCATCAGTCAGATACGACAGAATAAATGAAGAAATCAAAAAAGCACTGAGCGAAATCGTCCGCGAGATGAAAGATCCGAGAATATCTCCAATGACGACAATAATGCTCGTTGAAGCAACAAACGACCTGAAGCTTGCAAAGGTTCGGGTCAGTGTGTACGATAAGGATGATTCGGTTCGAAAAGAAACCGTTGCTCAGCTCAACCGTGCGGAAGGATTTATTGCAAGAGAGCTTGGGCGCAGAATCGATATCCGCCGAATACCGACTCTGAAGTTCACCCTTGATGACTCAATCGAGTATTCCGTGCATATTTCCGAAATAATCAACAAACTGCAAACCGAGCGCGCTCAGCTTGACGCGAATCGGAACAATGCGGAAGAAGATAAGGAAAACACCCAAAATGAAGACTAAACATGGGGCGGAGTTCGCCGATGTCCGAAAGTTTATATCCGATGGGCAGAGTTTCACGCTGCTCACGCACATTTCCCCGGACGGAGACACCCTGGGTTCGGCACTCGCGCTGAAACTGCTGCTGAACGCTCTCGGAAAAACTGCAGAGGTCGTTTGCTCGAACCCCGTTCCGAAGATTTACGGATTCCTGCCGGAATCGGAAACCGTCAAAATGCCCGAGGACGCCGAGGGCTATTGCCGCGTCATTGCCGTTGATTGTGCGGACAAGCCGCGTTTCGGCCGTGCTGTGCGTTTGTTCGATGCCGCGCAGGCAGAGGCATGTGTTGACCATCATGTTACGAACCCGCATTATGCCGAAGTGAACCTTGTTGTTTCGGATGCGGCGGCAACGG
>ERZ779852.2776-NODE-2776-length-13669-cov-3.609226_pt1 | contig 13669 bp, 13 predicted proteins | sample MGYA00511559_ERZ779852 | MGnify/ENA primary metagenome ERZ779852 (study PRJEB29588, sample SAMEA2157977) | human gut metagenome | biome: human gut; feature: human-associated habitat; material: faeces | place: Denmark | collected 2008/2010 ...
CAGGCTGCCGGCGCGGCGGTGTCCGCCGTGGGCAGGGCTGTGAAGGGCCTGCTGGGCAAGGCGGCCTGCGGCGTGGGCAAAAGGGTGCAGAAGATCATTCCGCCCTTCTGCAAGGTCATGATGATCGTGTCCGGCGCGGTGGCGGTGCTGTCCTGCGTGGGCTGGCTCATCAGCCGGAAGAAGTTCGCGTAAGGCGAAAACGTATACCACAGGGAGATGCGCCCCGGCGCATCTCCCTTCAAACAAAGGAGATCTGAGCAAACATGATGAAAAAAGAATTCAAGGCGGAGAGCAAGCGGCTGCTGGATCTGATGATCAACTCCATCTACACCCACAAGGAGATCTTCCTGCGGGAGATCATCTCCAACGCCTCGGACGCCATTGACAAGCTGTGCTACCTGAGCCTCACCGACGACAAGGTGGGTATCAAGCGGGACGAGTTCGAGATCAAGCTGATCCTGAATAAGGAGAACCGGCTGCTGACCGTCAGCGACAACGGCATCGGCATGAGCCAGGAGGAGCTGGAGAACAATCTGGGCGTGATCGCCTCCTCCGGCAGCCTGAAGTTCCGCCAGCAGGTGGAGGGCGACGAGAGCGCGGACACCGACATCATCGGGCAGTTCGGCGTGGGCTTTTACTCCGCCTTCATGGTGGCCGACGAGATCACCGTCATCACCCGGAAATACGGTGAGGAGCAGGGCTGGAAGTGGCAGTCCTCCGGCGTGGAGGGCTACACCGTGGAGCCGTGCGATAAGGAGACGGTGGGCACCGACGTCATCATGCACATCAAGCCCGACACCGAGGAGGAAAAGGACGAGTACAGCCAGTACCTGCGGGAGTATCCCCTGTACAAGCTGGTGAAGAAGTATTCCGACTACATCCGGTTCCCCATCCGTATGCGGATGCCCCATCCCAAGCTGAAGGAGGGCTGCCCGGAGGACAAGCCGGAGTACGAGGAAGTGTTCGAGTGGGAGACGCTGAACAGCATGGTGCCCCTGTGGCAGCGGAAGAAGACCGACGTGACGCAGGAGGAGTACAACGAGTTCTATCAGCAGCGCTTCGCGGACACCGAGCCGCCGCTGAGCGTCATCACCGTGTCCGCCGAGGGCGCGGTGACGTACAAGGCGCTGCTGTTCATCCCGGAGAAGGCGCCGCTGCGCTACTACTCCGAGGAGTTCGAGGGCGGGCTGCAGCTGTATTCCGCCGGCGTGATGATCATGGACAAGTGCAAGGAGCTGCTGCCGGAGTGCTTCAACTTTGTCCGGGGCGTGGTGGAATCCCCCGATCTGAACCTGAACATCTCCCGCGAGCTTTTGCAGCATGACCGGCAGCTGAAGCTCATCGGCGCCAATCTGGAAAAGAAGGTCAAGGGCGAGCTGGAACGCCTGCTGCGGGATGACAGGGAGAAGTACGAGTCCTTCTGGCAGTCCTTCGGGCGGCAGATCAAGCTCAGCGCCATGGACAACTACGGCGAGAAGAAGGAGCTTCTGCAGGATCTGATGCTGTTCTATTCCTCCACGGAGAAGAAGCTGGTGACGCTGAAGGAGTACGTGGAGCGCATGAAGGAGGGGCAGAAGTACATCTATTTCGCCTCCGGCGATACGGTGGACGGCGTGGATCACATCCCCCAGACCGAGCTTCTGAAGGAGCGGGGCATGGAGATCCTGTACTTCACCGACAAGGCGGACGAGTTCCTGCCCGACGTGCTGCAGAAGTATCAGGACAAGCCCTTCCGCTCCGCCACCGACGGCGATCTGGAGCTGCCCGGCGAGGAGGAGAAGAAGGAAAAGGACGAGCAGCAGTACAAGGAGGCGTTCGCCTTCCTCAAGGAGACGCTGGCGGGGAAGGTGGACGAGGTGAAGGCCTCCGCCCGGCTCAAGACCCACCCGGTGTGTCTCAGCAGCGGCGAGGGCGTGACCTTCGAGATGGAGAAGTATTTCAAGGCGGCGCAGCCGGAGCTGGGGCTGAAGGCCAAGCGCATTCTGGAGATCAACGTGGATCATCCGGCGTTTCTGGCCTTCGAAGCGGCGCGGCTCACCGACCCGGAGCGGGCGAAGAAGTACGCGGAGATCTTTTACAACCAGGCGCAGCTCATCGCCGGCCTGCCCATCGACGATCCCACGGCGTACACCGACTTGCTGTGCTCCCTGTGGCAGTAACAAAAGCACCGCCTTAGGCCAAATGACCTAAGGCGGTGCTTTTTCGCGCTTATTTTCCGCTGGCACCGTAGTTGGACAGCACGCGCGCGGAGGGGTCGTTTACGTCGCAGCCCTCCCAGGCCTTGTTGGGCATCCAGAAGTCCACGACCATGTCGCTCTGGCCGGGATAGTACTTTTCGAAGATCTCCCGGTACAGCAGGGACTCCTTGGTGAACGGCTGCGCGTGGGCGTAGGCAAGCCGCTTGCGCTCGTACTCCTCGTCTGTGTACAGACTCTGGGCGTACTCCTTCAGATAGTCCACCATGGAGTGTCCCACGGCGTCGGAGAAGGCGGCCTTTTCCCGGTAGAGGATGTCATGCGGCAGGTAGTCGCCCTCGAAGGCGTGGCGCAGCAGGTACTTGCCTATGCCGTATTTGTTCAGCTTCTTCTCCGGATCGATGCTCATGACGTACTCCACAAAGTCCAGGTCGCCGAAGGGCACCCGCGCCTCCAGAGAGTTCACCGAGATGCAGCGGTCGGCGCGCAGCACATCGTACATGTGCAGCTCCCGGATGCGCTTGACGGCTTCCTTCTGGAATTCCTCCGCGGAGGGGGCGAAGTCGGTGTATTTGTAGCCGAACAGCTCGTCGCTGATCTCGCCGGTCAGCAGGACGCGGATGTCGGTCTGCTGGTGGATGGCCTTGCAGACCAGATACATGCCCATGCTGGCGCGGATGGTGGTGATGTCATAGGTGCCCAGCAGCTCGATCACCGTCTCCAGCGAGGAGCGTACCTCATCCGGCGTCATATACACCTCGGTGTGGTCGCTGCCGATGTAGTCGGCCACCTCCCGGGCGTATTTCAGATCGATGGCGTCCTCGCTCATGCCGATGGCGAAGGTGCGGATGGGTGTATCGGAGCAGCGCTGCGCCACAGCGCACACCAGAGAGGAATCCAGTCCGCCGCTGAGGAGGAAGCCCACCTTGGCATCGGCCACCAGCCGCTTCTTGATGCCGGCGACCAGCTTCTTGTGAATGTTGGCGCACACGGTGTCCACATCATCGCGGCACACCTCCTTCACGGCGGTGATGTCCCGATAACAGACGAACTTTCCGTCTGCGTAGTAGTGTCCGGGAGGGAACGGCATGATTTTGCCGCAGATGCCCACAAGGTTTTTCGGCTCACTGGCGAAAACGATGGCGCCGGCATCGTCGTAGCCGTAGTAGAGCGGACGGATGCCGATGGGGTCGCGGGCGGCGATAAAGGACTGCTTCTGCGCGTCGTACAGGATCAGGGCGAACTCGGCGTCCAGCATGCGGAACATGTTGGTGCCGTGCTCTCGGTAGAGGGGAAGCAGAACCTCGCAGTCGGATTCGCTGCGGAAGGAATAGCCCTTTGCCAGCAGCTCCCGCTTCAGCGCCTCAAAGCCGTAGATCTCGCCGTTGCAGACCACATAGCTGCCGTCCAGTGCAAAGGGCTGCATGCCGGACGGCTCCAGACCCATGATGGACAGCCGGTGGAAGCCCAGCAGCCCGTGACCGGTGTCAACGATCCGGCTGTCGTCGGGGCCGCGGGACAGCGTCTTGTCAAAGCCCGCCTTAAAAAGAGAAAAATCGGCATCGCCTGAACAGTAACCCATAATAGAACACATGATAAAAACCTCCGTAAAAGTTATCAGCATCCTACAGGGCAAGTGCTGTTCTCGCGGTGCCACCTGTATTTGTTCTCATTTCCAAGCTTCCGATAAAGCTCTGCCGCATAACGGGCGGCGTTCCGGCGCACCTACTGGGATCGCTCCTTTCGGATCGCAGCTCGAAAAGTGTTATTCACGCAGGCTCTGCCGTGCGGTTCCCAGCCTCCCGCACTCTCTGGGGGTGAGCCCCTGCGCTACTTCTCTTTTCTCAAACGCTTTTATACCGTATTGACTTTGCGTATGTCTCCTGAAGAAAAACGAAAAAGAGACAATAACGCCGCAAAGGACTAAACCTTTGAGACGCCATTGCCTCTTGATGGTGGAGAATATACACCCGGAAAAGCCAAAAGTCAACGGTAAAAAAGCCGGAAAAGGGAACTTTTACAGATCGGTGCGGTGCAAAGCCGTGAAAGCCCCGTTTTTTCGGCAAAATGACCGGTGTGCGCCGGTGAACGGAGGGAACCGAAGGTCACTCCGTGGTGTGGTGCTCCTTGCCGAAGTGCAGCTCGCGCATGCCCTCCACCTCGTCACAGATGGCCTTCAGGTTGCAGGAGCCGCAGTCGGTGGGCATGCCCTCCAGAATTTTCGTCAGGCTCATGGTGATGTCCTTGACGGTTTTGGCACTTTTCGCCAGCCCGTCGTAATTCGCGTCGGGCGCGGTGATGAACAGCAGCTTCACCGCCAGAATGTGGGGGTTGCGCTTGTACTGACGGATGAAGTCAGCGCCGATGCGCCGGAAGCTCATGCCGCTTTTCAGCGCGTCGCGGCTGATGCGAACCTGCTCCCGACTGGATTCGGAGCTGGTGCGGATCATGTAGCCCCTGGGGAACACATGGTACTTGACGAAATCCATGTCCTGAATGGCGCGGAACGCCTGCTCGGTGTCCTCCTCGTCGTCGGACTCGATGTCGCCCACCCGCAGGAGGGCGATGCGGGCGTAGCTGCTGTCACCCTTCAGCTGGCTCAGGTCGGAGCCGTAGACCAGTATCTCGTCCTGGGGCACCAGCTCCGGGGAGGTGGTGACACAGGTGAAATTCACGGCGCTCTTGCCGCTGCCGCCCAGCTCGAAGGCGGCGTCCCGCAGCATGACCAGCTCGAAAGCGCCGGTGTCCTCCCAGGCGTCGGCCGGGTCGTAGGGGTATTTTTGGGGCGTGGAGGAGCCGACCAGCTCCTCCACACCGCGGATGATGGGATTATAGAGTTCCATTAGAATTTGATGTCCACTTTCTTGCGGTCAAAGATCCTGTTGACCTGCACGTATGCCCAACCCAGCAGCTTCTGATCCAGATTCCAGAAGTACACGACGAACAGCGCGCCCACCGCCACCGCCAGAATGCGGATGAGCTTGAAGATGAATTTGAAAACCTTGCACATAACGTAGCCTCCTTATGTGGTGGAAGTTCAGGCGCGAGCCATGCCCTTCTGCCGCGCGTACTCGGCGGCGCCCAGCGCGCCCATCAGCTGAGGATCGGTCTTCAGGTCGATGACCTTCAGCTTCAGAACGTGCTCGATGGCCTGCTTCAGACCGGCGTTCTTGGCACAGCCGCCGGTGAGGGTGATGGCGTCGGTGGCGCCGGCCTTCTTGCTCATGACGAAGCAGCGCTTGGCCACGGCCATCTGGATGCCGGCGGCGATCTCGTCCATGGGCTTGCCCTCACCCACCAGCGTGATGACCTCGGACTCGGCGAACACGGTGCACTGGGCGGTGATGGGGATGACGTTCTTGGCCGTCAGGGACAGGTTGGAGAATTCGGGCAGACTCATCTCGAAGGAGCGCGCCATGGCCTCGTAGAAGCGGCCGGTGCCGGCGGCGCACTTGTCGTTCATGGCAAAGTTCTTCACGGTGCCGTCAGTGTCGATGGAGATGCCCTTCACGTCCTGACCGCCGATGTCGATGATGGCCTTGACGGTGGGATCGGTGACATGCACGCCCATGGCGTGACAGGAGATCTCGGAGATGTTCTCATCGGCGAAGGGAACCTTGTTGCGGCCATAGCCGGTGCCGATCAGATAGCCCAGCTCCTCGGAGGACTTCAGCCCCACCTTGTTCAGAACCTCCTCCATAGCCAGCTTTGCGGAGACTTCGGAATTGATCTTGCTGCGGATGGTGGTGTCGGCGCAGATCTTGCCGTTCTCATCCAGAATGACCGCCTTGGTATAAGTGGAACCCACATCACAGCCGCCGTAGTATTTCATAGTCGTAAACTCCTTTATATATGTAGTAGTTGAGAATATTACATGCAGTTTTCGTCGTCGAAATCGCAGAGGGAGGGGTCGATCGGCTCGGCGCGCATGACCGTGCGCATGTACTCGTTGACCTTGTCACGCATGGTCTTGCGGGAGACGGTGCGGGGATCCATCAGGTCATGCTCGATCCAGATCATGTGATAGCCGCGCTCGCGGCCCTGCTCGTCCAGAATGCCCTGCACGGTGGCCATGTTCTTGCAGGCCACGTTCTGGTACATGATGATGATGTTGGTGTTCCACGCCTCGCACTGGCGCCACAGCTCGTCCACCACGTTCTGGTAGCCGCCGTTGGTGTGACGGCGCATGACCATACGCTCGTACAGACGCGCCAGATCGCGCAGTGCCTCCTCCTTGTCCTCTGTCTCCAGGGGCTTGGTGAAGTTCAGGGACTCCATCTCCACCAGGATGTTGATGCCCCAGCAGTTGGCCAGCCAGTTGGAGAAGTTGGCGTAGTAGTGGGCGGGGCAGCTCCACACGATGCCGCGGTAGCGCATCTTGCCCACCCACGCCTCGTCGCGGCGCTGGTAGGACTGCATCAGCAGGTCGTTGACCTTGCGGCAGGTCTTCATGACGCGCGGGTCGATACCGCCGTCCATTTCGTAGTTCCACTTGCGGAACAGCTCGTAGCTGGGGCCGATGATCTGGGGATAGGCGGTCTTGTTGACCTCCCACTTTTCCAGCTCGTAGCGTGTCTCCTCGTTGAAGCGCTTCATGGCGGAGAAGTAGGCGTCCCAGCTCCACTTGGCGCCGGTCTGCTCCTCGATGAATTTAATGCACGCCCGGATATCCTCGGCGCCCATCTGCACCGTCTCCTCGTCCTCATAGCGGACGGGGAAGCACAGGTGGAACACGGGCAGATCGGGGAAGCGGCGGGACATATAGCTGGAGGCCATGGTGGAGCCGTCGCAGGGCATGGAGGAGGAGATAAAGCACTTGCCCATGTGGGGCAGCGCGTCGATGACCAGCGCGCCGCACTCGGAGGACGGCACGGGGCAGCAGTCGGCGGGCAGGCCGAAGGACTCCACCGCGTCGATATAGGGTACACAGGTCAGCTGGTCGATCTCGGACACCAGGAACACGGGCATCAGCTGATAGGGGATACCCAACAGGTCGGGGAAGCCGGCCATGATCTGCCCCATGGTCATCTCGTCGAACAGAACGACCTTCTTGTTCAGCTCGGAGCTGTTGCCGTTCTTCTTGTCGCACTTGGCCAGAAACACCAGATTCTCCGCCACATAGCGGAAGATGTCGTAGGTCATCAGGTGGCTCATGCGCAGGGCGTTGCCGCGCTGTCCCATGGTGTTCTTGTCCATGAAGCTCACGCAGCACATGTAGGAGATCATCCAGCGATACCAGAAGGTGGTGTTCAGGGCGGGAATGAGATCCTTGGAGAAGGTGCCCAGCAGCATGCCCCATGTTTTCAGCCAGCCGGCGAAGTCGATAAGCGTGCTCTCCACGCCGCGCCACTCACGGCGGACGGTGGCCATGTCGCCCTTGCGGTACAGTGTGCCCAGCTGCTTCTCGCCGTTGAGCAGCAGATCCTTCCGCTGGGCGCAGGACATGCCGGCCACGGCTCTGGCCTCCCGCGCCACGCGGTTCATGTTGTCAAGGAAGTGATCCTTCTGCTTCTTGCCGAATGCCTTCCAGTCCGTCTCCTTGATGAGCTCCAGCGCGATGGAGCCGACCTCCTTCAGGTTGGCGGCCTGCGCCTTCCAGTCTATCTCCGTTCTGGCGCGGAAGAATGCGGGGTTGGGGAATTTCTTCTTGTCGGCCATCAGTTGGCACCTCCGTTCTGCTTGTGGATCTTCTTGATCTCCAGCGACTCCACGAAGGCCTGCACGCGGGTGCGCAGCTGGCCGGAGTTGCCGTTGTTGTACAGGCGGTCGATACTCAGCACGGGCCAGTCGTATTCCTCGTGCATGATGTGGCTCACCAGCGCACGCTCGAAGCCCCAGTAGTCGCAGTATTTCATCTGCTCATAGATGATGCCGTCGGCGTGATACTCCCGCGCCAGACGATCCGCCGTCTCACGGCGCTGCTGCACCTTCTCATCGGCGATGTAGCGGGCGCATTCGGAGTGTTGCATGATGTGCATGCAGATCTGGGGCAGGGCCTCCTCCCCATCCCTCAGCTCGATGATCTCCCGCCCGGGAGTGGAGCCGAAGCAGTATCGGTCGGACACTACCAGTGCGCCGCAGCCCTCGATAAGCTTCGTCAGTTGAGGGTCGTCGATCTCGCTGCCCACGATGGCCACGCGGGCACGGAAGGCGGGCTTGGGATCCGGTTTGCGCTTTTTCAGCTCCGTCAGCGTCTCTCGCAGGTAAGGCAGGATCAGGTACTTGGGACAGGTAAAGCTCACCAGGTTCAGCACGTGGAACTCATAGCCGGTGATGACCGGGTTTTCCTCCTTGCGCAGCTCGCCGATCTCGCTGATGATGGAACAGACCTCGTTGTGCTCCTTCACCGCCTGACGGATGGCCGCGTCGGAGGTGTCCACGCCGTATTTCTCGGTCAGAGGATCCAGCACCCGGCGGCGCATCTGCTTGACGTAGGAATCCAGCGTGTAGTCGGTGATCTTGTAGGGGATGTCGCAGTGGGTGACGAAGAAATTGGGCTTGTCGTTGATCTGCAGGATCTCGAAGTGCTCCATGGCGCGGTTCATCATGGAACAGGCGTCTACGCCGGCCAGCGCGTCAAGGAACTGGTAGCCGCCCTCCATGCCGCGTTCCACCAGAGCGCGGGCATATTCACAGGTGTAGTTGGACATATAATAGGTAGCGATGTCCAGCGAACCGGTGCGGGGGGCGCGGAGTCGGACGGAGAAGCAGCCGGGCAGATTCAGCAGCGGCTCAGGCATGTGGTAGCAGGTATAGCCGATGGCCAGCTTCCCCTCTGCCTGTGCCTGCTTGACCAGATCGTTGTCGGCATTCTCCAGCAGGCTCTCGAAGTAGATCAGATGCTTCAGGTCTCTCAAGAATTACACCTCTCTCCTATGTGATTCAGATTATAAGATCTCCAGCTTGGTCAGGGCTTCGCGGGCGCCGCGGATGACGGGTGCATCCTCCGGCAGATCAAAAACACTCAGACCCTGGATGTCGTTGGCGGCGTGCTGCGGGTCGCTGCCGATGGTAGCCAGTATCTCTGTGCCGTTGATGTGGATATAGGGTATCAGCGATGGGTCTGTGACCCGGTTGACAATGGCGCCGCAGCGGTCGTACATCACCAGCTCATCGGCCACCCGCTTGATGGTGTCGATGACCTGCGTACCCTTGCGGCTGGGGTCGGTGATGAGCACAAGGTGCGTGACCTTTTCCATCACCCGGCGGTTGATCTGCTCAATGCCCGCCTCGCCGTCGATGACCACATAGTCAAAGTCGCCGGCCAGCAGATTGATGACCTCCTTGAGATAGGCGTTCACCTTGCAGTAGCAGCCCGCCGTCTCCGGACGGCCGATGGCCAGAAACGAGAATTTCTGCTCCTCCACCATGGTGTCGAAGATGCGGTAGCGGGCCTCACTGAGAAGCTCGATGGCCTCCCGGGGCGCGCCGTCCTCCACTGAGGCCACGATGCTCTTGCGGATGTCGTCCAGCGTCTCCTTTACCTCCACGCCCAGCGCGGTGGAAAGCCCCACGGCGGGGTCGGCGTCGATGGCCAGAATGCGCTTATCGGGATAGGCCTCCGTCAGCAGCCGCACAAAGGCGGCGGAGAGGGAGGTCTTGCCCACGCCGCCCTTACCGGCTACGGCGATGATCTTGGGGGTGTGCTCCAACAGCTTTCACGTCCTTTCGGCGGAGCTGCCATCCGGCAGTAGACTCCGCGTGAACAAAATGGCGGTTATGCTACAAAATCAAAACAATTTGTGCAGCATTGTTAAATTCCTAACATCATAGTACCATAAATACCGGCAAAATGCAACGAAAGTTTCTCTGTTTTGCAACAATTTTTGGTACATTTGCAAGCTTCTGCCTGCGGAGCGGCCGGCGGGGATTTTTTTGCGGCATCTTTGTGCCATTGCCCCTTTGACGTACCGACGACAGCGTGGTATAATACAGGGTAATATTTCAGTGAATTTTCCTCTTGAAAGGAGAGGCTCTATGCGTATAATCGACTTGGAAACCATCAATCAGGCCATGGACAACGAGACGCAGTTCGTTCTGCGGTGCGAGGAGGTATTCCACGACAAGGTGTCCTCTGCGGCGGCGGCCATTCTGTCCGCCGGACGGGATCGCCGCATCGTGGCGCTGACGGGGCCCTCCGGCAGCGGCAAGACCACCACCGCCATGCGGCTGCGGGAATATCTGGAGAATCTGGGTGTGAAGGTGTGCCTGCTGAGCATGGACAACTTCTTCCTGCCGCTGGATCAGCGTCCGCCGGAGGCCACGGACTGGGAGTCCCCCTACTGCGTCAACGTGGAGCAGTTGGTGGGCTGCATCGGCCGCCTGCTGGACGGCGAGGAGGCGGACATCCCGTGGTACGACTTCAAGACCGGCACTACCGGCGGCTATAACAAGATGCAGGGCGACCGGGACTGCGTGGTCATTGCCGAGGGCATCCACATGCTCAACCCGCTGATCTTTGACAAGCTCCGCGGCGCGGCCACCGGCATCTATGTGGCGCCCCGCACCCGTATCCTGACCGACAGGGACAGGGTGGTGCGTCCGGAGCAGCTGCGGGTGGCGCGGCGTCTTATCCGGGACTACAACACCCGCGGTCACTCCCTGCGGGAGACGGTGGAGCGTGCCGAGAGCGTCAACGCCGGCGAGGTCAACTACATCCAGCCGTACAAGGGCAACGCGTCCATCCACATCGACTCCTTCCACGACTACGAGGTGTGCATTCTGGCCAAATGTCTGGGCAACATCCCCGATTTCCAGCAGCAGTTGACGCCGGAATACATGAAGGAGCACAAGCTCACCGACCTGATCGATGTGGTGCAGAGCGTTCCACCGCTGCACACGCCCTATGTGCCGCTGAACTCCATCATCCGCGAGTTCGTGGGCGGCAGCTGCTATCAGTATTAAGAGGAGGTATTCCATTATGAGCAGGATCATTACCATCAGCCGTGAGTTCGGCTCCGGCGGCCGCGAGCTGGGCAAGCGCCTGGCGAATGCACTGGGTATTCCGTGCTACGACCACGAGATCATCGAGATGATCGCCAAGGAAAACGGCTTCAACGAGGACTATGTGGCCAACGTGGGCGAAAAGAGCATCGAAGCCGCCTATCCGCTGACCATCGGCCACCGCTTCGGCATGCAGCCCTTCCAGATCATGGATCAGCCCATCCGCGTGGCGGTGGCGCAGCGGAGGATCGTGGAGAATTTCGCCAAGCAGGGCGACTGCGTCATCATTGGCCGCGCCGCCGATGTGATCCTGAAGGACTACGATCCGCTGAACATCTTCGTCTACGCGGACAAGGATTCCAGGATCGAGCGCTGCCAGCGCCGCGCTCCGGAGGGCGAGCACCTGACGGCCAAGGAGATCGAAAACCGCATGAAGCAGATCGACCGCAACCGTGCCCAGCACCACCAGATGTACAGCGACAACAAGTGGGGCGACAAGGGCTCCTACGACCTGTGCGTCAACACCACCAAGCGCTTTGTGAAGGATCTGGTACCGGCCATCGCCAAGTTCTGCGAGGATTGGTTCAACAGCCACGGTTGATACATACGCAAAGGAGGGCGCAGCATGAAGGTTCGTCTCAACGACGATCCCGAGATCGTCAGGACTATCCGCGAGGGTCTGAAGCGCACCGGCGGCTACTGCCCGTGCCGGCTGGCACGGACGGAGGAGAACAAGTGCATGTGCAAGGAGTTCAAGGATCAGATCGCCGATCCCAACTTCGAGGGCTACTGCCACTGCCGGCTGTATTACAAGGAGAAATAAAAAATCGGGTCGTTTGACCCGATTTTTTTATTTCTTTACCAGCTCTCTCAAAAGGCCGAGCACCGTCAGCGCCACGCCGCCAATGAGCATGAAGTCCGCCAGATTCCACACCAGCGCGCGTTTCTTCACCCGGCGGTGGGGGAATTGCAGATAATCCGTGACGCTGCCCCGGCGCAGCCGGTCGAACTGGTTGCTCAGGCCGCCCAGCAGCACCAGCAGGATGCCCAGCTGCGCGGAGAACACCCGCTTGCCCAGCTCCGGCAGCAGGCAGACCGCCGCCAGCAACCACACGCCCATGGGCAGCCAGCGCAGCAGCTTTTCGTGTTTTTGCCCCAGCCCCAGGAAGAAGCCGCGGTTTTCCAGATGGGTCAGGCGCAGGTATTTGCTCTCCAGACGGAGCTTCCCCGTGCGGGAGAGGTATTTCAGCACCCGGTCGGCGCCCAGCAGCGCCGCTGCGATGGCGATGGCTATATACACGGCGCTCACCTCCGTCCCCGGCGGACGGTGAAGCCGAACACCAGACCGCACAGGCCGCCCACGATGTGGGCGATCTGTGACACGTTGTCCTGCTTGAACAGACCGTCCATGATCTCGCCGCCCAGATAGAAGATCACCACCAGGATCAGCGTCACGGGGATCTCGCCCCGGCGGGCGGCGGTGAAGGAGGACAGCACGATCATCATGAACACCACGCCGCTGGCGCCCAGCAGCGCCGAGTGGGGGAAGAAGATGAAGTGTACCAGTCCCGTGACCAGCGCTGTCAGCGCGATCATCCACACCATGGTGCCGCTGCCGTATTTTTCCTCCAGACCGGGGCCCACCAACAGCAGGAGCAGCATGTTGCCCATGTAGTGCTCATAGCCGGTGTGACCCAGCACATGGCCGAAGAAGCGGACATAGGTCAGCGGATCGGCCAGCGAGGAGCGGTACACGGAGAAGAATTGGGTGGTGGCCGTGCCGCCTGTCCAGTTGCCCAGCAGCAGCGCCAGCAGGCTCAGCAGGGCGAAGGTCAGGATCACCGGCGCGTTGAAGCGGATGACGATCTTTTTCAAGGCAAGTCCCTCTTTTCAAATGCAGTAGAAAAGAGTATACTATACTTCAGGAAAAAAGTAAACCGAGGAGGTCATTCCTGTGAAAAAATGGGTGAAGATATTGCTGATCGTCCTGCTGGCGGTGGTGCTGCTGGCGGCGGCGTACGTGGCCTATGTGTTCATCAGCTACCACCGCATCGGCGACCAGTCGCTGACGCCGGTGCAGACGCCGGACACCGCGCCGTCGCTGTCGGCGGGGGAGGCATACACGCTGGTGTCGTGGAATATCGGCTTCGGCGCCTACGAGGAGGACTACGGATTCTTCATGGACGGCGGCACGGAGTCCCGCGCCTGGTCGAAGGAGCGCCTGACGGCCAACATGGACGCCATCGCCGGGTATCTCAAGCAGCAGGACGCGGATTTCTATCTCCTGCAGGAGGTGGACACGGCCGCCACCCGCAGCTACCACGTGGACGAGCGGGAGCCGCTGTACGCCGCCCTGTTTGACAAGAGCAGCGTGTTCTGCCAGAACTACGACTCGCCCTACCTGCTGTACCCGCTGACGAAGCCCCACGGTGCGTCTCAGTCCGGGCTGCTGACCTTCGCGCCGGTGAACATCGCGGCGGCGAACCGGGTGGAGCTGCCGGTAGAGGGCGGCTTCATGAAGCTGCTGGATC
>ERZ779852.2781-NODE-2781-length-13652-cov-3.399647_pt1 | contig 13652 bp, 10 predicted proteins | sample MGYA00511559_ERZ779852 | MGnify/ENA primary metagenome ERZ779852 (study PRJEB29588, sample SAMEA2157977) | human gut metagenome | biome: human gut; feature: human-associated habitat; material: faeces | place: Denmark | collected 2008/2010 ...
GGCTATCAAGATCAAGTCAAGCCGTATGTTGCTGGCTCACGGTTTCCTGCGTAAAGTCTTCGAAATTTTTGAAAGCTACCAGACTTCCATCGACATGATCTGTACTTCTGAGGTAGGTGTATCTGTTACGATAGACAACACCAAGCACCTGAATGAGATTCTGGACGACCTGAAAAAATACGGTACGGTCACTGTAGACAAAGATATGTGTATTATCTGTGTAGTAGGCGACTTGGAATGGGAGAATGTAGGTTTTGAAGCAAAAGCACTTGATGCGATGCGTGATATACCGGTACGAATGATTTCATTCGGAGGAAGTAACTACAACATCTCTTTCCTTATCCGGGAATGTGATAAGAAGATAGCGTTACAGTCGCTGAGTGACATGCTTTTCAACAACAAATAATTCCACAAATAATACTGAGCGCTTTTACCGATACTGATAAAAGCGCTCTTTTTAACTAACTAAACAAGTTTCTTGAATGATGAAAGGAATATTTCCAATCGATAAATTCCGTACTTTGCAGACACCTTTCTATTATTATGATACGAAAGTGCTGCGTGATACATTGTCGGCTATTAACCAAGAGGTTGCCAAATATCCTAGCTATTCCGTACACTATGCTGTCAAGGCAAATGCCAATCCGAAAGTAATGACCATTATCCGTGAAAGCGGAATGGGAGCCGACTGCGTGAGCGGTGGAGAAATACGTGCCGCTATCCGTGCCGGGTTTCCGGCCAATAAGGTTGTTTTTGCCGGAGTCGGTAAAGCAGACTGGGAGATCAACCTCGGACTGGAGTATGGCATCTTCTGTTTCAATGTAGAGTCTATTCCCGAACTGGAAGTCATCAATGAACTGGCTGCGGCACAGAATAAGATTGCTAATGTCGCTTTCCGCATCAATCCGGATGTAGGAGCACATACGCATGCTAATATCACTACCGGTCTGGCTGAAAACAAATTCGGTATCAGTATGCAGGATATGGACAAGGTGATCGATGTCGCCTTGGAGATGAAGAACGTGAAATTCATCGGCCTGCACTTCCATATCGGTTCTCAGATATTGGATATGGGCGATTTTATCGCGCTCTGCAACCGTGTGAATGAATTGCAGGATAAACTGGAAGCGCGTCATATTCTGGTAGAACACATCAATGGCGGTGGCTTGGGTATTGACTACGGACATCCGAACCGTCAGTCCATTCCCGATTTCAAGAGCTACTTTGCTACCTATGCCGGACAACTGAAACTGCGCCCTTATCAGACACTGCACTTCGAACTGGGACGTGCGGTGGTAGGACAATGCGGTTCTCTGATATCCAAAGTACTGTATGTAAAGCAGGGAACCAAGAAGAAATTCGCCATCCTCGATGCAGGTATGACAGACTTGATTCGTCCGGCTTTGTATCAGGCTTACCACAAGATGGAAAACATTACTTCGGAAGACCCCGTAGAGGCATATGATGTAGTAGGCCCCATCTGTGAATCATCAGACGTTTTCGGTAAAGCGATTGATTTGAATAAGGTAAAGCGCGGAGACTTGATTGCACTTCGTTCTGCAGGGGCTTACGGCGAGATTATGGCATCCGGATATAACTGCCGTGAACTGCCGAAAGGATACACTTCTGACGAATTGGTGTAAATAAAATGTGAATGTAGTTTAAAAATACAGGGAGGATGGAACAATTTTAACTGAAATCTTGTTATTTTTGTAATGAGTTCAAAAGAAAACTACATTAACAACTTAATAAAAATATACGATTATGATTTCAGAAAAATTACAGAAAGCAATCAATGAGCAGATCACTGCGGAAATGTGGTCTTCTAACCTGTATTTAGCAATGTCTTTCTATTTTGAGAAAGAAGGTTTCAGTGGATTTGCACATTGGATGAAGAAGCAGTCTCATGAAGAACTGGAACATGCTTACGCAATGGCCGATTATATCATTAAACGTGGTGGAATGGCCAAAGTCGACAAGATCGATGTGGTTCCTAACGGCTGGGGTACTCCGCTGGAAGTGTTTGAGCATGTTTACAAACATGAATGCCATGTATCGGAAATGGTAGACAAGCTGGTAGATGTGGCTGCTGCTGAAAAAGATAAAGCTACTCAGGATTTCTTGTGGGGATTTGTTCGCGAACAAGTAGAAGAAGAAGCTACCGCACAGGGAATTGTGGATAAGATCAAGAAAGCCGGTGATACTGGTATTTTCTTTGTTGATTCACAGCTGGGACAACGTTGATGGCAATCTGAAAAATAGAAAATAAGATAGGAGAAGCTGTTTGGATTTATATTCAGACAGCTTCTTTTTTTTAACTTACTTTGCTCATATTTAAAAATCTGTTATCTTTGCCCACTGCAATGAGTTATTCTGCACACAAAGGATCATTCATTTGCTACAGTCTAATTTGGAGTATATGATCAGATTTTTATGGCTCCTGATGATGTTTAGCTGTTTGGCAGCCGCATCTTTTGGACAAGCAACTACTTCCTCTATGAGCGGAAGAGTTGAGGACGAACAAAACGAACCGTTACCGGGTACTACTGTAATTGCAATACACGAACCGTCCGGAACACGCTATGGTACAGTGACTAACCTGCAGGGAACTTACCATTTGGAAGGTATGCGCACCGGCGGGCCATATCGGATTGAATTTTCGTATGTCGGCTATCGGACAGCTATTTTTACCGGCATATCTCTGAAACTTGCCGAAACCTATGTCTGTGATGCCAAATTGAAAGAATCTGCCGAACTGGATGAAGTAGTCGTTATAGGCACGGCTTCTAAATTTGCCGGAGAAAAAACCGGAGCATCTACCCATATTACATCAAAAGATATTTCTTGTCTCCCTAATATTTCTCGTGGTCTGACGGCCATCACCAAGATGTCTCCTTACGCTACTAAAAATGGCTTTGGGGGGCGTGACCAACGTATGAACAACTACACGATTGACGGAGCGAACTTCAATTACAGTGCGGGACTGGATGGTGCTGTTTTGCCCGGAGGCGGAAATCCGATTTCAATTGATGCGCTGGAAGAGATACAGGTGAGTATCGCTCCTTTTGATATACGTCAGAGCAATTTTGTCGGAGGTTCGGTAAACGCGGTGACAAAGAGCGGAACAAATCGGTTTCGTGGTTCCGCCTATATGTACACAAAGAATGAATATCTGCGTGGGAACAAGGTAGACGGTTATGACCTCGGCGACCGGGAGGAAGAGCGGCGTAATGTATATGGATTTACTTTCGGCGGACCGGTTATAAAGAATAAGCTATTCTTTTTTGTGAATGGAGAATATGAATATAGTCCGCAGCCCATCCATAAATGGAAACTGTCCGATGACGGTAAGGACGATAGCCAGAATATGATTTCACGTGTGACGGCGGAAGACATGAGCCGTTTTTCGCAGGATCTGAAGAACTTGTATGGATATGATACCGGTTCGTGGACAGATTTTGCCGGACGTACGGATGTGTATCGTGTCATGGCACGTATGGACTGGAACATAACTGACAAACACCGTTTCATGCTACGTTATAACTATACCGGACAGAAAAAAGATAATAATCTGGTAGGATCGGCGTTGAGCATTAATGGCGGACCGGTCAGCCGCTATTCGATGTCTTTCCGTAATTCCACCTGGCAGCAATTGGATAATGTGAATTCACTGACTGCAGAGTTGAATAGCCGTTTGAGTGCTGCTTTGACCCATCAGCTTTTGGTGAGTCTGACTTTTAATGATGGAAACAAAAGAGAATGTAAGGGCGATTTTCCTACGGTCGATATCATGAAACCCGATGAAACGGGGACAAACCGTGCATTTATGAATGCAGGATACGAGCAGCATGCGTGGAAAAACGGAATCCGTGAAAAGGTTTGGAGCATTACAGATAACTTTTCCGTTCATTGGGGAAATCATAGTCTGACATTAGGGGCAAGTTTTGAATCGCAGAACGTTTCAAATAGCTATATGCGCTACGGAGCAGGGTATTACCGTTACAACAGTTACGAGGACTTCGTGAATAAGGCGGCTCCTGTAGCCTTTGCTCTCTGTTATTCTTTAACGGGAGACGCAGAAGCTCCGGCTTCCGTTCATTATGATCAGTTTTCGCTGTATGCGCAAAATCAATATAACGTGAATGAACGGCTTAAACTGCTTTATGGTATCCGCATGGATATTCCGCTTTATGTCAACAAGCGATATGAGAATCCTTCCATCACCTCTTACGAATTTTATGGTACGAAGCTGAGTACCGCTTACTGGCCGAAGGCGACTCCGCTGTTTTCGCCGCGTATTGGCTTCAATTACGATTTATCAGGTGATCAGACACTGAAACTTCGAGGAGGAACGGGAATCTTTACCGGACGTTTCCCATTAATTTTCCTGTCGAAGATGCAGGAAGGAAGCGGTATGCTGAAGACGACCGTCTCGGTACTTCAGAATACAAACGATCCTCGTGAGAAAGAGCTGTTGGCGGCTTTGGCAGGCGGTATTCGTAATCCTCAGCAGATCTTGTCGGAGATTGCCCCTCAGTATCCGGATTGTTTCCCCACAGAACCGGGAGCAGTAAATGAGATCATAACGATTGACCGCCACTTTAAGACTCCGCAGGTATGGACAACTTCTCTGGCACTGGACTATCGTTTGCCATTTCCTTTCCGGTCCGATTTGACGTTGGAGGCTATGTATATCAAGGATATCAATGCCATTCTGCAACAGAACGTGAACATGATTGCTCTGGATGAGTCCAAGATGTCCCGCCTGTCCGGTGCTGACGATCGCTATATTTATCCGGGAAATAAGGACAACCGCATCAATGCGGATATCACCCGTGCCATGCTGATGACGAATACAAGCAAAGGACATAGCTATACGCTGAACGCCACTATGAATATGGAGCCGGTCCGAAATCTGAATCTGATGGCATCCTATACTTATACCCGTTCCCGCACGTTGTCGAATAATGCGAGCAACCAGATCGAAAATGCGTGGCAACAGGAACCTTCCGTGCAGGGAGCCAACTATCTGTCCATGCACAATGCTTCTTATCTGGACTCCCCCCACCGTGTCATTGCATCTGCATCCTATACCATCGAATACGCCCGAAACTTTGCCACCGGCATTTCTCTGTTTTATACCGGGCAGTATAATGGTTCTTATACCTATCTGATTGATGGAGACCTGAATAACGACGGCTCTCAATATGACCTGATGTATATACCGGCTACCCGTGATGAACTGAATTTTACCGACTTGAAGAAAACAGACGGAACCGTGCTGTTCCCGGCGGCTGAGCAGAGAGAGGCTTTCTGGGCTTTTGTGGAGCAAGATCCGTATCTGAGAAAACGAAAGGGAAAATATGCGGAGACAAACGGAGCGTTTCGACCTTGGTATCACCGTTTTGATTTGCGTGTGGTACAGGACTTTAAGGTGAAGGCGGGAAAGACTACAAATACCCTTCAACTGAGTGTGGATATAATGAATATCGGAAATTTGCTGAATGATGCCTGGGGAGTACCCAAAGGTTCTACTATCAACAAACCGCTGCAATATAAGGGCTTGAATGAAAAGAATGAACCGATATATACCATGGGTACATTGACAGAAGACGGAGAGACAATATTGCCTTACCGTAGTTTTGCTCCCGTTCGTTCCTCTGTCAATTGTTGGCAGTTGCAATTTGGAATCCGTTACATCTTTAATTGAAAGGATAATCTTTAGATGAATAATGAAAATAGAAAAATAATCTTCCTGTTTCCTTTACTGATCTATTTAATTTCAGCACTGGTCGGTTGTACCTCTTCCCTAGAGCGGCGTATACTGGTTGTTCATTCTTATGAAGAAACGTACACTGCTTATCCCGAGTTTAATCGTCTGATAGCTAAACAATTCAAGAAAGAAGGAGTCAATGCTGATATTCGGACGCTCTATCTGGATTGTGAATCCTATAAGGAAGAGACGGAACTGAAGCGAATGAGATATTTGCTTGATTCTGTATCCGGAGACTGGCGACCGGAAGTGATTCTGGTGAATGAAGATCAGGCGACTTACTCTCTTCTGAAGTGTGGTGATCCGTTAGTGAAAGAGGTGCCGGTGGTCTTTGCCGGAGTCAATTATCCGAATTGGGAGTTGTTGAAGCAATATCCCAATGCGACGGGCTTTCATGATAAGATCGGCTTTGTTCAAAATGCTGAAATGGCCAGAAAACTCTTTGGGGATAGTGTCCGTCTGTTTACACTTCTGGATTCTACTTTTCTGGATGTGCAGATAAGAAAGGACGCGAGGAAGCAATTGGCAGGACATAGAGTGACAGGCTTCATGGATTATCCCGACATTCCTTCTGTGGAACAGTATCGGCTGGTAAGGGAAGAGGGATATATTCGTTTTCTTTCCATTTCTATACGTAGCAACCGGGACAAGTCTGAAGCCAATCTGATGTGGGCGTTGAATAAGAACTATCGGGGGCAATGCTATATTCAGTTGAAGCGGGATTTTACGACTATCAATATTGGGGCCATCTGTGTGAGTCCCAGTCTGACTGTGATCAATGAGGGTTTTGAATGTGGAGAGAAACTGCTTGGAGGATATCTGACTTCGTTGCCGGTTCAGGTAGAAGAGGAGGTAAGAGCTGCTGTACATATATTGAATGGAGCTTCATCATCGGATATGCCGGTGACTGAGAGCAAGAAGGAATACCTGGTTGACTGGAATGTGATGAAACAGTTGGGGATAAAGAAGGAGAAGATTCCTGCTAATTATAAGATTGTCAATATTCCCTTTAGTAAGGAATATCCATATTTTTATATTTCTTCCATCGTGTCTTTGGCTGGATTGTTGTTTGCCATTGTTACCTGTTTGTTGTGGCTCTATCTTCGTGAGCAGAAAAGGAAAAAGCAGGCACTTTATGCATTGGCAGACGAAAAGGAAACTCTGGCATTGGCTATTGAGGGAGGAACCACTTACGCATGGAAGTTGGAAGACGAGTTCTTTGTCTTTGAAGATGCCTTTTGGAGATCACAAGGTATGTCTCCCCGCAAATTGCCTTTTACGGACTTGGGGAAGTTTGTACACCCCGGCCATTGGGACAGTGTAAAGCTTAGCCGGAGAAACCTGAAAGAAGCAAGTAAAAAGATAGTTCAGCTACGCTGCGATTTTAGCGGAAGAGGATATCAGTGGTGGGAGTTTCGCTATACGACTAATCTGCTGGAAGGAGGGGGATACAAGACCGCCGGACTTTTGCTCAACATACAAGAGATGAAGGATCGGGAAGAAGAACTGGACGCTGCCCGTTTGCTGGCAGAAAAGGCGGAACTGAAACAATCCTTTCTGGCGAATATGAGCCATGAGATACGTACACCGCTAAATTCAATCGTAGGTTTCTCCAATATTCTGGCTAGCGATGAAGAATTAAGTCCGGAAGATAAGCAGGAGTATATTGACACCATTAATAAGAATAGCGATTTGCTGCTCAAACTGGTTAATGACATTCTGGAACTTTCCCGCATCGAGTCCGGATATATGTCTTTCTGCTATAAGAAGTGTATAGTGAAGGAACTGCTTAATGACGTCTATATGACCCACCAAGTGTTGATTGCACCCCGTCTTGATTTTCAGAAAGAGGAAGAAGATATATGTCTGGAAATTGATGTTGACAGAGACCGACTGATACAGGTCCTTACGAACTTTCTGAATAATGCGACCAAGTTTACGGAAAGTGGATTTATCAAAATCGGCTACTACTATATGGAGGAAGAAGAGGCAGTGCATATTTATGTGGAAGATACCGGCAGAGGCATTCCCCGTGAAGAACAGCAGATGATTTTCAGCCGCTTCTACAAGCAGAATGAATTTTCGCAGGGAGCCGGACTGGGACTGTCTATTTGCAAAGTGATTGTGGAAAAGCTGGGTGGCAAGATAACCCTTCAATCGGAAGCGGGCAAAGGAAGCCGATTCACGGTCATTATACCTTGCCGGGTCATATCATGACGTATCGCGTAAAATGAGTCGTACCGACCTATAATAAAGATGTAATATTCAAAACATAGCTCTCCGGAAATGGCAGAGCTATTTCTTTTTCCCTTTCTCCATAGTTCCCAGATAGATTTCCAGTGAACGGGTAGAAATCTGTATTTCACGGAAAGATACTCCTAAAGAAGCGATCAACAGAATCAAAGCCAGCCCGAACACATACGCTGACAGTAATTGCAGTCCGATGTAGATGAGGAACATGCTGACTACACAGAAAAAAAGACTTGCAATGCCCAGCCCCTGCATCGTTCGTGTCAGGTTTAAGCGTTTTCTTAAATTCTCGATTTGTGCTACCGTGATATCCGTAGGATTTTCCATGTAACGGTCCCGCAACTGTCGTACCAATTGTGCATACGATAAAAAACGGTTGGTATAAGCCAGTAAAATCAGCGAAACAGCCGAGAAAAGCAGGGCAGGAGTAGTGAGAGTCAATTCTTCCATCTTGAAAACAAATTAGTAAGTATTAGGTATTAAAGTATTAAGTATCAAGTATTAGGTATTATGCTATGCAGATAAACGATCGGCAGCTACGGTAATACCTAATACTTAATACCTGATACTTATTATTTAAGCACTCCGAGTTCTTTGCCGACTTTGATGAAGGCAGCGATACATTTGTCGAGGTGTGCTTTCTCGTGTCCGGCGGAGATCTGTACGCGGATACGAGCCTGTTCTTTCGGAACGACCGGATAATAGAATCCAGTCACATAAATCCCTTCTTCCTGCATGCGTGCAGCATAAATCTGCGACAGTTTGGCATCATACAACATAACGGCGCAGATTGCACTCTGTGTCGGTTTGATGTCGAATCCGGCGGCTGTCATCTGGTCGCGGAAGTAGTTTACATTCTCTACAAGCTTGTCATGCAGCGCATTGCTTTCTTTCAGCATCTTGAATACTTCGAGACTTGCACCGATGATACCCGGAGCCAATGAGTTGGAGAACAGGTAAGGACGGCTGCGCTGACGCAGTAAGTCGATAATCTCCTTGCGACCGGTAGTGAATCCGCCCAATGCACCTCCGAAAGCTTTGCCCAGTGTGCCTGTATAGATGTCCACACGTCCGTGAGTTTTGTACAGTTCGCTGACGCCGTGGCCTGTAGCGCCAACCACACCGGCAGAGTGCGATTCGTCTACCATAACCAGCGCATCGTACTTCTCGGCAAGATCACAAATCTGATCCATCGGCGCTACGTTGCCGTCCATAGAAAATACACCGTCGGTGACAACGATACGGAAACGTTGCGCCTGAGCCTCTTGCAGGCATCTTTCCAGGTCCTTCATATCCGCATTGGCATAACGATAACGTTTCGCCTTGCAAAGACGTACACCGTCGATGATAGAAGCGTGGTTCAGAGAATCGGAGATAATGGCATCCTCTTCGCTGAAAAGCGGTTCGAATACACCCCCGTTGGCATCGAAGCAAGCTGCGTACAGAATCGTATCTTCTGTCTGGAAATAATCCGAGATGGCAGCTTCCAGTTCCTTATGTATATCTTGCGTTCCGCAGATGAAGCGGACAGATGACATACCATATCCGCGGCGGTCCATCATTTCCTGAGAAGCTTTGATCAGGCGGGGGTGGTTGGACAGTCCCAGATAGTTGTTGGCGCAGAAGTTCAGCACTTCTTTGCCTTTTACAGTGATGGCAGCTTGCTGCGCACTTTCGATAAGTCGTTCTTCTTTGTAAAGTCCGGCTTCCTTAATTTCAGCCAGTGTCTGGCTGAGATATTCCTGCATTTTACCGTACATAGTGTTTGAGTGATTAAGTTATACTGCAAAGGACACGATTTTTCTTGGAATAAACAATATCTTTTTGATTTAAATCTGAAAAAAAAGTGCTTACTTTGCGCACTATTTAGCTTAACACTTTTATTTAAAAGGAAAAATGAAACACATTTTGATTATTGGAGCCACCGGACAAATAGGGTCCGAGTTGACGATGGAGTTGCGCAGGCGTTATGGAAACACAAACGTAGTAGCGGGTTATATTCAGGGCGCAGAGCCCAAAGGCGAGTTAAAGGAGTCGGGACCGTCGGCTGTTGTCGATGTAACGAATGGTGAAATGATTGAATCGGTGGTGAAAGAACACCACATAGATACAATATATAATTTGGCTGCACTGCTTTCGGTGGTAGCCGAGTCCAAGCCGAAGCTGGCCTGGAAGATTGGTATTGACGGATTGTGGAATGTTTTGGAAGTGGCGCGTGAGCAGGGATGTGCGGTATTTACCCCCAGTTCTATCGGATCGTTCGGTGCAAGCACGCCTCATACACTGACACCACAGGATACCGTTCAGCGTCCTCGCACCATGTATGGTGTCACCAAGGTGACGACAGAGCTGCTGAGTGACTACTATTTTAACAAATACGGTGTCGATACCCGTGCTGTCCGTTTCCCGGGCATCATTTCGAATGTGACCCCTCCGGGAGGAGGAACTACCGATTATGCCGTAGATATTTATTATTCGGCAGTGAAAGGAGAAAAATTTGTGTGCCCGATCAAAGAAGGCACTTTAATGGATATGATGTATATGCCGGACGCGCTGAACGCAGCAATCATGCTGATGGAAGCAGATCCGACCAGGCTGATACACCGCAACGCTTTCAATATCGCCTCTATGAGTTTCGACCCTGAGACGATATACCATGCCATCAAGAAGCATGTGCCTGCGTTCGAAATGGTCTATGACATAGATCCTTTGAAACAGCGCATAGCCGACAGCTGGCCCGATAGTCTGGACGATACCTGCGCCCGTGAGGAGTGGGGATGGAAGCCGGCTTACGATTTGGAGAGCATGACGGTGGATATGCTTGAAAAGCTAAGAGAGAAACTGAAAAAATGAAAAAACTTATTGCGGGGGTACTGGTGCTCAGTGTTCTGGGTTCCTGTGGAAACAAGAAAACGAGCATCGACCCCTTTGCATCTATCACACATGAGGTGGATTCTATCCGGCATAAAGCCGATTCAATCCATCAGGAGGAGTTGCCGGAAGAACCTAAACCGACAGAAGCGGACGAATCTTTCGACGATTTCATCTACAATTTTGCTTCCGATGATGCTTTGCAGCGTCAGCGTGTGAAATTCCCGTTGCCCTATTACAAGGGAGACGAGAAGACCAATATCGAAGAGCGCAACTGGAAGCATGATGACTTATTTACCAAACAGCATTATTATACGCTCCTGTTTGATAAGGAAGAAGATATGGATCTGGTGGGGGATACCTCGCTGACCTCCGTTCAGGTAGAATGGATATTCGTGAAAACCCGAATGGTGAAAAAGTATTATTTTGAGCGTATCAAGGGGGCATGGATTTTAGAGGCTATCAATCTGCGTCCTATTGAGCGGAATGAGAATGAGGACTTTGTGGAGTTCTTCAGCCATTTTGCTGCCGACAGCCTTTTTCAGAGCCAACGTGTGCAGGACCCTTTGGCTTTTGTCACCTCAGATCCGGATGATGACTTCTCTATTCTGGAGACCTCTCTGGATTTGAACCAGTGGTTCGCCTTCAAACCGGCACTGCCTGCAGACCGTCTCTCGAATATCAATTACGGACAGCGGAATGATGATAACTCGCCGACAAAGATTCTCGCATTGAAAGGAATTGGAAACGGCTTCTCTAATATTCTCTATTTCAAGCGGAAGGCAGGCGAATGGCAGCTGTATAAGTTTGAAGATACCAGTATTTAGCAACCAAAAAACAGAAGAAATGTATTCTCTTTTATCACACAATACGTTTGGCATTGACGTCAGTGCCGAACGGTTTCAGGAATATGCTTCGGTAGAAGAACTGAAGACATTGATAGCTCAAGGTGCCCTTACGACACCTTTTTTACATATAGGCGGTGGGAGCAATCTGCTTTTCGTCAAAGATTATGACGGGCTGGTTCTGCATTCCCGTATCGAAGGAATCGAGGTGATGGAGGAGGACGACCGTAGTGTGTCCGTACGGGTAGGAGCAGGCGTGGTCTGGGATGACTTCGTAGGTTATTGTGTAGAGCACGGCTGGTATGGAACGGAAAACCTTTCCCTGATTCCCGGTGAAGTGGGAGCAAGTGCCGTGCAGAATATCGGTGCTTACGGGGTAGAGGTGAAAGACCTGATCATCTCCGTAGAGACGGTGAACATTCACGGTGAGGAGCGCGTTTATGCTGTAGAAGAATGCGGCTATGCCTATCGCGACAGCATTTTCAAACGTCCGGAGAATAAATCCGTATTTGTGACCTATGTTTGCTTCCGGCTCAGTAAGGAAGAACATTATACGTTGGATTACGGCACCATCCGTCAGGAACTCGAAAAGTATCCCGCACTGACATTGCCGGTGCTCCGGAAAGTGATCATCGATATCCGTGAAAGTAAACTGCCCGACCCGAAAGTGATGGGAAATGCCGGCAGTTTTTTTATGAATCCTATCGTTCCGCGCGAAAAGCTGGAAGCTTTGCAGCAGGAATTTCCCCGAATCCCTTTCTACGAACTGAATGACGGACGAGTGAAAATTCCGGCAGGATGGATGATCGACCAGTGCGGCTGGAAAGGAAAATCCCTGGGACCGGCAGCAGTGCATGACAAACAGGCATTAGTACTGGTGAACCGGGGCGGTGCAAAGGGGAGTGACATTATAGCACTTTCGGATGCGGTACGGGCTTCTGTTCGTGAGAAATTCGGCATAGACATCCATCCGGAAGTAAACTTGGTTAATGGATAATGGAGAATGATCAATTATCCATTAAAGAGTTATCCATTAGAGAAATTGTTGATTAAAGAAATGAAAGTAAGAATACTTGGAAGCGGAACATCGACGGGAGTTCCCCAGATAGGGTGTAGTTGTCCGGTCTGCACTTCTCCCGATCCCAAAGATAACCGTTTGCGTGCGTCTGCTATCGTTGAAACGGAAGACGCCCGGATACTGATCGATTGCGGACCCGATTTTCGGGCGCAGGTGTTGCATCTTCCTTTTGAGAAGATAGACGGGGTGCTTATCACGCACGAGCATTATGATCATGTGGGCGGACTGGATGATTTGCGTCCGTTCTGCCGTTTCGGGGCGGTTCCTATTTATGCTGAAGAATATGTGGCACAGGCACTGCGTCTGCGGATGCCCTACTGTTTTGTCGATCATCGTTATCCCGGTGTTCCTGATATTCCTTTGCAGGAAGTGGTTGCCGGGCAAGCCTTTTCCATTCATCGTGCGGAGGTGGTTCCTTTGCGGGTGATGCATGGGCGGTTGCCGATTCTGGGCTATCGTATCGGTCGGCTGGGCTATATCACGGATATGCTCACCATGCCCGAAGAATCTTATGAACAATTGGAGGGGATAGATGTTCTGATAATGAATGCGCTTCGCATCGCTCCTCATTCCACCCACCAGAGTCTGGAGGAGGCATTGAAGGCGGCAGAACGTATTCGGGCAAAGGAGACATACTTCATCCACATGAGTCATGATATGGGGCTGCATGAGAAGGTAGAGAAGGGACTTCCTGAAAATGTTCACCTTACATACGACGGAATGGAAATCATTTTCTGATTATCGGTGACTTTTTTTAGCAAAAGTTTTGTTTTCTTTGTAGAAATTATTATTTTTGCCCCTAGCCGATAAACAGCAAATATTATGAAACTTCGTA
>ERZ779852.2790-NODE-2790-length-13612-cov-4.571144_pt1 | contig 13612 bp, 10 predicted proteins | sample MGYA00511559_ERZ779852 | MGnify/ENA primary metagenome ERZ779852 (study PRJEB29588, sample SAMEA2157977) | human gut metagenome | biome: human gut; feature: human-associated habitat; material: faeces | place: Denmark | collected 2008/2010 ...
CGCTGCGGCTGATCGGCATTACCGGCACCAACGGCAAGACCACTACGGCGCATCTTTTGCATCACCTGCTGCAAAGCGCCGGAATAAAGACCGGACGCATCGGCACCGATGGCATTTGCTGGGGCGAACACCGCCTGCCGAACCCTTATACTACCCCACCGCCCACCCTGCTGCATCGAGTGCTTCATCAGATGGCGGAGGACGGCGTCACCGCGGTGGTGATGGAGGTGAGCAGTCAGGCACTGGCGCAGCAAAGAACGGTAGGACTTGTATTTGAAGCCGCCGTATTTACCAATCTTTCGCCGGAGCATCTGGATTATCATGGCGATATGGAGCGGTACTTTGCCGAAAAGGAAAAGCTGTTTTCTCAGTGCCGCCGTGCGGTCATCAATACAGCCGACCCCTACGGACGGCGGCTGGCGGAAACGGTAAAGGTACCTGTGATACCGTATCATCTGCCGTGGCAGTACCACTGCGAAGTAAGCGGAAGCGTGATTCCATGGCGGGGCGGGCAGCTTACCGTGCCGCTGACAGGCGAGGTGTTCCTGCCGGACGCACTGGCAGCTGCGGAAGCGGCGGTGGCGCTGGGGCTTCCTCCCCGCATGGTGCTGGCGGCAATGCCACACTGCCCGCCGGTTATCGGCAGAGCCGAGCTTTTGTGGCGTGGGGCAGGCAGGACGATCCTGCGGGACTATGCCCACACCCCCGACGCACTGGAGCGTATCCTGCACAGCCTGCGGCGGATACACCGCGGTAGAGTGCTGGTGCTGTTTGGCTGCGGCGGCGACCGTGACCGTCAAAAGCGACCGTTGATGGCAAAAGCCGCGGCACGCTGGGCAGATGGTGTTATTATCACCGATGATAACCCGCGCAGCGAAGCGCCGGAGAAGGTCCGGCGGGAGATTATAGCGGGACTGCCGCAGAACGCCCGCTGGCAAGAGATCCCTGACCGGCGGCAGGCGATAGAACAGACGATAGCCGCACTGCGGCAGGGCGATCTACTGTTGCTGGCGGGAAAAGGACACGAAGACTACCAGATTCTGAAGGATAAAACCGTTCCCTTTGATGAGAAGGAGATCGTTACAGAGATATTAGAAAGCGGGAGGATCCCATGGAAAAACTGTCATTGCGAGAAATAGCCGCTGTACTGGGCTGCCAACAGCCGCCGGAGGCGGAGATCACCCGTGTCATCACCGACAGTCGGGAGGCAGGCGAGGGTGCCTTGTTCGTTGCACTGCCGGGCGAGCGGGTAGATGGGCATGACTACATCAATAAGGCGCTGGCGGCGGGCGCTGCGGCAGCCGTGGCGGAGCATGACGGCGGCTATGCCTGCCCTGAGCGGGTGCTGCGGGTCAAAAGCAGCCTGCGGGCGCTTTTGGAGATCTCTGCCCTGTACCGCAGTAAAATGCCCGCTAAAGTAATCGGCATTACCGGCAGCGTGGGCAAGACCACCACCAAAGAAATGACCGCGGCAGTGATGGCTTCCTCCTACCGGACCATCAAGACCGAGGGCAACCAGAATAACGAAATCGGTGCGCCCAAAACACTGATGACCATTACCCCCGAAACCGAGGTAGCGGTGGTGGAGATGGGAATGAGCGCCCCCGATGAGATCAAAGATTTGTGTTATGCCGCAAAGCCCATGATGGGGATTATCACCAATATCGGGGTTTCGCACATCGAGCGGCTGGGCAGCCGGGAGAATATATTAAAAGCCAAGCTGGAGCTGGCGGACGCCCTGCCGGACGGCGCCACGCTGCTGCTGTGTGATGATAACGACCTTTTGCAGACCGTTGATATCCCGCGGCTTCATGTAGTCCGCTACGGGCTGCACAGCGATCGTGCGGAGATCAAAGCGACCATTGTCAGCGCAACGCCGCTTTCCACCCACTTTATGCTGCACGCCGAGGGACAGAGCTGGCGCGCGACCATTCCCGGTACCGGCGAGCATCTCATACTGAATGCACTGGCGGCATTCGGCGCGGGACGCGCAATGGGGATTCCCGCCGAGACCGCCATAGAGGCTCTGAAAAACTACACCCCCAGCGGGCAGCGTCAAAAGGTGACGGAGCATGAGGGCGTTACCATGGTGGAGGACTGCTACAATGCCAGTCCCGATTCCATGCGGGCGGCGATCAGGACGCTGGGGCAATTCCCCTGTAACGGCAGGAGGATCCTTGTGGCGGCGGATATGCTGGAGCTGGGCAGCATTGCCGAGGAAAGCCACCGTGAGATCGGTACGCTGTGCGCTGCGGAGGGAATCGACCTTTTGCTGACATGGGGTGCGCTGGCGGAGTACGCCGACCGCGCGGCAAGAGCAGCCGGAATGGAAAGCCGTCACTTCGAAACCAAAGAGGAGCTGGCGCATTATCTGATTACTGCCGCCCACCGAGGCGACGTGATATGGTGTAAGGCAAGTCACGGCATGGCGCTGGAAGATGTCATCTCCGAATTTTACCGTAAATACCACGCATAATATAACAGAAAAGGGAAGTGTATCATGAATATGACCGCTGTGATCGTTGCCGTGCTGACGGCAAGCGTAATAACCGCTGTTGGCGGCTTTTGGCTGCTGCCTGTACTGCGCCGCCTGCATTTTGGGCAGACTATCCTTGAGATCGGGCCCAAGTGGCATCAAGGCAAGCAGGGAACCCCCACCATGGGAGGCTTGATGTTTATTATCGGGATCCCCATCGCTGCGGTGGTGGGCTACCTGTTTCTGCACGCCGAAACGGTGGGCGACCCGATGTCCGGCATGATGCGGGCAAGAATGTTCTATGGGCTGGTACTGGCGCTGCTGTTCGGCGCCATCGGCTTCCTCGACGACTACCTGAAGGTCGTCAAAAAGCAGAATGAGGGCTTGACTGAAAAGCAGAAGATGGCGCTTCAAATTCTGTTCGGCGCGGTGTATCTGCTGCTGCTGCACATCAGCGGTACCCAGTCCACCATGGTAACCATTCCCTATATCGGCACCTATGATTTTGGGGTATTCTATTATGTGTTTGCCATGTTTGCCATTATCGCCCTTTCCAATGCCGTCAACTTTACCGACGGGCTGGACGGATTGCTTTCCTCCGTTACGCTGGTGCTTTCCATCGGGTACATCATTTTCTGCTACCTGCTGGGTATGGGCGAAATGGGCGTGATGGCGGGCGCTTTGGGCGGCGGCTGTATCGGCTTTCTGTTCTGGAACCACTATCCTGCCAAGGTCTTTATGGGCGATACCGGCTCGCTGTTTATGAGCGGTATGGTCATTGCGCTGGCATTTGGTACCGGACTGCCCTTCTTTGTGGTGCTGTTTGGCATCATCTATGTTATCGAGATCGGCTCGGTGGTGCTGCAGCGGTGCTATTTCAAGCTGACCCACGGCAAGCGCATCTTTAAGATGAGCCCTATTCATCACCACTTTGAGATGAGCGGCTACACCGAAAAGCAGATCGTGGTGATGTTTGCAGTCATTACCGCCATCGGCAGCGCACTGGGCATTCTGGCGCTTAGGTTTATCTGAACTTATTTAGAAAAAACGGAAAGGAGGCGAGAGAGCCTTGGCGAAAAAAACAAAGCGTATGCAAAAAAAACCGCAGGAGGGCTTCTTCCGCCGCCTGTTCCCCAAATATGAGAATACCAGCGTGGACCTCACCTTTTTGGTAATGGTGATGCTGCTTTTGGTATTCGGGCTGGTTATGATGTTTTCCGCCAGCTATGCGCAAGGGTACTACCGTGAGGGCAACAGCTACCACTACATTGTGCGGCAGCTGGCGTGGGCGGCATTGGGGCTTCTGGCGATGTTCGCCTTTTCCCGTATGGATTACCACGTATGGCGAAAGCTGGCGTGGATCTTGTTCCCCGCTGTGGTGATACTGCTGATTCTGTGTTTCTTTATGCCGGCGGTCAATGACGCCCACCGCTGGATCTTCATCGGGAGCTTCCAGTTCCAGCCCTCGGAGCTGGCAAAGTTTTCGCTGGTGTTGCTGTTTGCCCATCTTTTGACCTCCAATGAAAAAAAGATGGGGAAATTCAAATACGGCGTACTGCCGTTTGGCGTTGTTCTTATCGTGTATGTGGGCTTGGTTATATTTGAACCGCACCTTTCCGCAGCGATACTGCTGACGCTGATGGGCGTGATCATGATGATCGTAGGCGGTTTGCCTGCAAAATGGATCGCCGCCGGCGCAGGATTGCTTGCCGCCGCAGTCGGAATCATTGCGGCGGTGCCCATGCTGCGGGAGCGCTTTATGGAGCGCTTTTCCATCTGGCTCAATCCGGAATCCGATCCGCTGGGCAAGGGCTATCAGATCCTGCAATCGCTGTATGCCATCGGCTCCGGCGGCTTAATGGGCTCCGGAATCGGCAACTCCCACCAGAAGTACCTGTTCCTGCCGGAGCCGCAGAATGACTATGTATTCTCGGTGCTGTGCGAGGAACTGGGCTTTGTAGGGGCACTGGTGGTTATTCTGCTGTTTGCCCTCCTCATCTGGCGGGGCTTTACCATTGTAATCAAATCGAGGGACCGCTTCGGCGCAATGCTGGTGACCGGCTTTATCGCACAGGTAGGCGTGCAGGCGATCCTGAATATGGCGGTCGTTACCAATGCGCTGCCCTCCACCGGCATCAGCCTGCCGTTCTTTTCCTACGGCGGTACGGCGCTTGCCATTCTGTTGGGAGAAATGGGCATTGTGCTGTCAGTCTCCCGCCAATCGACAGTAGAAAAGGAGTAGTATGCGAATGAAAGTCCTGTTTGCCTGCGGCGGTACCGCCGGACATATCAACCCCGCCATAGCGGTGGCAACCGAGCTGCGCCGGCGGGTGCCGGACTGCGAAATTCTTTTTGTGGGCAACCCCGACGGCATGGAAGCAGCGCTGGTGCCGCGGGCAGGCTTCCGTTTTGCCCCGTTCCGCTCGCTGGGGATCCAGCGCCGTTTGACATGGAGCAACATCAAGCTGAATGCAAAAAGCATCTGTCTGCTGGCAACGGCGCGTGCCCGTGCCAATAAGCTGCTGCGGGAGTTTGCCCCCGACGTGGTAATGGGGACCGGCAGCTATATTTCGGCACCGATCCTGCTGGCTGCGGCTGCCATGCACATACCCTGCATGACCCACGAAGCAAACGCCCTGCCCGGTGTTTCCAACCGTATGGTGGCGCAGAAGGTCGATAAATTCCTCATTGCGGTGCCGGAGGCGGAAAAATCACTGCCCCCGCGCCCCGATTACATTGTGACCGGAAATCCCGTCCGACCGGAAATTCTTGCTGCGGACCGCAAGACTGCCCGTGCCCGTTTGGGCGTCCTGCCGGAGCAGGTATGCCTGCTCTCCTTTGGCGGCAGTCTGGGCGCACAGACCATAAACGAGGCGGTGGCAGATCTGATGGCGTGGCATGTGCCGGAGGGCAGACTGCACCATATCCATGCCACCGGACGCTACGGCGTAGAGCTTTTGCCCCGGCTGCTGCGGCAGAAGGGCGTCGCCTTTGAAAATAACCCCAATCTGGATATTCGGGACTACATACATGATATGCCCGATTGCCTTGCCGCCGCCGATCTGGTGATCGCCCGTGCGGGCGCCATGACGCTGGCGGAGCTGACCGCCGTGGGACGCGCCTCGGTACTGATCCCTTCGCCCAATGTGGCAGAGAATCATCAGTACCACAACGCCATGGTGCTGGCAAACCACCACGCCGCCGTGGTCATTGAGGAAAAAGAGCTGACCGGTGAAAAACTGGTGGAGACGGTCCGCACTTTGACCGCCGATCCCGAAAAGCTGCGGGAGCTGGGACTTGCCGCCAAGGCACTGGGCGTTCCCGATGCCTGCGGGCATATTACCGATGAGCTGCAAAAGCTGTACGCGGAACGAAAAAACAAGCGGTAAGCCCTGTCCTTTCACCCCCTTCGGCGTTCCGGCATAGAATACCCCCGAAAGCCTGCGGGCTGAATTTATGGGGGGAGCGATGCCGTTTATGCGCGGACTGCGGATTACAGGAGGAAACCGACTGACCGGAACCGTTACGGCACACGGCGCAAAAAATGCAGTGCTGCCCATATTGGCAGCGGCGGTGCTGTGTCCCGAAGTCGAGATCAAAAACTGCCCCGACCTCAGCGATGTAACGGTGAGCTGCCACATTCTGCGGGGGCTGGGCTATGCGGTGCGGCGAGAGGGGGATACCCTGTTTCTCTCCCGTGAGGACGAGGGCTGCCGCAGTATCCCGCCGGAGTATATGCGCGCCATGCGTTCTTCGATCCTGTTTATGGGCGGTATGCTGGCGCGCTGCGGCAGTGTGACGCTGTGTGCGCCCGGCGGCTGTGCCTTAGGCGGCAGACCCATCGACCTGCATCTTGCTGCCCTGCGGCAGATGGGTGCGGAGATCACCGAGGAGAGCGGCATGCTGTGCTGTACCGCACCCCATGGGCTGCACGGGGCAGCGGTCACGCTGCCGTACCCCAGTGTGGGCGCCACCGAAAATCTGCTGATTGCCGCAGCGGGGATTCCGGTGGAGACCAGACTGTCCGGTGCCGCCGCCGAGCCGGAGATCACCGATCTGATCGGGTTCCTGCAAGGCTGTGGCGCAAAAATAGAACAGCAACCTGATGGCAGCCTGCTGGTGCAGGGGAGAGAACGGCTTTCCGGCTGCAGTCACACCGTGCTGCCCGACCGCATCGAGACGGCGACTTACCTTGCCGCTGCCGCCATTACCGGCGGAAGTATAATAGTACATACCTGTCCCGGTCACCTTGCGGCGCCCATAGCAGTACTGCGGCGCATGGGGTGCCAGATTCAAACCAAAGAGCGCAGCATTGCCCTGCAGGCGCCAAAACGATTGATGGGGGCAGGCAGCCTTGTAACGCTGCCTTATCCCGGCTTCCCCACCGACCTGCAAGCGGTTTTTATGAGCCTTGCCGCCGCAGCAGACGGCTGCACAGCCCTGACCGAAACGGTGTTTCCCCGCCGTTGGGCACATGTGGAGGAGCTGCGGCGTATGGGAGCGGATATCACCGTAGCGGGAAACCACGCCGTAGTATGCGGCGCACCGCTTTCCGGTTCTGCCCTTACCTGCACCGATCTGCGTGCGGGTGCCGCCGTGGTATTGGCGGCGCTGGCGGCAAGGGGAGAAAGCACCGTGACCGCCGTTTCCCATATTGAGCGCGGCTATGCCGACTTTGTGCCGACGCTGCATGCATTGGGTGGGAATATCATCTTAACGGAAGTATCAAATCCCCCAAAGGAGGTTTTAAGTCCATGACTGCCAAGCAGACCCGTAAACAGCAGCAGAGACGCCGCCGGCGCGCGGTGTTTATCCTGCTGTTCGCTGCTATTCTGTGCGGCGTGGGTTTTTACTGCGTTTCGGTATTCTGCCGGGTGGTGAATGTCACCGTGACCGGCAGCAGCCGTTATGCCGCCGAGGAGATTGTTGAGGCTGCGGCGGTGGGGGAGGAGCAGAATCTCTTTACCGTTTCCCAAAAAACGATCAGCGAACGCATCACCGCCCTTTGCCCTTACATCGAAAGCGTGACGCTGCACCGCCGGCTGCCCGATACGCTGGAGCTGGAGCTGCATGAGTTCGAGACCATTTATGCCTGCATCGGCAGTATGGGAAGGATTACAACCCTTTCTGCCGAGGGCAGGGTGCTGGAGCAGTGCGCCTCGCTGCCGGAATACACCTGCCTTTTGCTGGGCGCTGATTTTTCCGGCTATACGGCGGGCGAACAGCTGCCGGAGCAGTGGCAGAAGGCGTTGGCAGGCGTGGATAAGGTGCGGACTGCTCTGGAGGACGCCGATATGCTCTCCGAGATCGGATACATTGAGATCGGGACGGAGCAGAGCTACAAGGCGATCTATCAGAACAGGATACAGCTTCGGCTGGGCAGCGAATACGACCTTGCCACCAAGCTGCTGACAGCACGAAAAATCATCAATGATGAACTGAAATCGGATTTTACCGGTTATCTGGACGTTTCGGTGAGCGGACGGGCCTACACCCGCGCTTTACCGCTGACGCAGATTGCCGATGCACAATATCTTGCTGTGCTGGGAGGAAAAGAGTAGCAGTTATTGTGCATTTGTGTTGCAATTTACGGGCGTTTCTGTTATGATAAAAGAGGAGAAAACTACAAAGCAGGAGGCAATAGTGCTGATGATGAACATAGAGCTGGATAACGACTATGAAAAAATGGCTGCAATCAAGGTACTGGGTGTCGGCGGCGGCGGCGGAAACGCGGTCAATCGCATGATCCAGTCCGGCATGAGCAGCGTGGAATTTATCTCGGTCAATACCGATAATCAGTCCCTGCGCTTTTCCAATGCCTCTTACAAGCTGCACATCGGCGATAAGCTGACCCGCGGGCAGGGCGCCGGCGGCGACCCCGTAAAGGGCGAAAAGGCAGCGGAGGAAAGCGAAGATGAGATCACCTCGGTGCTGCGCGGCGCCGATATGGTATATATCACCGCAGGCATGGGCGGCGGCACCGGCACCGGTGCGGCTCCCGTGATTGCCCGTATTGCCCACGATATGGGTATTTTGACCGTCGGCGTTGTCACCAAGCCCTTCTCCTTTGAGGGTAAGCGGCGTATGGAGCAGGCAACTGCCGGCATCGAGCGGCTGAAGGAGCATGTAGACGCTCTGCTGGTCATTCCCAATGAACGGCTGCGCAGCATTTCGCAGGAAAAGATCACCCTTGCCAATGCCTTCGCCAAGGCAGATGAGGTGCTGCTGCAGGCAGTGCAGAGCATCTCCGATCTGATCAACATTCCCGGCATCATCAATCTGGACTTTGCCGATGTGACCTCCATCATGAAGGACGCCGGCTATGCTCACATGGGCCTTGGTGCTGCCAGCGGTCCCGATAAGGCAGAGGAAGCCGCCCGCATGGCAATCGCCTCTCCGCTTTTGGAAACCTCCATCAACGGCGCACGCGGTGTGATCGTCAACTTCCTCGTCCCGCCCGATGTGGATCTGGAGGATATCACCAATGCCTCCCAGATGATCCACGATGCTGCACACCCCGATGTCAACCTCATTTGGGGCGTTGCCTTTGATGAAAGTCTGGAGGACGAGATCCGCATTGTTGTGATCGCCACCAACTTCGACCATGAATCCGGCTTCCGTATTCCCACCCCGCCGGTCGATGCCGAGGTACCGGAGGACAAGATCACCGAGGTGGAGCCGCAGACCGAGCAGGAGCCTGCCAATGATGATTTGGATATCAGCGCTCTCATTGATATGCTCAACCACGATAGGGACAAGCGTTCCTGATCCCCATGAAATAATCTCCTCCTGTCACCGCCGGCAGGAGGGGTTTTCTAATATGAAAGCCCTGCATGCAGACCGTTAATACGGCAGAGAATGCACCCTCTGACCTCCGGTACCGGAGGCGGGAGGGTGCATATATTTATATTATTCTACCGTTACGCTTTTGGCAAGGTTACGGGGCTTATCCACATCGCAGCCACGGGCATTGGCTGCTCCCAGCGCAATCAACTGCAGGGTGACCACCAGCAGCAGCGGGACATATTCGTCCTCTACCGCCGGCAGCCGGATCATTTCATCGCAGCAGTCGGGGTCGATCTCCAACCCCTCCAGCGTGATGAGCAGCACATGGGCGCCGCGCGCTTTAACCTCCTTGACATTGCTGATCATCTTGCCCAGCGTTTTGCGTTGGGTTGCCAGAGCAATAACCGGCGTGCCCTCGGTGATGAGAGAAATGGTACCGTGCTTCAGCTCTCCTGCGGCGTATGCCTCACAGTGGATATAGCTGATCTCCTTGAGCTTGAGCGAGCCCTCCATTGCCAGCGAGTAATCCAGCCCCCGCCCCAGATAGAAAAGATGCTCGGCGTTTTTCAGCTCCTCGGCATAACGGAAAAAATCCGGCTCCATTGCCAGCACACGCGGCAGATAGCTGATGGCATTCAGAAGCTCCGGAAGCTGTCGGCGGCACCAGTCTGCCGGTGCGCCCTGATCCGCCGCAATGCGAAAGCCCAGAAGATACATCATTGCCACCTGAACCGAGTACGCCTTGGTGCTTGCCACGGCGATCTCCGGCCCCGCATAGGTGTACAGGCAGTAGTCCGCCTCCCGCGCAATGGAGGAGCCGACCACATTGACAATGCCGATCACGGGGATATGGTTTTCTTTAAAGAGCCGCAGCGCCGCCAGCGTATCGGCGGTCTCGCCGCTTTGGCTGACCACTATGGCGGCACAGCCGGGGGTAAAGATGGGATCACGGTAGCGCAGCTCGCTGGCAACCTCGACCTCCACCGGCAGCCGTGCCAGCTTTTCAATGATCGCCTTGCCTACCATGCCGCTGTACATGGCGGTGCCGCAGGCAGAAATATAGAGCTTGGTTACATCTTTGAAGAAGCCGTCCGGCAGACCATCGCCCTCAAAGCTCACAAAGCCGTCCCGAATACGTCCGTCAATGGTATCGGCAAGGGCACGGGGCTGCTCGTGAATCTCCTTTTGCATAAAGCAGGGGTAGCCGCCCTTTTGGGCCTGCTCCACCGACCAGTTGGCGATCTTTGCCTCCTTTTCAATGGGGGTGCCGTCCGGCGAGTAGAATTGCAGCGTTCCGCGATGCGCTGCCACCACCTCTTCCTCCTCCAGCAGATAGTACCGGCGGGTGTATTCGATGATGGCAGGTACGTCGGAGGCAACATAGCTGCCCCCCTCGTCCTGTGCGGCAATAAGCGGGCTGCCCCGCCGGATCCCGTAAACGGTATCCGGTTCGCCCTCCAGCAGCATACAGAAGGCATAGGCGCCCTCCATTTCCGCCGTGGCAGAGTGAATGGCAGTAACGGGGTCGTTATGCAGCTTCAAGTGATGATCCAGCAGAGCTGCAGCAATTTCGGTGTCGGTCTGGGTCAGGAAGTGATAGCCCTCCGTCTCGAGCTGTTCCCGCAGCGACCGGTAATTTTCTATAATGCCGTTATGCACCAGCGTGACACGACCCTGCCGGTGCGGGTGGGCATTTACATCGTTGGGTACGCCGTGGGTCGCCCAGCGGGTGTGTCCGATCCCGCAATGGCTGGCAAGCCCCCGATCGCCGCAGGCGGCACGCAGGTTGGAAAGCCGCCCTGCCGCCTTAATAATTTCAATGCTGCCGTTTTCCCACAGGGCAATGCCGGCGCTGTCATAGCCGCGGTATTCCAGATTTTCCAGCCCGTGCAAGAGCTTTTCCCTGGCATAGTCCGTCCCCGAATAACCGATGATCCCACACATAAAAATAAGGCTCCTTTCCCGCAGATGTCCTTCAAGCGGGAGAGAAACCCATGATAAAACGCATTGACCCAATGGCACGCAAACCGGTACGGCATGCCGCATCGGCAGGATAACGAAAACCATGGGGGAGAACACAAAAGGATCGGCTTCTCTCCGCGGGGCTCCCGCAGGGGCGGCTGGTACCGTCCCCCGTCAGGGCATCTGTTCTGTTCGTTATCCATAGCCGGTTCTTTGTTGCACGGTTACCCGTGTTTTTGCACCGACCTGCGCTGTGGCAGCAGCGGGAGGGCATCCGCCGAAAATTCGATACTCCCTCCACCTCGTCGTCCGCCCAAACAGGAGCTTTCAGGGCGGCACTGGCGCTTTGAACAGCTATATTATAGCAAAATTCCGATGTCTTGTAAAGAAAAAGAGGAAAAGAGCCTGCCGACCCTTTCCCTCAATCCTATGCCATGTCACGCGGAGATATGCGGCTCCGCCTGCTCCGCCTCCAGCTGCGCCAGATGGGTTTGGTAGCGGTCAAGGATCGCCTCCTCCAGAATGTGCCGCGCCTCCGGCGTGATGGGGTGGGCAATATCGCGGAAGGTGCCGTTTTCATCTTTGCGGCTGGGCATGGCGACAAACAGCCGCTCCGGGCCCTCTATGACCTTGATATCGTGTACGGCAAGGTCACCGTCAATGGTGACCGAGACCAGCGCCTTCAGCCGTGCGTCCTCGTAAATTTTGCGGATCCGGATATCTGTGATGTTCATTCCTGTTTCTCCTTTCGGGTGCTTCCTGTTTTTTTGTTGGGCGGGTCTGCCGCCTTTATCGTTAGACTTGTCCGTGCGGCGGCAAAATATGCACCCGCTGCCGCTTTTTATGGGAAAACGACGGCTGCTATTGTCAAAACCCCTGCCTTTGGGGTATAATATACTATAGATGAATCTTTGTAAGGTGGCGGTTATAATTTATGGTAAAACCGATTGAGAAGATCCCCGATGGGGTAAAGCATATTCACTGCATCGGCATTGGCGGCAGCGGCATGTTCCCGCTGGTACAGATCCTGCACGGCAGAGGCTATATCATTACCGGCAGCGACAACAACGAAAGCGATATTGTTGAGTTGGAGCGTGCGATGGGAATCAAGGTCACAATGGGACAGCGGGCGGAAAATATTGCCGGCGCCGATCTCATTCTCTATTCCGCTGCCATTATGGATACCAATCCGGAGCTGATCGCCGCGCGGGAAAGCGGACTGCCGCTGTGGGAGCGAGCCAGAATGCTGGGTGCGGTTTCCAGCTGGTACAGCGATGCGCTGGGGGTTTGCGGTACGCACGGAAAAACCACCACCACCGCCATGATCGTCCAGATTCTTTATATGGCGGGACTGGATCCTTCGGCGGTCATCGGCGGAAAGCTGCGCACCATCGGCGGCTACGGACGCAGCGGCAAAACGCAGCGTTTCGTCTACGAGGCGTGCGAATTTAAGGATACCTTCCTTTCCACCCACCCCGATATCGCGCTGGTGCTGAACATCGATAATGACCATATGGAGTATTTTCACACCGTGGAAAACGCCATGAAGAGTTATACCAAGTTTGCTGAAAAAGCCCATCCCGTCCTGTATAACGGCAGCGATGAAAAGACCTGCCGCGCCATGGCGGAGGTAACAGGGGAGGGGAGAACCTTCCTCACCTTTGGCTGGGAGGAGACCAACGACTATTATCCTGCCAATATCCGTCACCTTGGCGGTTTGGATCGCCGTTTTACTCTGATGTTCCGCGGCAAACCCTTGACCGAAATTCACCTGCAGGTTCCCGGCGACCATAATATCCTGAATGCCGTTGCCGCCGCCGCAGGTGCCATGCAGCTGGGTGCCACACCGGAACAGGCAGCCGCCGGGCTTACTGCTTTTACCGGTGCGGGACGCCGGTTTGAGGTGCTGGGAAAGACTCATAACGGCGCTACCGTCGCCGATGACTATGCCCATCACCCTGCTGAGCTGCGCGCTACCCTCACTGCTGCCAAGGAGCTGGATTTCAAGCGGGTGTGGGCAGTTTTCCAGCCGTTTACCTTCAGCCGTACCTATCTGCTGCTGGAGGACTTTGTTTCCGCTCTTTCCATTGCCGACCGTGTGGTACTGTCTCCCATCATGGGCAGCAGGGAGGTCAATACCTACCACATTACCTCGGAGGACTTGGGAAGCAAGATAAAGGACTGTGTTTGCTTGCCCTCCTTTGAGGCGATGGCGGATTACATCGACCGATATGCAGAAGCCGGTGATCTTATTTTGACCCTCGGCTGCGGCGACGTTTATAAATGCGCCCGCATGATCCTGCACCACAAATAATTTTTTGCAGACTCCCTCATTTGCAGGGAGTCTCCTTTTTACCCACTGCAAGCCGCAGGAAAACCGCGCCGCCC